>ENA-ORXB01002133-ORXB01002133.1-sediment-metagenome-genome-assembly--contig:-NODE-2133-length-18331-cov-22.191465_pt1 | contig 18331 bp, 17 predicted proteins | sample MGYA00237863_ERZ511475 | MGnify/ENA primary metagenome ERZ511475 (study PRJEB26305, sample SAMN06343858) | sediment metagenome | isolation source: hot spring sediment | place: Canada: British Columbia... | reverse complement strand
GGTAATACGCCGATTGGTACGGTTGTGCCTTTGCAGTTACAATTGACCAGTGGTGTTTATTGTGATACGGTTGATTTTGAGATAACGATTGGTCGGATGATGCCATCGGATACGGGTTATTATTATGTTTACTGGTCAGGTGGTCCATATCAGCAGGCGCCGGTATATTCCTGGTATGCGATAGATACGACCCAGACTGCGCATCCTGGAACTTCATTAAATTTATCTGACGATCAAACTCAAACAGTCAATCTTCCATTCACCTTCAAATATTATGGGGTGAATTATACTCAGGTTTCAATCTGTTCCAATGGTTGGTTGGCATTGGGTTCAGAGACGAGCACGAGTTATACGAATACTGGTATTCCGAATGCTTCGGCTCCGAACAAGGTGGTTTTTGCGTTGTGGGATGATTTGCATCCTGGTATTACTGGTGAGCCTGGTGATGTTTATTATTACAATGATGCGGTGAATCATCGGTTTGTGGTTGAGTGGTTCAGGGTGCCGCATTATGGTAATACGCCGAGTCGTGAGACCTTTGAGATAATTTTGTATGACCCTGTGTATTATCCGACGCCGACTGGTGATGGTGAGATAATTGTGCAGTATTACAATGCGATGCAGGAGACGGACAATACGGTGGGTATAGAGAATGATGCAGGCGTAGTTGGTATCCAGTATTATTATGATGGGACATATCATCGTGATTAAATTCCAAACTTCAGAAAAAGGAGTAGTCGTCAGTGGTCAATGTCCAGTAGCCAGTATAAAGATTTATGACATAAGTGGTAGGGTTGTAAAATCGTTTAATCTCGCTACTTGCTACTCTCTACTCGCTACTTCTGTGGTGTGGGATGGAAAAGACGATTCAGGTCGTAAACTTCCTGTGGGTGTTTACTTTGTGCGTTTAGAGACTGGCGATTTCAAACAGATTGAGAAGGTGATACTATTAAAATAGGGATAAAGAAGGGTGAACAGGGGTAAATAAGGGTAAAGAGGGGTAAAGACGTGAAACGTTTACCGTTAACCGTGAACCGGAAGTGCAAAGTAAAGGGCCCTGATTACCCTTGGTAATCCCTTTTGAATTTTTTAGATGATGGAAGTTGGTTGAAGGACCTTGATTTTCATCGGCGTAGGTTCAGTCTCATGCTGAAAGGAGGTGAGAAAAAAGGAACAAAAATAGAAGAGATGGATTATAGGATGGATACATCTCTATCCGTCAATGCCTTTTATCATCTATTGGTGAGACATAAAAAAGGAGGTAAAAATAAAGCGCTCATCAATCAAAAGGTTTAGTCTTTTTGTCTGCCTTATATTTCTTCTCCCGACTGCATTTCGGGCAGAAAAATGGACAAAAGCATATACAGGTGGTCTTTATCTCTTGAGTGTTGTTCCTACTATGATGCAAGTGGACGGTCAATGGGTATCTCTTATGGTGCAAGGGTTGGAGAGGACCTCTGTCCTGGTGTCTACTTCCTCTGTCCAAAACAGAATCCAGGGCATATAGTGCGCATTGTTAAAGTGCGCTAAACAAAAAAGGGGTAAAAATGGTTAAATCTACAAACTTGACTCTTTTCATTATAGTTCTTTTCTCGCTCTCCTGGGCTTCCTGGGAACATACCTACGGTGGTGCAACTACGGACCTCGGCTATGCAGTAAAACAGACATCTGATGGTGGTTATATCGTCGCTGGGGCGAGTAATAGTTGGAGTGGTAGTCTTGCCGATGCCTATCTTGTAAAGACTGATGGTTCAGGGAATCTTCAGTGGCAACAAACCTATGGTGGTTTAAATGGAGAATACTTCTATTCTGTAGAACAGACATCTGACAGTGGCTATATAATGGCGGGCATCACCAATGCGCCTTTTGCAAATGATGTCTATCTTTTGAGAGCAAATTCTAACGGTAATTTAGTCTGGACACAAACTTTTGGCGGGAGTAGGGATGACCGGGGTTATTCCGCATTAAAAACTTTTGATGGCGGTTATATAGTCATCGGTTATACAACCTCTTTTGGTGCAGGTGGTGATGATGCCTATCTCGTCAAAACCGATAGTGGCGGTAATATGGTCTGGCAACAGGCAATCGGTAGTAATCTCTCAGACCGCGCCTATGCGATAAGACAGACCCAGGACCATGGTTATATCTTCTGTGGCGCAAGTAATGCCCAGAGTGGTTTCTTAACCCGTGATGCCTGGCTCGTAAGGACAGATTCTTTAGGTAACAAACTCTGGGAGAAGTTTTACGGAGGCAGTGGTGATGAAAGTGCTAATGCACTGTATTTAACTTCTGATGGTGGTTATATTCTTGTTGGTGCTACAACTTCAATCGGTGCAGGTAGTTATGATTTGTATATAATAAAGACTGACGCCAGTGGCACTTTGCAGTGGGAAAAAACCTATGGCGGTTCTAACGAAGAGATGGGGTGGTCGGTGAGCCCAACTTCTGATGGAGGCTACTTTATAGTAGGGCATACTGCATCACAGGGTGCTGGAGGTTTCGATGTCTATGTGCTCAAGACCGATGCCTCTGGGAATCTTCAATGGCAAGAGACCTATGGTGGTGCTGATTGGGATTATGGACGCTTAGGACACCAAACCTCTGATATGGGCTACATCATTGCTGGTTATACAATGTCCTATGGAGCTGGCGACTATGATGTTTATCTCATAAAAAGAGACCCGGGTAGTATAAAAGAGCAGGCAACGGCTAGTCCCTATTCTGTTAAGAATTTAAGTGTCCAGCCTAATCCATTCGTAACATATACAAAAGTTTTGACCTACGAGACAAGCAACTTTTCTGTCTACGATGCGACTGGTCGCTGTATTGGTGTTTACTCAGGTAATCGTATTGGTGAAAACCTTGTCCCGGGAATATATTTCATCAAGTTGCAAAATTATAACTCAACTGCTGTCCGGGTAGTGAAGATTAGGAACTAATATCGTGATGTATTACGATGGAAAGAAGACATTCCGGGATTATCTTGTTAGCCGGCTCAGAGGTATTCAGGAATTTGCGATGTGTATACTTGTCTGGCTCCTATCCATGGGTTTTACATTGATATGGCTCTTTTTCATAGTCAGGTATGTGCTGAAGATAGTAAAATAACAGGAGGTCATCTCAAACTCTTGAAGGGATGAAGGTAAAAACCGCACTTCATTTCTTCTCCTTTGGAGGGCGATTTTATCGCCCTCCTTTTATTAATGTAAACGAATTTGAAAAATTCCTGGGTTTTATTGTCTGGAATTTGGTCCGCCAATCATCTGCCAAGCAGTGTGGCGGATGGCGGACTGGAATTTTGGTATTGTTTCGAATTTATCTGAGTTTATTCTATATGAGGGGTGATGGGGGTATTTAAATTCTGCGTAACCTTTGGGATGGTCTTTCGTCTGTATAGTTGATGGGTGTGAGAATTTCAATGATTACAATCTTTGTTTCTATCCTGTCTTATCTTTCAGGACAGCCACTTTCCTTAAATGACCTCATTGATTCCGCTCTGGTCAATAATCCTGAACTCAAATCAGCAAAGTCAAGATATGAGGCAGAAAGTTATAACAGCCCTTTGAACAGTTTACAAGACCCGATGTTTGGTATTGAATTTTCATCTGATATGAGGATGTATTCTATTTCCCAGGAAATTCCTTTTCCTACAAAATTATATACCCGCAATGTATCAGGAGTGCTTACTGCTCAAGAATATCTTTATGATTATGAGTCAAAAAAGAATGAAATTATTAAACGGGTTAAAGAAGCCTATTTCCGTTTATACACGATTCAAAGAGAAAAAGAGATTATGCTAAAGGTAAAAAAGAATTTTACAGAGATAAGTGCCATCGCTCAGAAGAATTATATCCTCAATCGCGTGTCTCAGACCGATGTCTTGCACATTGAGGTCGCACAGATGAAATTGGAGAACGAACTCTTGAATTTAGAAAATGAAGAACTTACACAATTTGCAGAATTGAATCAACTCCTTGGTCGGGCACCGGATGAAAGGTTAGAACTATCCGTTGACATTCCATCAGAGAGTCTGATTATTGACCCTGATAGTATTTATCAACTTGCCCAAAAGAATAGTCCGGTTTTGAAAAGTATCAAAACCCGAATAGCCATTGCAGAAAACAATCTATCCCTGGCACATCAGGAGTATTTTCCTGATTTTATGGTGAAGTTTGAAGCGGAGGAGATGGATTTGAAATTTCAAAATCCAAAGATAATGTTAGGATTCACTGTGCCTTTGTGGTTCTGGAGTAAACAGAAGAATATGGTCGCCCGAATGAATGCGGAGGTCAAAATGGCACAGTCTGAATACCAGGTAATGGAAAATGAGGTTCTAAAAATGTTGAAGGAACTTGTGTTAATGATTGATAAGCAGAGGCGCAATATTCAATTATACAAGAATTCCATTATTCCGAGATTTGAGGCGACTTTAAAATCGGCAATCCGTTCTTATGAATTAAACAGGGTGGATATAATGACCGTCTTAGAAACCCAGAATATGCTGATTGAAAATGAACTTGAATACTATCGCCTTAAGGCGGATTATTCTACCACCCTCGCTGAATTGGAAAGAATTATAGGGAGATAAAGGAGGCAAAATGAGAAAACCTTTTTATACTCTGATATTCTCACTCGTGCTTGTTGGCACAATTATTATTAACTGCACTGGTGAAAATAAGGCTGTTCCGGTTTCGGACATCGGCAAAGAAGTAATCTGTCCGGTTACCGGTGAAAAGTTCAAGATTACCAAACATACAAAATTTGTTGATTATCAGGGCAAGAGATATTATTTCTGCTGTCCAGGATGTGATAAAAGGTTCTTAGAAGACCCAGAAAAGTATCTAAACATCAATAATGCTGATAGTGGTGCGATCCATCGCACAAACGAGATTCTGAAACAAGTTCAGAATGACAAAGGAAGTGAGAACGAGGTTTCTTACTGGACCTGTTCAATGCACCCCTCGGTTCATTCTGAAAAGCCGGGCAAGTGCCCGATTTGTGGAATGGAACTCATACCGGTCTATAAAGGAACCGAGAATCGGATAAATATTGAAGAAGAAAAGGTTGCAATACTAAAGATCAAAAGTGTACCGGCAAGAATGGAATATCTGATTAAGAAAATAGAGATTCCCGTGAGGGTTGCAAGGGATGAGGAACTTTATCTTGCCCAGCAGGAACTCATTTCAGCATCGTCAAGTACCGATATTCTGAATGCTACAATCCTAAAATTGAAATTGATGGGATTTTCTGATGACGAAATTAAAAGTATGAAAGCACAGTCTTATATCGATGAGTCATTGATTTTTCCAGGTCCTCATCGTGCCTGGCTTATTGCTTATATATATGAGAGAGACATCTCTCTGGTCAAACATAATCAAAAGGTTACCATAAAATTTCCTGCCTATCCAGAAAAGGATTTTGCCGGAGTCATTGTTGCGATTGAACACAGAATAGACCCTGAGACCCGTCGGGCAAAAGCTCGTATTCTGGTAAAACATCCAATGGTAAATCTATTTCCTGATATGTATGGAATGGCAAGTGTGGAAATTCCCTTTGGACACTCATTAGCGATTCCCCTTTCTTCAATAATTGAGACGGGCAAGCGAAAACTGGTATATGTAGAAATAAGACCCGGGGTTTATGAATTGAAAAATATCAAGACCGGAATTGAGACCGATGATTATGCACAGGTGCTTGATGGAGTAAAAGAAGGTGAGATGGTGGTTGTCCAGGGGAATTTCTTGTTAGATTCGCAAACCTCTTTAACTGGTGGTCAGGCATTACTCTATGGCTCTGCTGAAGAGGTAAAGAAAGGTTCTGAACCCCAGACCCACCAACACTGATTATGATTGGAAGACTCATCGCCTGGTGTCTACAGAATCGTTTCCTAATTCTGCTTTTTTATGCGCTGGTCATTATTTTTGGTGTTCAGGCAATAAAGAATATTCCAGTTGATGCAATTCCGGATATTGGTGAGAATCAGCAGATCGTATTTGTTGACTGGCCTGGTCGGGATGCAAAGACTATAGAAGACCAGATAACCTATCCACTTTCAACCAGACTCCAGGGTATACCCGGGGTAAAGACAATCCGTGCTTCAAGCGAGTTTGGTTTTGCAATGATCTATGTGGTATTTCAGGATAACATAGACTTTTACTGGGCACGGACAAGGCTTCTTGAGAAGTTATCAGAGGCAGAAAAGATTCTGCCACCCGGTGTGGTGCCAGAATTAGGACCGGATGCGACCGGACTTGGTCAGGTCTTCTGGTATACAGTAGAGGGTGAAAACTATTCACTTGCTGAACTCCGTTCAATCCAGGATTTTTATATCAAGTATCAATTACAATCAGTAGAAGGTGTGTCTGAGGTTGCCTCGGTCGGTGGTTATGTAAAACAGTATCAGATTGATATTGACCCGAATCTCCTTTCGGTCTATGGTATAAAATTTTCTGACATATTCAATGCCGTGCGTGAATCAAACCTTGATGTCGGGGCAAAGGTGCTTGAGCGAGGAGGAATGGAGTATATCATCCGGGGGATTGGCTTTATCCATTCCATTGATGATTTGAAAAATATCGGGGTTGGAGAATTTAATGGTTCTCCAGTTTACTTAAAAGACATCGCCAAGATTCAGATTGGGCCTGAATTCCGAAGGGGTGCACTTGATAAGGGAGGAAGAGAGGTTACCGGCGGAGTTGTGATTGTCCGATATAAAGAAAATCCCTTAAAAGTGATTAAGGCAGTGAAACAAAAGATAAAAGAGATAAGTCCGGGTTTGCCATCAGGGGTAAAGATTATTCCATTCTATGACCGCACCGAACTTGTTCATCGGGTAATAGATACCCTGCGCGATACCCTTATTCAGGAGATAATCTTCTGTGTCATTGTGGTCCTGTTTCTGCTCGGGCATCTTCGTTCGGCAATCGTTATTTCGCTTGGATTGCCGGTTGCGGTGATAATCTCCTTTATAATAATGTATTTCTTGAAGATTGATTCCAACATAATGTCCTTAAGTGGAATTGCCATTGCCATTGGAACCCTGGTTGATGCCGGTATTGTGATGACCGAAAACATCCATCGCCATTCGGTAATATATCAGAATGAAAAGAATAGAATGGAGATAATCCTTGATGCGGCAAAAGAGGTAGGACCAGCCATTGTTACCGGAATTGCAAGCACAATCATCTCTTTCATTCCGGTCTTTGCCCTTCAGTCCCAGGAAGGGAAATTATTTAAACCCCTTGCCTATACCAAGACATTTGCCCTTGCTGCCTCAATCATTCTCGGCCTCAGTTTGACTGTCGTTTTAAGTTTTTATCTGCTCCGGGGCAGGCTCCGACCAGTTGAGGAAAATCCGCTCGTTGGTTTCTTATTACGAAGATACGAAGGTATTCTACGCTGGGTCATCAAAAACCGAATAAAATTTTTGATGATTCCAATATTCCTTATCATTCTCGCCCTTTTTGTAAGCACAAAGATTGGCAGTGAATTTATGCCCCCTTTTGACGAAGGAACAATCCTCTATATGCCGGTTGTAGCACCATCAGTCTCATTGACCGAGGCATTGAGGATAATGCAGATTCAGGATAGTATTATTAAATCTTTTCCTGAGGTTGAAGATGTGGTCGGTAAACTCGGTCGGGCTGAGACCGCTACTGACCCAGCACCGATTGAGATGTTTGAGACCGTGATAAATTTAAAAAACAAAAAATTCTGGCGTAAAGGGATGGATAAGAAGAAACTAATCCATGAACTTGATGCCGCATTAAAATTTCCCGGGGTGAGCAATATCTGGACCCAGCCGATTGTCAACCGGATTGATATGCTCTCAACAGGCATAAGAACACCAGTTGGTGTGAAGATCTTTGGTACAAATCTTGATACCCTTCAAATACTTGCCCAACAAATAAAAGAGATAATCCAGAATGTAAGAGGGGCAGAAGATTTGTATGCAGAGAAAATTACTGGCAAACCATATCTTGAGATAATTCCTGACCGGATTCAGATTGCTCGGTATGGTTTAAATATTGAGGATATAATGGAGGTTGTGGAGATGGCAATCGGTGGTGAAAATCTGACGATGAGCATTGAAGGTCGGGAACGTTATCCAATTCGGGTGCGCATTGCCCGGGAATTGAGGGATACAAAGGAGAAGATTAGCCGGATTCTTGTTCCTACAATGAAAGGTGGTTATGTGCCCCTTGGACAGATTGCCCAGATTCGGTTCACTGAAGGACCGGCAATGATCAATTCAGAAAATGGAATGTTGCGCGCCTATGTCCTTGTAAATGTGCGCAATCGTGACCTTGTTGGTTTTGTAAAAGAGGCAAGTAGACTTGTTGCTCAAAAGATGTCGGGCAAGATTCCATCGGGTTATTCAATCCAGTGGTCAGGACAATTTGAAAATCTGGTTCGGGCACAGCGGAAACTCTTTGTCTTAATTCCTTTAAGCCTCTTGATTATATATATCATAAATTTTTTGAACTTCAAATCCCATCGTAAATCACTCACGATATTTTCTACAGTGCCGGTTACCTTTGCTGGAGGGATTATTTTGTTGGCAATTTATGGTTTTAACTTTTCCACTGCGGTCTGGGTTGGCTTTATTGCAGTCTTTGGCATTGCCGATGATGATGCCATATTGATTACAACCTATCTTGACCAGGTCTTTGCCCGAAAAAAACCAAAGACAAAATCTGAGGTGATTGAGGCGACTGTGGAAGCGGGCAAGGCAAGATTCAGACCTGCATTTATGACTGTTACAACAACATTTTTGGCACTTTTGCCAATCTTTATCTTTGGTGGCACAGGTAAGGAGATTATGCTACCAATGGCAATACCAAGTTTTGGGGGAATGATTGTCCATATGATAACCTGGTTCATTGTGCCTGCAATCTATTCCTGGTTTGAGGAGAGGAAAATAAAAAAGTTGTAACTCTTGACTATCCGACGAAGATACGTATAATAAGGTAAAAATATGATTTTATGGGTTAACAGTTCAGTTAGAAGGTGGTATATCCGAACAAAGTTCGGATACAAACAAGTTATATGAAATTCGGCTTGGCGGGTTTGGTTACGGTTATTCAAATGAAGGAATAGACTTTAAAAATGCTGAAAGTTTATTGGTTACTATAAAGGCGATAAGATGACAGATGAAATCCAAAATTTCAAAGGCGAGAGAATGCTTCAAAGGGCAGAAGAATTAGATTCTTTTTGGGCTTATAATACAAAGAAACTACCTAAGGATAAGCAATTACTTCTTCTTGATAATGTTCAATTTATCTATGAATTGGCATTAGCCCAACTTGAGTTACAATCTCTCGGTGCAAATTTTGAAGTAACCAACGGGCTGAGAGAGTTCAAGTTAATAGAGATAAAAGATGAAGAAATGCTCAGAAAGAAATTAGCATATTTCAAATTCGTAAAGGGCAAACCAACTGACTATTTCCAGATTATTCAAAAGAATAGAACACGATCTGTCAATCAATATCTTACTCATTGGATTTATCCCTATAAGGGAAAGTTTCACCCCCAGATGATAAGGGCACTTCTGAATATTATTGGGCTTAAACAAGGAGATGCTGTGCTCGACCCTTTTATTGGAAGCGGTACGACCGCTGTTGAGGCTCAACTTTTAGGAATAAATTGTATTGGTATAGATATATCTCCCCTTTGCGTTCTTCAAAGCAAAGTAAAGACAGAATCTATAGATGTGCTCCCACAAATTATAGAAAGGAAAGAAGAAATAACAAAAAGGATAAGACCTTCTTTGTTCAATCTCGAAGGAAAGACCATGGATGGCGCTATTGATTTAATTTCTGATGAGAAGGTGAAGAATTTCTATAGAATGACAAAACTTGTTGCTATAAGTGATAATGCAAGAAGAGGTAAAGATTTTTCAAACGCATTCTTGAAAAATTTAGAACTGATGATTGCTTCTGTCAGAGATTATGTAGAAATAGTTAAAAAACTTAAGTTAGTGTTAGGGAAAGTAGATATAAAAACTGGTGATGCAAGGGCTTTAGCTTTAGATAACGAAAGCGTTGATGGCATAGTAACATCCCCCCCTTACTCAATTGCCTTAGACTATGTTACAAATGACGCTCATGCATTAAAAGAATTGGGATATAATCTTTCGGTAATCAGAGAAAAATTTGTTGGTGTTAGAGGTAAGGGTCAAAATAGAATTGATTTATATAACAATGATATGAAAAAAAGTTTGGAAGAGATGTTTAGAGTACTCAAACCTAAAAGATATGCTGTAATAGTTATTGGTAATGCAACCTATATGGGGCAGGAAGTAAAGACAGTTGAGTTCACAATAGATTATGCAGAAAAAATTGGGTTCAAATTAGTCAAGAACATAGATAAGATTATCTTCGGGCTTTATAATGTGATGCAAAAGGAAAATATACTTATTTTCAAGAAAGGTGAATAAAATGCAAGATAATGAAATGAAAAAGAGAATGGAGAATTATGAGAGAATAATCAGAGAAATTTTAGGTGCATTCAGCAAGTTAGAATTTCATATTGTTGTAGAATCCACTATTCACAGGAAGATAATTCCAGTAGATAAAAATGATGAGAGGGATAAGTTACTACTGGAAGATATTAGAACCATTGTAAATGATTTTGCTATTGAATATAATAGAACTCCCATTACCTTCAATCTCTATAAATCATTAGTTAAACCGCCCAAGCCAAAAAGTTTTCGCAATAATGAAGTTGGTATTTTTGCCGATAAAATAATACCTTCGTTTTTTGGGAAAAATAAGGATAAACTAAAAACAGTTAATTCTTTTGAAAGATTACGGTTAATGGGTTATCCTGATGAAAAGATTACTGATAAATATGGAAGAATTACATATTCGGAAGTAAAAGCAACTTCGAGGCGGGATGTAGGTTCACCAAGGGATTTCTTTTTCTCTCCTCTAACAAATTCAAAGAAAAAAATAACAGAAGATGGTCATCATTTATTACTGTGTTTTGATACATTGGAACGAAGAGAAAAAGAATTTATCATTACGGGTTGGTGCCTTATTGATTTGTTTGGCATCAAAGTATCAATGAAACCAGAGTTTAACGCAGATAACCTTGAATTATATAGGAAAGAGAATATTTTGTTAGAAGTTGATTTGAACAGGAAGGAGTAAATGGAATATTATAGCCAAGTTACCGCCAAGCCGAACTCTGCGGTTGCTTCACAACCTTGCCCTTCGGGTCATATAACAGCGGATAAAAAGGAAAACAAAGATTTCCCAAAATTGCCTTCGGCAACTTCTTTTATCCGCAAAACGTTATACGCAATTGGTCGTGTAAGGAGAAAGTGAAATATTATGAAAAAGCATCTATCTAATAATGAAATTAGGGAAATTTATAGTATGATTAGTGATTATCACAAGAAATTCTTAGAAAAATATGGAGTAAAACTGCCGAAATTAACCGATAATGAGGGCAATTATACCAAAGATGCTCTTGTTTTAATTTATTTGGCACAGGATTATCCTGATACTTAAAAATTTTCAAAAGAAGAGCTTACGCATTTCATTCGTCAATACTATCCGAATGTGCCTGACGTCCAACAAGCAAGGCATCTTGGAGCGCAGAAGGGACTAATATACATTGGCCAAATACCATTACCCGATTACAGAAAGCGCATACAGATCCCAACAAACCATTACGACACCCTGCCCGGAGATGCGGAACCGCAGTAAATCATAATCGAACTCAAAACTGAAGAGGGGGCTTTTGCCCCTCCCTTTTTTTATTCAGTTCTTAAAGAATGGAGTGTAGTGCGAAAGATTATCCTGGTTGGGATTTGGGAAAGACTTTGGATAAAATCAAAAATTAACACTTGACAATACCATACTTTTTTAGTATAGTATTCCCGTGAAATTGACAACCCGAACCAGGTATGCGGTGCGGGCAATGGTCTATTTGGTTAACCAATTACCCAGGAGACCTTTGTCCTTAAAGGAAATTGCCAGTGCCGAGGCGGTAACGGAAAAGTATCTTGAGCAGATATTTATGAAGTTGACGAAGGCAGGATTATTAAAGACAGTAAAAGGACCAGGTGGTGGTTATCAACTAAGCAAAAAGCCGGAAAAGATAAAACTCAAAGATGTAATGCATGCAGTTGGTGAGTCCTATGCGCCGGTCTTCTGTGTCGCAGACAAAGGAAAAAATTCCTGCCCCCGAAGAAAAAATTGCCCAATCCGACCTTACTGGCAAAAGCTAAAAGCAGTGATCGAAAAATTCCTTGACACCCATACCCTTGCCGGTATAAGTAAAAGGAGAACAATATGCGAAAAATAAAAAGAAAGATCATTAGAATTGATGAGGAACTATGCAACGGTTGTGGCAATTGTATTCCAGCCTGTCCAGAGCAGGCAATACAGATTGTCACCACGCCTGAAGGTCCAAAAGCAAGATTGGTCAAAGAATTTTATTGCGATGGTCTGGGCGCCTGCCTTGGTTCCTGTCCAACCGGTGCATTGAGCATTGAAGAGATGATTGCAGATGCCTATAATGAGGAGGCAACGATTGCAAGAATAAAAGAGGTCGCTCCAGAAATGCTGGATGTCCATCTAAGACATCTTGCTGAGCATTCACAGGAATTACCAGAGCACCATAGCCATAAAATGCCCAAAGGCATGAGTTCATGTCCTTCGTCCCAGATGCTCCACTGGGAAGAGAAGAAGAAAACGCAGAAGAAGGTAGGAAAAATTCCTTCAGAGTTACGACAATGGCCAATCCAATTACATTTAGTATCTCCCTCTGCACCATATTTCTCAAAGGCTGACCTGATAATAGTCGCTGATTGTGTTCCATTCTCCTATGCAAATTTCCATCAGGAATTTTTAAAAGGCAGTGCAATCGCAATCGGTTGCCCCAAATTGGATGATGTTGATGCATATATTGAAAAAGTCCAGCAGATAGTTACAAACTCTGAACCGAAAAGTCTAACCATTATTCATATGGAAGTCCCCTGTTGTTTTGGCTTAGTCCATATTGTTCAATCCGCATTACACGATAGTGGTAAACAAATACCCATTAAAACGATTGTAGTCGGAATCAAAGGCGATATTAAAGGCGAAAATGATTTCTGATATTACTAAAGGAGAATTAAAATGGTTGATAAACTTACTATAAAAAGATGTGAATTGACCGATAACGCATTGAAGGTGCTACAGAAGAGATACCTTAAAAAAGATGAAAAGCCCGAGGAGATGTTTTCCAGGGTAGCCCTGAATATTGCCTCGGCAGAAAAGATATACAACCCCGAAATTTCTGACGGAGAAGTGATCAATATCGCCCAGTCATTTTATGATATTATGTGTGAGTTAAAATTTTTACCGAACTCCCCTACCCTGATGAATGCCGGTAGCGAGCTACAGCAGTTATCCGCCTGTTTTGTTATTCCAGTTGAAGACTCGGTATCCAGCATATTTGATGCAGTAAAACATGCAGCTTTAATTCATAAGAGTGGTGGTGGAACCGGTTTCTCTTTTTCAAAATTGAGACCGAAGAATAGTGTGGTTAGAACAACCGGTGGAGTTGCCAGTGGCCCGGTATCATTTATGAAGGTATTCAATGCTGCTACCGAAGCGATTAAACAGGGTGGAACAAGGCGGGGTGCAAATATGGGTATCTTAAGGGTTGACCACCCTGATATTCTTGAGTTCATCTCGTGCAAGGCAAATGAGAAGGAGTTGACAAACTTCAATATCTCGGTTGCCGTGACCGATGGTTTTATGGAAGCGGTCAAAAGGGAAGATGAATACAATTTGATAGACCCTTCCACGAAGAAAATAACAGGAAAATTATCTGCTCCGGCTGTATTTAATGAAATTGTAAAAAATGCCTGGTTTAGTGGTGAGCCCGGCATTATCTTCATTGATAAGATAAATAAAGCGCATCCAATTTTAAATACTGAGATTGAAAGCACAAATCCCTGCGGCGAACAACCACTCCTTCCTTATGAATCCTGCAATCTTGGGTCAATAAATCTGAGCAAGTTTGTTAAGGAGGGTAAGGAATTTGATTGGGCTGGATTATCAACAACGATATCTACTGCCGTAAGATTCCTGGATAATGTGATTGATGTGAATAACTATCCATTGAAAGAAGTAGAGGCCATCACGAAAGCAAATAGAAAGATTGGATTGGGAGTTATGGGCTGGGCCGATGCCCTCATAAAGCTGGGAATCCCTTATCATTCAGAACAGGCAATTGATTTGGCAGAAAAGATTGGAAGATTTATCAGCGAAGAGGCAAGGAAAGCATCGGGAAAACTGGCAGAATTAAGGGGTTCATTCCCAAACATAAAGAACAGTAAATGGGCAGGGCAGATGATGCGCAATGCTACATTGACAACGATAGCCCCGACCGGGACTCTATCCATAATTGCCGGTTGTTCAAGTGGCATTGAACCACTATTTGCCGTATCCTATTACAGACGAATTTTGGACCGAGACGAGTTACCTGAAATCCATCCCTTTTTCTTACAATCAGCAAAAAAATTTAGGATTTACAGTGAGGAGTTGATTAAAAAGATAGCAGGGTGCGCATCAATACAGGAAATTGATGGGATACCCAAGGAATTAAAGAACATTTTTGTTGTCGCCCATGACATCAAACCAGAATGGCATATAAGGATGCAAGCTGCATTTCAGAAATATGTGGATAATGCCGTATCAAAGACTGTTAATCTACCCAATGATGCTACCTTCGATGATGTCCGTAAGGTCTTTTTACTCGCCTATGAATTAGGGTGCAAAGGGGTAACTGTATATAGAGACCGGAGTCGAGAAGAACAGGTTCTTAACGTCGTTCCAAGTGAAAAGTTGGCACTACCTAAGGACCGACCTGATATTATTTCCGGAGCGACAATTAGGCAGAAGACCGGTTGTGGCAGTTTGTTTGTAACTGTTAATAAAGATGACAGTGCTAAACCATTTGAGGTCTTCTGTATTATGGGGAAGAGTGGTGGCTGTGCAATGAGTATGGCTGAAGCCATTGGCAGACTAACGAGTCTCGCATTACGCTCTGGTATTCCAGTGGAGAAGGTCATTGACCAGTTATCTGGAGTAATGTGCCACCGGCCAGTCGGTCTGGGTAGAGAAAAAATACTATCCTGTGCTGATGCCATCGCCAAGGCACTTCGTAAAAATGACAATCCGAAATCAGAGCATAATTCAGCATTAAAGGTTAATAATAAAGGCCCGCTTAATGGATTGGGCGCCTGTCCAAGTTGCAGGAGCGGTTATTTTGTCTATGAATCAGGCTGTGCCACCTGTATGAATTGTGGATATTCGGAATGTCTGTGATTGGGCAAAAATGGCTAAGGCGATTGGTTTATTATCCGGTGGTCTTGATTCAACCCTGGCAGTAAGGTTGATTTTGGAGATGGGAATTGAAGTTCTGGCAATCAATTTTGTTACGCCTTTCTGCACCTGCACAAAAAAGGGATGTCAGAATGAGGCAAAAAAGGTTTCAGAAAAGTTTGGCATTGAACTGAAGATTATCGGTTTTAAAGAAGATTATATCGCCCTGGTCAAAAATCCGAAATATGGCTATGGTAAGAATATGAATCCCTGTATAGATTGTAGAATATTTATGTTTTCAAAGGCACGGGAGATTATGGAAGAAACCAGTGCGGATTTTGTCTTTACCGGTGAGGTGCTTGGTGAAAGGCCGATGTCACAGAATTTAAGGGCAATGAGAATTATTGAGAAAGAGTCAGGGCTTGAAGGCAGATTATTGAGGCCATTGTGTGCAAAATATCTGCCGCTGACAATCGTTGAAAAACAGGGTATTGTTGACCGTGATAGACTGTTATCAATTACCGGCCGCTCAAGGAAACCACAGATTTCTTTAGCCAAAAGTTTGGGAATAGATGACTATCCCTGTCCAGCAGGTGGCTGTCGACTCACTGACCCCAATTTTGCAAAACGATTAAGAGAGGCATTTGAGCATAATGAAGATTCATTGGTTGATATAACCCTTTTAAGATACGGCCGCCATTTCCGCCTTTCCTCAGGTGCCAAGGTCATTGTCGGACGGAATGAAGAGGAGAACAAGATTCTTGAAAGTTTTGCATCCGAGGAACGTATTCTATTAGAAACAAAAGATTTCAAAGGGCCAATTGCACTCATCTATAAACACAACGGCAAAGAGGATGTTGAACTTGCTGCCCGAATCTGCCTTGCGTATAGTGATTATGACGGTAACGAAAAGACTATCGTAAAAACTGGTAGAGACAGGGAGATATTTGCAACTCCAATTGGTGAATCAGAGGTAGGCGATTATGTTACAAAACTTTAGTCGCACGATTTATCGTGAGCACAGGATAGCAAAATTGTATTATTTGACCTCTATTGAAGGGGTAAGAAGATGATATCAAGTTTTCTAATCACATTCAGGGAGGCATTAGAAGTCGCTTTAATAATTGGCATTATCCTGGGGTATCTTGTTAGAACAAGCCAGACCGAATACAACAATGTCGTCTATATTGGTGTTGCTTCTGGAATAGTCGCCAGTATTATTGGTGCATTATTATTTACTACAATTGCTGGTGGACTTACCGGAAGAACAGAGGAAATTTTTGAAGGAATTGCGATGCTCGTTGGTTCATTTCTTTTAACCACTATGATATTGTGGATGAAGCAGAAACATATCGCAAGGGAATTAGAACATAGAGTCGGTATTGAATTATCAGAGGCACATAAATTTGGTTTATTTTTATTGGTTTTTGTATCGGTCGTAAGAGAGGGCATAGAGACAGTCATTTTTCTGGGAGCAGCGGGTTTTGTCTCAGCAAACAACAATTTGGTCGGCGCTATAGCAGGAATTATTGTAGCAATCTTTTTAGGATATGCGATGTTCATAGGTTCAAGGAAGATTAATATAAAGAAGTTCTTTAACATCACTGGGATTTTGTTAATTCTCTTCGCTGCCGGACTTCTGGCTTATGGTATCCACGAACTTCACGAAGCAAAAATAATTCCAACCATAATAGAACACATCTGGGATATTAATCCAATCTTAAATGAAAATGGACATATTGGCAGTATCCTAAAAGAATTATTCGGCTATAATGGAAATCCTTCTTTAATTGAAGTATTGAGTTATATCGTTTATCTCGGGTTTATTTCTATAATTTGGAGAAGCATAAGAAAGGTACATAGGGAGTGAAGGATATGACCGAGAGAGAAGTCTTAAATAGAATTAGGCTGGAACTTCAAAAAGGGATGGTGTCTGACAGATGTAGAAAATGCGGGTGTATGAAGGAAACTCTGGAAGGACTTCGTAATACACTTTCTTTACTCCAGATTGAAGGGGCTCTGGATCTTACTAAAAGTATAGAGCTGTGCCTGGAACAGATGGAACTAATAAAGTATTCTTGCCTTGGATGTGAATACTGTTTTCCAGCAGTAGCAATAAATATCTTTAATCAATCTTTTCCTGGGATTACGTCTCAATCCTTAAGTTGTGACCTGAGAGGCAGGGAAAAAATCTGGCCACCAATTCCAGGGGAATATTCTGCTTTTTGCGATGGGCTAAGCTGTCCTGTGGCAGTCTCAACCCTTGCCAGTATTGAGCTTGCGGAGACTCTTGCAAAAATAAGACCAAAGGGTCTCTGTATTGTTGGAAAAACCGAGACCGAAAATATTGGGATTGAAAAAGTTATAAAGAATACAATTACAAATCCTACGATTCACTTTCTCATAGTTGCAGGAAAAGACCCTGATGGACATCATAGTGGGAAGACGCTTTTGGCATTAGCAAAAAATGGCGTTAATGGAGATATGAAAGTAATCGGTTCCCCTGGAAGACGCCCGATTTTGAAAAATGTTTCTATTTCTGAGGTAGAATTTTTTCGCCGGCAAGTTCAGGTCATAGATATGATAGGGTGTGAAGATGCTCAGTTGATAATAGACAAAATTAGCAAACTTTCACAAGAGGCAATCTCCACCTGCGCGTGTAAGGAGTGTCCTGCACCGATACCGACTGTCCAGATTTCATCTGTTCCTAAAATAATTGCAAGAGAACCAAAGAAGATTAAAATGGATAAAGCAGGATATTTTGTTGTCATTCCTCTTTTTGAAAAGAAAATCATTGTTGTGGAGCATTATTCTTATGACAATAAACTCCTCCACATCATTGAAGGTAAAGATGCCGCATCCATTTATTCAACAACCATTGAAAATGGCTGGATTACAGAATTGAGTCACGCGGCTTATTTGGGAAGGGAGTTAGCAAAGGCAGAATTTAGTCTAAGAACTGGTTCTAAATATATCCAAGATAAAGCACCTGAGATGGTAAAAGG
>ENA-ORXB01002129-ORXB01002129.1-sediment-metagenome-genome-assembly--contig:-NODE-2129-length-18377-cov-4.460656_pt1 | contig 18377 bp, 16 predicted proteins | sample MGYA00237863_ERZ511475 | MGnify/ENA primary metagenome ERZ511475 (study PRJEB26305, sample SAMN06343858) | sediment metagenome | isolation source: hot spring sediment | place: Canada: British Columbia... | reverse complement strand
TCGAGCGTTATTTTCCTATCCTCATTAATCTTATCTCTACTCTCTTACCGTGTCCAGTATTCTTGGGTCTCAGTATACTTCCTTTCCTTTTTTTTCTTTCCAATTTTTTGAACTATTTCTTTTTGTATCCATTTGAAACACTTTATATTCAACATTAATTCCTTCTAAAGCCTTTTTAAAACCTTCCATCTGGCCATCTGTCCACCTCCATGGAGAATGGTAACTCATAACATGAAGTATTTTAAATTTTTTATTCTTTGAAATTTTGTCAGAACCCTTTAAAGATTTACTGTATGTTAAATTAGACAGGGAAAGAAAAAAGAATAAAAAAGAAAAAAATATTGCAAATTTGTGGGGTCTCATAAAATCATTTTTTAATATTTTTAGAGTTTTTACAAGTGAATTTTCAAAGTTTTCAGTGAAATAAAGCGTTTTAAGTAATAATAGAAGATTACTTATATTGTTGATGAAGCGATAAGAAATAAAATATAATTAAACCTCATGAGTGCAAAGATTTTGCTAATAGATGATGTTAACTTTTTTTTAGAGCTGGAGAAGAACTATTTAAGTAATGTTGATTGTGAAATTTATACAGCCAGTAATGGAAAAGAAGCATTGGAAAAATTAAATGAAATAAGACCGGATTTAATCTTTGTGGATTATGAGATGCCCATAATGGATGGGCTTGAATTTATAAAAAGATTACAAAACATAGATCTTTATAAAAATATTCCTGTTATTCTTGTGTCAGCATTTATTGATGATAGTTTGGAAAAAATCATTAGTAGCGTAGGTGTTAAGAAAATATTAAAAAAGCCTTTTAACAAAGAAGATCTATTCACAATAGTTAATGAATGTTTAAAATTGGACAAGAGAAAAAAAGAAAGGGTCAAAGTAAATATTCCTGCTTTTTATGGTTTTGAGGATAAGATGGAAAAGGGAGTAATACATGATATAAGTGAAGGGGGTGCTTTTTTGTCTGGGAATATTAAGTTGAAGGAAGAGGCACTTCTTGAATTGAAGTTTTTAATACCAAATACAAGTATTTTGATAAAAACCTGGGCTAAAATTATCTGGATTAACGATGAAAATAACAAAAAAAAAGAAAAATACCCTGGTGGAGTTGGCGTAGAATTTTTAAACTTAAGCAGAGACTACAGAGCAGCAATAAGAAAATTTATTGAAGAGGCACAGGATGAATCTAAAGGTTTATAAGAGTGAATTGAGGAAAAAAATTTTAGCGAAAAGAGATTTACTTTCTGAAGAAGAGATTAATTCAAAAAGTACACTAATAATGGAGAATCTATGGACTTTAAATGAATTTACAAGTGCTAAAAACATCTTTTTATTTGTTAATTTCAGAAGTGAAGTTAGAACAATACCAATTATTGAAAGGTGTCTGGAAGAAGAAAAAAAAGTTATTCTTCCCCGAACAGATATTAAAAACAAACAGTTATTGCTTTATTTTGTAAAAAGTTTAAGCTCTTTAAAAGAAGGTGTCTATGGAATTTTAGAACCAGACCCTGCCTCAAATGAAAGGGCATATGTTGAAAATATTGATTGTGCTGTGGTTCCGGGGAGTGCTTTTGATGAAAAGGGGGGAAGGATGGGATATGGTGGTGGTTTTTATGATAGATTACTGCCTGATTTAAGAGCTGGTGTCCCAAAAATTGCAATAGCCTTTGAACTTCAGATTATAGATGAAGTGCCCATGGGATATTACGACCAAAAAATGGATATAATTGTCACAGAAAAAAGAATTATAAGGATTGCAAAATGAATCGGGAAAAAGAATCATTAGTCGAATTTTTTTTAAATCCCAAGAATTATCCAGAGAAGGTAGACAGTATAAAGCATATTGAAACTCATATTTCACATGTTTTTATTGCAGGAAATTATGTATATAAAATAAAGAAGCCTGTAAATTTTGGTTTTCTTGATTTTACAACTTTGCAAAAAAGAAGATTTTATTGCCATAAAGAAGTTGAACTCAATTCAAGATTATCAAAAGACCTTTATAAAGGTATTTTTCCCTTATTTAGTTCCAAAGAGGGGCTATCATTTAAAAAAACGGAAAATTCAAAAATAGTAGAATATGTAATAAAGATGAGTCGTATCGATGATAATACCATTCTTTTTAATAAGATTCAGGATGGTCGTATTTTGCATAATCAAATAGATAAGGTGGTAGAACATATTGGGATGTTTCATAAAAAAGCAGATACTTATACTGGAAGGATGAGCATTTATGGAAATACAGTCTTTAGTTGTGAAGAGAACTTTAGTCAGATAAAGCCCTATGTTAATAAAACCATTGAAAAGAAAACATATGATAGGATTGTAGATTATACAAGGTGTTTTCTAAAAAAGAATAAAAAGAAATTTTATGAAAGGAGAAGAAGTGGTTTTGTTAAAGAAATACATGGCGATCTTCACTCACAACACATTTCTCTTGGCAATCCACCAATTATTTTTGATTGTATCGAATTTAACAATAGATTTAGAATTGATGATGTTTTGAATGACATTTCTTTTCTTCTTATGGATCTGGAATATAATGGAAGATTTGATTTATCAGAAGTAGTTTTAAATGTTTACTCTGATTGTTACAGGGAGGCAATTGATAAGGAATTTATCAAATTTTATAAAGTTTATCGCGCTGTTGTTAGAGGAAAAGTAGAAGGTTTTATCTCAGATACTTTAAACGATGAGGGGAAGAAATCAAGAGTAATAAAAAGGGCAAGAGATTATTTTTCTCTTGCGGAGACTTATTTGGATGATAGTACTCAATTCAATCCAGTGATATTTTTTGGACCTTCAGGTTCAGGTAAAAGCACAATAGCTAAAGAATTTTCTAAATTTTATAAAGTGATTCGCTCTGATGAGGTTAGAAAAAGTATTTCAGGAAAATCTGTTGATAATCATATTTACGTTGGGTTTGGTGAAGATATTTATAGTGCCAAAATGACTGAGAAAACTTACAATAAAATGGCTGATATAATGCTGGATGATATAAAAAATGGTAAAAAAATTATTCTTGATGCTACATTTCTTAAAAAATGGCAGAGAGATATTGTGATGGGTGTTTGTAAAAATATGGGATTAAATCCTTTTTTTGTGTATTTTTTTGCACCGCAAGATTTATTATTTGAAAGGATTAAAATGAGAATAAAAGAAGGGAAAGATATATCCGATGCCCATGAAGAAATATTGAAAAAACAGCTTAATGAAATGGAACAGCCAGATGAGTTACCATCTTTTAGACTATTAAAATTAGATACAAGCCAAAAAAAAGAGGAAATAGTGTCAACACTGAAGTTATTTCTATGATTTATAAAAATTGCGGTGATCCTATTTATTTACTTTCTTCTTCGCCAAGAAGGATCGAACTTCTCAGGAATACAGGGATTGATTTCGAAATAATTCACCCCTTAGGAGAAGATTTAGAATTTAAGTTTAAATCACCAAGGTATTATGTTGAAAAAAAAGCTTTAAATAAGCTTATGGTAACACTGAAAGAAAAGAATTTAAAAGAAGGTGCTTATATTGCTGCGGATACGATTGTTTTTAGAAAGAAAAAAATATATGAAAAGCCCTCGGATGAAAAAGAAGCAATATTGATTTTAAAAGAACTGGAAGGAAAATGGCATTCAGTATTTACTGCCTATTGTATTGCTATCCCTTCTAAAGATGTTATGATTTTGAAAAGCGTGAGAACTTATGTCAAATTTAAAAAAATGAAGATGAAAGAAATAGAAAATTATGTGGCTACGAAAGAGCCACTTGATAAAGCAGGTGCTTATGCTATTCAGGGATATGGCCTTTTTATGATTGAGAAAATAGAAGGATCATATACGAATGTAGTTGGCTTGCCACTTTCAGAAGTTATTTCAGATTTACTCAAGCTGAATCTTATAAAGCCAAAATAATATTTCAAATTGTGAAAATTACCTTTTCAAATATATCAATATATGCTATCAATTGTTTAGGTAAGGAGGTGTGCTATGAAGAATCAGCTTTTAACTATTTTTGCAATTCTTTTTTTATCAAGCATATGTCTTGCAGATGATTATGTGGCAACATTATCTGATAAATCTGGTGTTGTTTACCTTCGTGATAAGAATAATATCCCCTATGGAGAAGCTAAAAAGGGTATAAAGTTAAAGGTGGGTAACTGGATAAAAACAGGTAACGATGGCTGGGCAATTTTATCCCTTGTAGATGGTAGTAAAATTACACTTGCAAATAATACTGAGTTAGAAATTACAGAGTTTTTAATAAATAAAAATAGCAGGCAAGGTGTATTTAGTGTGAGTCAGGGAAAATTGAGGGCAACTATTGTTAGGATGTCACAGGATAGAGTGGATTATAAAGTCAAAAGTCCCACATCTGTGGCTGGTATTAAAGGGACAGAATTTATGATGCTAAGCAGGGGAGAGGCGAACGTATTTTTTGGTAATGAAGGTGTAGCTGAGATTTATGGTAATGTGGAACAAGCAAAACCACTGACCGTGGATACCATGGTACAGAATACAAGAGGTTTTGTCCCAACAGATCCAGTGAAAGTTGAGCAAGGTACATCACTTGATGTAGCAAAAAAACATTTATCTAAAATTACTGCTGCAAAACCACCTGAAGATTGGGAAATTTCTAATAATTTACCAAACATAATTGCCCGATGGAATATCAACTATGGACATTATCTTGCAGATTCAGGGAAATATGATGAAGCTCTCTACGTATTCCAGATTGCTCTTGATTTAACAGAAAAACCAGAGATAAGAAGTGATGCAAGATTAGAGAGGGGGGCAGTTTATGCCAGGTTTTTAAAAAACCCTGAAGCTGCTCTTGCTGAATATTTGCTAATAATTGAAGAATATCCAGAAGTTCCTCAAAGAGAGCTGGCTCTTTTTTACACGGCAATGACATTATATGAACTAAAGTTTTTTCATAAAGCAAAGGAAAGGTTGTTACAATATAAAAAGGAATATCCTGATGGGAAGTATATTGGGAATGTGGAAACTATGCTAAATATTCTCAAGTAAATTTATGAAAAAGAGGAAAAAGCTTTTTAACTTTTTTTTCTTTGGATTAATTGGGGCGCTGATATCATCTGCTTTATACCTTAAGCAGATCTCTTTTTTTAACACCATTGAGTTGAAACTCAAAGATTTGAGATTTAAAACCAGGTCTTTTCAAGATATAGACAAAAGAATTGCTATTGTTGCGATAGATGAGAAAAGTATTGATGAAATAGGCAGGTGGCCCTGGGATAGAAAAATAATAGCAAAGTTAATTGACAATTTAACTAATTTTTATGGAGCGAAAACGATAGCCCTTGACATGGTTTTTTCAGAACCTTCAAATATAGCTTCAGATAAAGAACTTATAAATTCTCTAATGGGAAAAAACAATGTTGTTTTAGGATACTTTTTTAGGGAGGGTGAACAAGTTTTTCAGGAACAAGAAAGGGCAGTGTTCGAATCTAAAAGGGTTAAAATAATTAAAATGGCGGAAGGGGTAAAAGAGATACCTTTGCGAGCCTACAGCAGGGTAGAATTAAATATTCTGGAAATAGAAAGAAATTCTAATAACTCCGGTTATTTTAACATTATTCCCGATGACGATGGTATTATCAGAAAACTTGACCTTCTCATTCTCTATGATGGTTTTATATATCCAGCACTTTCTTTATCTGCACTTAAAAATTTTTTGGGTAATGAAATAATTGTTGATGTTGATGTTTATGGTGTAAAAAGTATACTGGTTGGTAATAAAAAAATTCCCTGCGATGAGTTTGGTAGGGTAAATATTAATTATTATGATTCTGATAAATTCAGGGTTTACTCTGCTGTAGACATTTTAAATCAAAAACTTAATAGAAATGTTTTAGAAAATTCACTGGTCTTTTTGGGGGCTACTGAAATTGGGGTATCTGATTTAAGAGCAACTCCCATAAATCCAGCCCTGCCGGGTGTTTTTATACATGCAACAGTGGCTTCGAATGTTTTAAAAAATCATGTGCTTTTAAAAGATGGTCGTGTTACAGCCCTGGATTTAATATTTATTTTCTTTTTTGGGATAACTCTTGCAATTCTCTTAAGTTTTACGAAAAGGACCTTGTTAAGTTTGGTAGTTTTTTTTCTATTGTTAGTAACTTTTTATGTGACCAATCTATATGTTTTTAAAACATATCCTCTAAATACTTCAATTTTCTTTCCCATTTTTTCTACAGTGTTAACCTATTTTTTCTGTGAAGCATACAGGAACCTCGTGGAAGAAAGGCATAGTAGATTTTTAAAGAAAGCCTTTTCCAGTTATGTTTCACATGAGCTTGTAAATGAAATAATGAAAAACCCGGAATTATTAAAATTAGGTGGCCAAAAAAAGGAAGTTACTATTTTATTTTCTGATATAAGGGGTTTTACAACACTTTCAGAAAATATGGAACCTGAATCACTGGTAAATTTACTGAATAGTTATCTTTCTCCTATGACTAAAATTGTGCTGGAACATGGTGGTACTTTGGACAAATATATTGGTGATGCAATTATGGCGTTATTTAATGCTCCCCTGGATTTAAAAGATCATGCAAGTTTGTGTTGCAGCTGTGCATTAATGATGATAGATAAGCTTGGTGAGATTAATAGGGAGTTTCGAGAAAAAAGATTACCAGAGGTAGATATCGGGATAGGTATTAATACTGGAATGGTTATAGTGGGTAATATGGGAACAGATGTTAGATTTGATTATACAGCGATTGGTGATAGTGTTAATTTAGCCTCAAGACTTGAGGGTATGAATAAAGTATATGGAACACATATCATAATTAGTGAATTTACAGCGGAGAAAATTGATAAAAATGTTTTTAAAGTAAGGCATCTGGACGTAATTAAGGTAAAGGGGAAAACAAAGCCTGTTTCTATTTATGAGCTCTCTGATAAATTAAATGAGGAGTTAATTTTTAAGTACGAAACTGCATTTAAGCATTATTTAAATAGAGATTTTTTTACCGCTAAGAATATCTTTGAAGAGCTTTACAGTAAGCACAATGATAAACCATCCTTTGTTTTTATTGAAAGGTGTGATGAATATATTAAGAATCCTCCAGACGCACACTGGGAAGGTGTGTATGTTGCTAAAACAAAATAAGGGGGAAAATATGAAAAAGGCAATCTTTTTTCTTATATTTTTTGTAATTGCCTGTACCCCAGCGACTCAAGAACATAAATCAAAAATACAGGAAGAATTGAAGGAAGAGGACTATCCAAGAGTTGTAGCAATTTTACCTTTTGAAAATGAAAATTTAGATATTGCTGAAAATTTGAGAAAAACTTTTTACAATCACTTTTCAGGCAAAAATTATACAAATGTTGAGCTCCCGCTGGTGGATGAAAAAATTTATCAATTAGAAAAGGTCAAAGGCAAATCGTATAAAGACATATCACCCAGAGAAATTTGTGAAGCCATTGGATGCGATGGAGTTATCTATGGCAAAATTACTGACTTTCAAAAAATTTATGCTGTTGCCTATTCTCAGTTAGGTATTGAGGCTGAAATAAGCATGTACAACATAAAAAATGATAAAGAAGTATTCAGGATAAAAGAATCTGTCAGGTATCATGAAGGTAATATTCCCATGTCACCCCTTTCTGCTATTATGACGGCAGTATCAACAGCTATGAATCTCAGGGAAATACAGTTCATAAGGCTGCTAAATGAACTGTGTTACAAAATTACAGAGAAGATTCCTTCACTGCCTTATGTTACTGCTCATAAGTTACCTAATATAAAAGAGGTTTTGACCAATGCAAAGGAATCACCATTTGGAAGAGGTAAGATAATCAGGGTTGGTCTCGAAGGGGATTCAGGTATGATTGCAAGTTTTGATATTGGTAATTTTAAAAAAGGAATATTGATGAGAGAGGTCAAAAAAGGGATTTATACAGGAGAATATGTTGTAATGGATGGCGATAATATTAGAAATTCACCAATTATAGTTTATCTTAAAAAACCGGGCGGTTATGAGAATAAATGGATTGATGTTTCAGGACTGGTTACGATTGATACTATTCCTCCAGGTTCTATCAAAAATTTAAAAGCAAAAGGCTATCCAGATAGGATTGAACTAAAGTGGGAGCCGTTAAAAGATACGCCTGATCTAAAGGGTTATGAAATATTAAAGAGTGAGCAACCTTTATCTGGGTACAAATCGCTGGGAATTGTAGAAGTGGAACACTTTGAAGATAAAGATGTAACTCCCGGTAAAATATATTATTATAGGATAAAAACCGTGGACATGGCTGGTAATGAATCTCTATTATCGGATTTTTCAAAGGCACAAAGAACATTATTAGAACCAGTCGTTATTGATGGTACTTTAAGTAAAGATACAGTCTTTGAAGGCATGTACAAAGTAAAGGAAAAATTAATTGTTCCAAAGGGTATCGTAATGGAGGTAAAAGGAGGCACTGTCTTTTTTATGGGAAAAGATGCGATGCTCATTGTTGAGGGGAAATTATTTGTTGATGGAAAAAATGAATATGTGGAGTTTGTCCCGGAAATTGAAGCGGCGTTATGGGAGGGTATTAGAGTCAAAAGTGGCTATTTAGAATTTATGGGCGGTAAAATTAAGAATGCTAAAATGGGAATAAAGATAGAGGATGCTTCAGGAATAATTGAAAACTCTATAATTTCTGATTCCATTGCTGGTTTAGTGGTAGAGGATTGTTCTAAACTTGATATTATCAAGACAACAATTCTTAATAATAAATCTGGCATTGAAATTAAAAAATCTTTGGTAAATATTAAGCAAAATGAGATTTTCCAGAATGAGCTGGGAATAAAACTATCAGTATTTTCAGGAGAGATTATCGATAATAATATTTTCAATAACAATGTAAATATTGAATCTTCAGAAACTTGTGGAATTTCTCCAAATTACTTTGGTTCGATCAAAAAAGAAGATTTGAAGCTAATTAATGTAACGGTAAATAAGGTACTAAACAGTAAATTTCCAGATGGTAAGCCTGTTGAAGTAGTATCAGACCCCTATCTTAGATTGTCTGAAGAAGAGAGGAAAAAGAAATCTACAGAATTTTTAATAGAAGGTGGTAATTATTTCAGGCAGAGAAACTATGGTAAGGCTGTAACCCAATTTGAAGAAGCATTGAAGGCCTGGGCAACACCGGAAATTTATTACTATATTGGTGTCTGCTATAAAGAGATGGGAGAAATTAATAGTGCAATAAAGTACCTTGAAGAGGGATATGAAAAATTCCCGAAAGAACCAGCTATTGTAAAGGCTTTAGGTCTTCTGTACTACGAGAATAACGAAAATGAAAAGGCAGTCAGATTTTTTGAGAATTTATTAAAGTTAAATCCAGAAGATAATCAAATAAAATTTATTTTAGAAAAAATGAAAAAATAACATTTTTTTGTTTGACAATTAAAATATAAAAATTTAAAAATAATTAATCATTGTGGGAGGTGGTTATGTGAAGCCCCCTTTATTGGAAGAAGGAAAACATATTTTTAAAACCATCTCTCTTTTCAAAAATCTTTCAGATAAATATCTTTTATTATTAGCGGAGAATTGTAAGGTAATTCATAAAAAGCGGGGTGATGTAATTTTTTACCAGTCCGATTACAGTTCTGATTTATACATAGTCTTTGAGGGGTGTTTAAAGGCATCACTTTTTAATGAAGATGGAGAAGAATTTGTAATTACCTGTTTTAAAAAAGGAGATTTTTTTGGAGAATTAAGCCTTCTTGACGGTGAAACAAGGTCTGCCACAATAATTGCAGATGAAAATGCAACACTGGGTGTCTTGAGTAGAGATAAGTTTCTTGAACTTATCAATCATGAACCCGTTATAGCAGTTGAAATGTTGCGTGCAATGGCACAAAGATTAAGAAGGACAGATTCAATAGTTAGCTCCCTCGCCTTTCTTGATGTAAGTGAAAGGCTTTTAGGGCTACTTCGAGATTTTGCACATTTAGACAATGCTCAAAAAAAAGAAGGCTATTATGTAATAAAAAAATATACTCAAAAAGAATTGGCTGCACGCATAGGAGCATCGAGGGAAGCTATATCCAAAGCTATGAAAATATTATTCTTCAAGAAACTTGTCCTTGAAGAGGGAAAAAATTTCCTCGTTTCTGAGAATAAGAAAATTTTTTGAAGGAGCAATCAATGTTTAGAAGAGGGGTGTTGATTATAGGGCTTCTGTTTTTTATGGTTACCTATGCTTTTGGTCAGGTAAAATGTGTTGATTCTGAAGGAGAAGCAATAATTGTCAAAAACGATACCGTCTCTGCAAAAGCAGAAGCAATAGCAAGGGCAAAATGGGGTGCTATAGAAGACGTAGTGGGAGTAGAGGTAAAAGCTCAAAGTGTAGTTCAAAATATGGCTCTTGTAGATGATGCAGTTAGTAAAGAGATAAGGGGTGTTATTCAGAATTATAAAGTACTTACAGAGGGTAAAAGGGATGATATTTACTGGGTTAGGATCAATGCCTGTGTAGAAGCGAACAAGGCTGAAAGAGCCCTTTCAAATCTTGCTTTGAACAATTCAATTGCTGTGTTTATCCCCGCAAGAAAACCCAGATTGGTTTCGGAAAGGGAAAGCATTAAAAGGGGAAAAAAGAAATATGAAATGGAAACAAAAGAGGAGTTTGAAGAAACCAATGTCCTAACGGAAAAACTAATTGGTGAACTAACCAATCAGGGCTTTACTGTAATAGATGTGGCTCCAACAGAAATTGCCGATGCGAAAGATATAGAAGAAGCTATTAAAACTGGTAATTATCTTAGTTTAAGAAGCATGATTTACAGGCTGCTCACCAATGTTCTTATTATAGGCAAAATGGATTACTCAATCTCTACAAAAAAGGGTCAGGATGCAGGATATGGTATTTCTATGCCCTTTAATAATGTGACTGTCAGGATGCAATATAGAATCATATCAAGAGATTCAAACAGTGGCAAAATTTTGGTTTTAGCATCCGGTGTCGATGAAGCCAGGGGACTGGCACCAAATATAGAAGATGCTACAGCTAAAGCAATGAATAGTTTAGCAGATAAAGTGATACCACAACTGGCAGATAAATTAAGAGAATTTATAAAAAATAGTGCAAGAAGAGTAAAAGTAAAGATTGAAAATGTTAAAGATATTAAAGATAATTTCGAGATAAAGGATAAAATACAAAACACTGCCTGGGTACTGGAAGTTAAAGAAAAAGAGTTAGGTGAGTTTATTGTAACCTATTCTGAAAACCCCATCTATCTTGCTAATAGTCTCATTCAAAAAGGATTTGAGTTAGTAAAATATTCCTCTGAGGGCATTCAATTAAGGTATAACTTTGAATAAATTGAAAAAAGGGAGGGGGGAAACTATGTTTAAAGCAAAAGAGTTTTTTTATCTATTATTAATGGCTATTTTAATTAGTTGTGCACCTACAGTTGCAAGGATAGACCCCACAATGTGTCTTCCCGATGACTGCGGGAAAGAATTTATCCCACCTGTTTGTAAACCTGCTTATGATGCTTCAATTCCACGTGTTGCAGTGGTTAATTTTACAAATAATAGTACATTTGATTATGCGAAAACTATTCAATCAAGTGTTCAGGGTGCAAGTCAAAGAACTAAAGTTGGTGGTGCGGCAGTGGGTGTTGTGCCCGGTGCAGCAGGTGTTGTTTGGGGTGAAAAGGAAAAAAGACAATATGCAGAAGATTCACAAAGAACAGAGAGAGATATTAATGCAAAATTAGCAGAAAGCGTAGAAGATGGGGTTACAGATGAGATTGTAAGATTAGGCGGAGCAAAAGTTTTTACAAGAACAGAATTGAAAAAAGTAATGGAAGAGCACAAATTTCAATCTTCAGGTCTTGCAGATGAAAACACACTTATTAATTTTGGAAAATTGGCTGGCGTCAAATACATTATTACAGGCTCTATTAACAATGTAAATCTTAGATGGGTTTCCATGCAGGCATTGAAAGAAGGCATGCAAAAGCATTTAGGTCTTGCAGGGTCAATTCTTGCTGCTGGTGCGGAGTCTCAGGAGGGTTGGAATATTGAAACAGATATATCTTTAAGAATAATAGATGTGGAAACGGGAGAAGTCGTTTTTTCTAAAATTGTTAAGGGAAAAGAAATTATTGGTAAGATCCCTTATCCAAACTATGATGCATTAATAGGGGGTATAAAAAAGGCTGGTTCAAAGGCTATAGCAGATATAAGACCTGAGTTATCCAGGTGGTTTACCATAAGAGGTTACATACTCCAAACAAAACTAACTCCCGATGGTAAAGGTAAGGTTGCTCTTGTAAATGTTGGCAGAAAACAGGGTATAAAAGAAGATATGTCATTGTATGTTTATACCTTTCAGGAGATAGAAGATCCATTAACAGGTAAAAAAACCTGTGATAAGGTCAAGCTGCCTGTCGTTTTAAGACCCACTAATCAGATTCAGGATGATAAAAGCTGGTTTTTAGTAGAAGGTGAAGAAATTTCTTTAAAAAGGGTTAAACCAGGGCAGCTTGTAGAAAGATCCGAAATAAGTGGGCAATCGTTTATGCAAAGAATGGGGTATTAAATTTTTAAAAAATGTGAAAATTACCTTTACTTAATTTCTCGTTGTGCTTTAATTAAGCTATGGACTTAAAATTTTGGAGGTGTAGAATGAGGAGGCTTTTCTTAAGTTTGTTTAGTGTTGTCCTTTTGATATTTTTTTCTGGTTGTACTACTACAATCTCAAAGAGATGTACTTCGCCAGAGGATAACTCAGAACATCACTATTTGATGGGTATGAAAGCTCTTGAAGAAGGCAAACTTCCTTTAGCTAAAGAGAAGTTTGATAGGTCAGCATACTGTGATGAGAAATTTTCCAGAGCTCAAAGTGGGCTCGCTATTGTCACAGCTGAAATGGCAAAGAGTTATGAAGACTTGAAGTTCAGGGAAGTACAGGTAGAGAGAGTTTATGGGTTTTTAAAAAAGGCAAAGGATACAGCTGATGGTGGTGCGGATATGTTTGACTATTATCTTGCTATAATGAGGGTAAATACTGCTTTAAAAGGTAAAGGCTGGTTAGATAAAGTAGAAGATGCTTTCAAAGAGGCGAGAAACGTTAATGTGGATGAAAAACAACTTGTATATTATCAGGGCAAGGAAGCAGCAGATTATTTTATGGGACTTGCATATATGGAAGCTCTGGAATTCCAGAAGGCAAGAGATAAATTTGCTGATGTGTTAAACTCAAAAAGGGAAGGTAAATGGCATGGTATGGCTGATAAGATGTGGAAGAAAACTGATAAAATTGTTCGTGCTATGGCTGGTATAACAGTTGGTGATGTGGGCAAAAAAATTGCAGTAAAAGATTCCATAACACGTGGTGACCTTTCAGCATTACTAATTGATGAACTAAAAATTGATAAACTTTTTGCTGGAAGGATTCCGGTTCAATCCCAGATTGACGCTTTAAAACCAGAATTTATACCTGCAGATATAATGAATCACCCCTTTAAGCAAGAGATTGTGACAATTTTAAAATTTAAGGTCCGTGGTTTAGAACCAAAGTTTGATGAAACAACCAAGGCTTATCTTTTCAAACCCAATGAATCGGTCAGTCGTGGTGAGATGGCTTTTATCCTTGAAGATGTTTTAATTAAGTTAACGGGTGATGAAAAATTAGCTACAGCATATTTTGGTACGGAAAAGTCTCCTTTCCCGGATGTAAAAAACACATCTCCCTTTTTCAATGCCGTTATGAATATGACAACAAGGGGAATTATGGAGGGAGAGCTCTCTGGAGAATTTAGAATAAATGCGCCTGTTGATGGACCCGAAGCACTTCTTGCTATTAGGATGCTTAAGCAGAGAATAAATATTTATTAAATATTTGTGGAGGAAGAACATGAAAAAAATTATTTTGTTATTAGTACTTGTATCTTTAAGTAGTTTTGGTTATGCACAACAGGACATGCAGGCTCAGCTGGACCAGAGATTTCAGGCTGCCAACGAATGGTTAAACAAAAACAATCTTACCATCACATCGACGCCTGAGCAGGCATTTGTTAATGATTACATTTTAGTTGCTGCTGAGGGGTTACCCAAACCTGATTCAAGATCTCCGGGACAAAGAAGATTAACTGCGGAACGTGCTGCTACAGTTCTTGCCTATAGACAATTAGCTGAGTTTCTTGAAGGTGTTGCCGTTGTTGGTGATACCCTTGTAAAAGATGCAGAACTTCAATATGATGTGGTTAGGGCTGCGGTGGCAGGTGTAGTCAAAGGTGCACAGGTAGTTTATAAGGAATACAATGATCAGGAAGGGACAGCCCTCGTAATTGTTAAGTTAGGTATGACAGGTCCAAGAAGCTTTGGTAGTGTGATGTATGAAAAATTAATGGGCGATCCTAAAATAAAGAAAGAAGTTATAAAGCCTGAACCGGAGTTTAAAACAAAACCAGTTAAACTTGAGGAAAAATATGATGGACTTATCATAGATGCCACGGAACAGAATTTTAGACCTGCTCTTATCAACAGAATTTTTACTCCCAAGGGTGAGGTTATTTATGACCCATCTAAAGTGAGCCAGAAGGTTCTTGTAGAGCAAGGTTGTGGTGAATATACAAACAGTATTGATAAAGCTAAAGCAGCTCTGGAGAAAAGGGGAGTAAAAAATCCTTTAATTGTTAAAGCAACTGGTACAGTATCACCATCCGATTTACAGGTATCAGAAGAAGATGCAGTAAGAATATTTTCAGCAAACCAGAAATCTGGATTCCTTGCCGGAGCAAAAGTAGCATTTGTTTTGCAATAAAAACAAGGAGAAGCTAAAGGCTTCTCCTATCTCCCCTCAAGGAGGGCTTATCATGAAAAGGGTGCAAACTGCCTTCTATGCAAGTTTGATTTTATCTATTTTACTTCTTTTGACGGGTAATGGATTTACCTATCAAAAAGAAATTAATGAACTTGCTGCTTTTGTAGATATGAATATGGATAAAATAGCCAGTAGAAAAAGAATAGTAGTGGTTGATTTCCTCTATGATAAGAATATAAGTGGGAAGTTAGGGCAGTTTTTAGCTGATGAACTATCAAAGGGCATTTCCAAAAAAGCAAATAATTATGAAGTTCTTAATAGAAACCAGTTAAAATCAATTGTTGGTGCAAATGATTTTGGGTTAAAACAGCCGTATGATCAGAAAGAGATCAAAGATTTAGGCAGTAAAGCCAAAGTGGGTGGTGTAGTTTCCGGGACGATAGGTGTATTTAAAAATTACATAAGGCTCTCTATCAATCTTATTTCTACTTATTCTGGTAAGGTTGTGGCAACAAAAACTACCGACATACCGGTAAGTGAAAAAGTAAAAGATTTGCTTAAAGAAGATTTTGAAGAAGGCAGCAAAAAAGCATCCTTTAAAGGTGAATATCTTGACATAATTGAACATAATGGCATTCGATTTGAGCTAAAACAATGTAAACAATTAGATAGAGCAACTATGTGTAGTTTTACAATCACTTCAAAAAAGAACGAAACATGGCGGTTCTATTTAAGCAATACAAGTTCTCTATATGATGAAAATGGTGTTAATTATGTGGTTTATGAGATGAGTTTGGGTGGAAGAACAGGACAAAGCAATTACTATGTATATTCAGACCTTGTTCCAAATGTTTCAGAGAATGGTGTAATTTATTTTGAAAAAGTTCCCGATACTTTAAAAACTGTTGATTTTACGATAGCTCTTTATGATGAAAGCAATAAGGTTTATAAAGCAGTTTTTAAAGGGATTGAATTGAAAAGATAAGCAGGTAGATTAATCTATGATAATTAAGAGGGGAAAGTTTTTTTTATTATTTTTACTTTTTCCCCTGATCAGTGTGGCATACGGTAAAACTATAATTCTCGATGGAAATCTATCCGGGAAAATAAATATTAATCAAAATATATCATTTGATGTAGAAAGACCTCTTAAAAGCATGAAATTTAAATTTGCTTTGCCTGCAGAATTTTCAAATCCCTCAGTATCTCAAAAAATAATAAACATGAACATTAAGTTTAAACCTGAGCCTGAAAATGTGGAAGACAAACAAGATACCTTTGGTAACCACTTTAAAATTGTTAAATGGAGTAATGTATCACAAAATATAAACGTTAAACTAAGTTTTCAGGTAGATTTGAGGACAGATGTCAAAGCTATGGAAAGTAAATCTCCCTATCCCTTAGAAAAAATACCGGAAAACGAAAAGGTCTTTTTAAAGCCCACACCCAAGGTACAAAGCGATTCTGAGATAATTAAAAATATTTCAAAAAATCTTGTTAAAGACGCAAGAAGTGAATATGAAGCAGTAACAAAAATATTGAACTATGTTGTAGATAATGTGAAATACACCTATAATCCACCACAATATGATGCAATTTATACATTGAATACAAAATCAGGTAACTGTCAGAATTATGCCCATTTGGCGATAGCTTTGCTCAGGGCTGCAGGTATTCCTGCGCGGATCGTGGGGGGGATAAGCTTGAAAGAGCCATTAAAAATTCCCGTAAGCAACAATCAATATGTTGTCCAGAGTTTAGGACAGGGTGGACATGCGTGGATCGAAGTATACTTTCCCGATTTAGGATGGCTATCTTATGACCCTCAGCAGTCCAAACAGTTTACCTCTACCAGACATATAAAACAGACACACGGTCTCGATTCTGATGATATCAATGATATGTGGTTGTCAAGCCCCTATGTTCCGGTTTACAATGAATTTATAGATGCCCAGTATTTAGATGATAAAATCAGTCTTATTGCTAAACGTACCGAAGGAAGTCCAAAGTCATATCTATTTTCTAACGATCTGATTGCAAAGGAAACCATACCGCACTCACCTTCAAAACCCAGTGTGCCACCAGTCAAACCAGAGCCACAGGATACTTCTCCTCAAGTAGTTGTCCCTTCAGAAAAACCCGAAACAGACAAAAAACCTGTGATGAAAGACATAGGCAATCTTGATTTTCCAGACTTTGTGAAACTTTTCAGAGTGGAAGGTGATAAGGGGATAAAAATTTTAGATAAAGAAACTGCTGAATATGTTACATCAAAATATGTATTTGCACAGGCATTCAGTATTGATAGAAAAGCTAAATTGATTAAAATCTCTCTTGCCATGCGTAAATTTGGTGGAGATGGGACAGTGTACGTTGATCTTGTTAAAGATCAAGATGGTAAGCCGAGTTTGACTGGCTATAGATCAAATCCAATTTTCGTTGAAAAATTAAAAAAACAACCGGGTTATTACTGGATAGAATTTAATTTCCCGGAAAATATTGAACTGGAAAGAGGAAGATACTGGATAGTCTTCAGACATTCTGGAGAAGTTATTATGAACTGGTATTACATACCGGGCAATCCTTATGGAGATGAAGATGATACAAGGTCCACATTAAAGGGGTTTCAATGGGAAGATATTCAAAATTATGATTTTGTGTTTAAAGTTGCTTTGTTAATGTAGGTGTTTTTGTGAAAATAAAAGTTTTCTTAATTTTTATTTTCCTGACATTTATTTTAACCCCCCATAGAGTTGCTGCGGGAAAAAGAGATCAGAAAGTAAAGTTTACAAAAGATCATATAGCCAAGATAGATAGAATTGCCAATTTTATTTCCGTGGAATTGAATAATCGCCATATTAAAGAAATAGAAATTGCTGATTTTACTGATTTTAATGGCAGGCAACTAAGAATTGGAAAGGAAATGTCCGGAAGGTTAAGAGAAATTATGTCAAAAAAGGGCTTTTCTATAAATAAAAATGCAGTGGTACTGGTTACCGGTAAAATGGCAAATTTTAAGGATCAACCCAAAAGATGGAAAGTGGATATAAGGGTTCAGTCAAAAGAAGGCAAAATAATAACATCCTACACAGCTATATTTAACTTTTAAAAAGAGGTAAAAATGAAAAGCAGACTTGTTTTAGTATTATATTTTGTTTTGATAACTATTAGAATCACCCATGCCACAAGTGAAGCAGAGAAGCTTTGGGAGGAGGGAGAAAAACTTTACAATGCTGGCAAATTCAAAGAAGCTATTGGTTATTATGAAAAATCCCTTTCCCTTTGCAGAGGGGATAATGAATGTATATCGGCAAACTTAAATGGCATTGGCACCTGCTATGAAGCCCTGAATGATGATATGAAAGCACTTCCCTATTATGAAAAGGCTCTTACCCATGCAAGAAAAGGGGGTAATAAGGATATACTTGCAACTGCTCTTTTCAATACCGGTGCTGTTTATTACAGGCAATCTATTGATTATCAGGGGGCTTACAATAATCTTGATGAATCGTGTCGATATTTTAGAGAATTGAAAGATAAGATAAGTCTTGG
>ENA-ORXB01002124-ORXB01002124.1-sediment-metagenome-genome-assembly--contig:-NODE-2124-length-18423-cov-6.084324_pt1 | contig 18423 bp, 9 predicted proteins | sample MGYA00237863_ERZ511475 | MGnify/ENA primary metagenome ERZ511475 (study PRJEB26305, sample SAMN06343858) | sediment metagenome | isolation source: hot spring sediment | place: Canada: British Columbia... | reverse complement strand
ATCAGGCGGCGGCGGGCCTCCCGCCGCATCAGGAGCTCGAGGCTCGAGGCCCCCGGCTCCAGCACCAGCGAGTACGAGCCAAAGTGCAGGGCTGCATTGGCCGGCAGCGCCGCTGGCAGGTCTTCGGGGTACAGCAAACGGTCGGCGGTATTTTCGCAGTAAAACGAGAAAAACTCACCCGACTCGGAAGGGGTCACCAGGGCCAGGGTGGTCAGGTGCTCGCTTTCTTTTACGTACTCCAGGCTGACCCCGCTGGCGGCCAGGTGGCTTCGCAGGCGCTGCCCAAAGGCATCCTGCGAGATACATCCCAGAAACGCGGTGGGCGTACCCAGACGGCCCGCGCCCATGGCTACGTTGTAAGGGGAACCCCCGGGGTGCAGCACATAGGCGGTACCGCCGTTGTGTGCTACGGGGGTCATATCGATCAGCGCTTCACCAGCAACAATCAGCATGCTTCCTCCCGCCAAAACTTAATGAAGAGTCTAACAGGCCCACGCCCTCCGCGCCTCCAGCAAAAGCCCACCGGTAGGGTAGACTTGTGGGTGGAGAAAACTATGGGACTCAGCAAAGGAAAGTTTGAACGGATACAGGCCTGTGCCGACGACCGGGGTGTGATTGCAGCCGCTGCTATGGATCAGCGGGGCTCCTTGCGCAAAGCCATTGCCAAGGCCCGCGGCGCCGAGGTGAGCGACGCCGAGCTGACCGAGTTCAAAACCGCGGTGGTCAAAATCCTCACCCCCTACGCCTCGGCCATCCTGATGGACACCGAGTACGGGCTGCCAGCGCTCAAGCACAAAGCCCCTGGCACCGGTGTGCTGCTGGCCTACGAGAAATCGGGGTACGATACCAGCACCCCGGGCCGCCTGCCCGACCTGCTGCCCGACCTCAGCGTGCGGCGCATTGTGGAGCTTGGGGGGGATGCGGTCAAAATTCTGCTTTACTACAACCCCGAGGACGACCCCAAAATCAACAATATCAAGCACGCCTTTATCGAGCGGGTCGGGGCCGAGTGCGCCGCGCTGGAGGTGCCCTTCTTCCTGGAGCCCATCGCCTACAACGACCAGCTCGGTGAGGGCCTCGAGTTCGCCAAGGTCAAGCCCCGCTACGTAGCCAAGTACATGGAGGAGTTCTCCAAAGACCGCTACGGGGTGGACGTGCTCAAGGTGGAGCTGCCCTTCAACATTGCCTATACCAGCGGCACCCTGGGCTTTAAGGGCGAGGAAGCCTACACCCGCGCCCAGGCCCTTCAGTTCCTCAAAGACACCGCCAGCGCTGCCGGCAAGCCCTTCATCTACCTCTCGGCGGGGGTCAGCGATGCGGTCTTCCGCGAGTCCCTGGAGATGGCCGCCGAGGCCGGGGTGCCCTTCAGCGGGGTGCTGTGTGGGCGGGCCACCTGGCAGGACGGGATTCCGGTCTATGCCAAGCAAGGCCTGGAGGCCCTCGAGGCCTGGCTTTCGGATCAGGGCGTGAAGAACATCCAGCTGCTCAACCAGGTGCTGGCCAAGGGCGCCAAGCCCTGGTGGACGCTCTACGGCAGCCTGGAGGCCGCCCGGGGCTAGTCGGCCATTCGGTATTGGTGTGGCTCCCGCACCCGGGGGCCATATTTTTTGCCCTTGACCCATGGCCTCCCCAGGGCGTAGCATAGCGGGCGGGGTTGACCCCTTACCTTTAACCCGATCCTGCGAGGTCGGAAAGGAGAGCAAGTGAAGCATATCGAAGCCTACAAACCGGAGGTGTGCGCCTGTTCAGGGCGCATTTTTTCTTTACCCCGCAAACGGGTTAGCCTGGGTAAGGGCGACCGTGGGTCGCTCACGCTCGTGCACCAGGAGGAACAGCCATGATCTTCAAGTCTAAGCTCCTCAACGAAGATGAAGTGCGCCGGGCCCTTACCCGCATCGCCCACGAGGTGATCGAAAAGAACAAGGGCGTTGATCGCCTCTGCTTCGTGGGCATTCACACCCGCGGCATCAGCCTGGCCAAAAGGCTGGTCGATCTGGTCGAAAAGTTTGAGGGGAAACGGGTTCCGATGGGCATTCTGGACATCACCCTCTACCGCGACGACCTAAGCGAGATCGGCCTGCAGCCCAAGGTGCGCGAGACCCGCATTCCCTTCGACCTGGGCGGTAAAGCTGTGGTGCTGGTGGACGACGTGCTCTACACCGGGCGCACCGCACGGGCTGCGCTGGATGCCCTGATCGACCAGGGCCGCCCCAGCCGGATTTACCTGGCCGTGCTGGTAGACCGGGGGCACCGCGAACTGCCCATCCGGGCCGACTTCGTTGGCAAAAACCTACCCACCTCCAAAAGCGAAGTGGTGAAGGTCAAAACCCTGGAAGACGACGGCGAGGATGCCGTGGAGCTGTGGGAGGTGGAGGCATCGTGAGCGAGACCGCCACCCCAAGCTTTCCTAAACACTTGCTCGATTTCCGGGACTGGAACCGCCGCCAGGTAGAAAGCCTGCTCGAGACCGCCCAGATGATGCAGGAGGTGCTGGCCCGCCCGGTCAAAAAAGTACCCGCCTTGACCGGCTTTACGGTGGCTACGGTCTTCTTTGAGCCCTCCACCCGCACCCGCATCTCCTTCGAGCTGGCCGCCCGGCGCATGTCGGCCGATGTGGTGAGCTTTTCCGGCACCACCAGCTCCACCGTCAAGGGCGAGACCTACCGGGACACCCTGCGAACCCTGGATCAGATGGGCATTGATGCCTACATCCTTCGCACCGATGCCGCTGGGGTGCCCCACCAGGCCCACCGCTGGCTGCGCAAGCCGGTCATCAACGCGGGGGACGGCTGGCGGGCCCACCCCACCCAGGCCCTGCTGGATGCCTTTACCCTGAGGGAAAAGCTGGGCAGCCTCGAGGGCAAGAAAATCGCCATTGTGGGGGATATTCTGCACTCCCGGGTGGCCCGCTCCAACGCCGAATTGCTGCCCTTGCTGGGCGCTACCGTGGTGGCCTGCGGCCCGGCCACCCTCCTTCCGGGCAGCCTGCCCGGCGCCACCCTCACCACCCACCTGCGGGAAGCCCTGCACGAAGCCGACGCGGTGATGGTCTTGCGCTTGCAAAAAGAGCGGATGGAAAAGGGTTTGCTGCCCTCACTGCCAGAGTACATCGCCGCCTATCAGATCACCCACGAACGCCTGGGCTGGGCCAGGCCCGGGGCCCCCCTCCTCCACCCCGGCCCCATGAACCGCGATGTGGAACTGGAAGGCACCCTGGCCGACTCCCCCCAGAGCCTGGTCGAGCGCCAGGTAGCCAACGGGCAGGCCGTGCGGATGGCCGTGCTGTACCACGTGCTGGTGGGCAAAAGTTGATTGCAAGGAGCCACATGAAGGGCGAGATTCTAATCAAAAATGTAAAGCTGGTCGATGGACGTGGCCTACACGGCCGCGCCGATGTGCTGATTGGCGAGGGGCGCATTCTTTCGCTCTCCGGGGGCGAGGCCCAAACGGAAATGGATGCGACCGGGATGATTTTGTCGCCGGGGTTTTTTGATCCCCACGCCCACTTGCGCGAGCCCGGTCAGGAAGTCAAAGAAGACCTGCAAAGCGGCCTGACCGCGGCCGCTCGAGGTGGTTATACCGATGTGGTCTCCATGCCCAACACCTCCCCGGTGGTGGACAGCGCCGAGATCGTAGCGGCCTTGAAGAAAAAAGCCGCCCAGATTGGGAGAGCCCGGCTGCACCCCGCCGCAGCCCTCACCCAGGGGCAGGAGGGCAAAGCGCTGAGCGAGGCCCATCTGCTACGGGCAGCTGGGGCCATCATGCTCACCGACGACGGCAGAACCAACGAAGACGCCGGTGTGCTGGCCCAGGGCCTGCTGTATGCGGCCTCCTGGGGCCTGGTGGTCGCGGTGCATGCCGAAGACGCGGGGCTGCGGCGAAGCGGGGTCATGAACGAAGGGGAGGTCTCGTTCCGCCTGGGCCTGCCCGGCAACACCAGCTACGCCGAGAGCGCGCGTATCGCCAGAGACCTAGAGGTGGTGCGGTATGTGCTGGATCGCCTGACCGCCAAGGCCCCACCAGACCGCCTGCTGCACATCCAGCACCTGAGCACCAAACGGGGCCTCGAGCTCATCCGCCAGGCCAAGCAGGAGGGGCTGCCCGTCACCACCGAGGTCGGGCCCCATCACCTAACCCTGACCGACGAGGCCCTGAACGGACTGAACCCCCTCTATAAAGTAGCCCCGCCGCTGCGCACCCAGCGCGATGTGGAAGCCCTTATCGAAGGCCTGCTGGATGGCAGCATCAACTGCATCGGCACCGACCACGCGCCCCACACCGCCGACGAAAAGGCGCTGGATTTGCTGCGGGCTCCTTTTGGCATCCCCAGCCTCGAGGTCTGCTGGCCGCTTCTGTACACCGAGCTGGTAGAGAAGCGGGGCTTTCCTTTGGAGGTGCTGGTAGCCCGCTTCACCGACGGCCCCCGGCGCATCCTGGGCCTTCCCCCGCTGCACCTGGAGGAAGGGGCCGAGGCCAGCCTGGTGCTGTGGGATCCGAATACCCAGCGTCCGGTGGAGCTCCAGACCTTTGCTTCCAAGGCCAGGTTCAGCCCCTGGGCTGGCTGGGCATTACAGGGCTGGCCGGTGTGCACCTGGGTAGAAGGACGGATGGTGTTTGGGGCCATGGAGAACGAGGGGGTCGGGTAACCCGGCCCCGGTATAAATGCTTCACTCAGAAACTGATTTAAACTCGAGGTGCTATGCGTTCGTTTCCGCTGCTGCTTCTTGTTCTTAGTGGTCTTTTGTTCGGCTGTAGCAACGCACCCCTGAGCGTGGCTTTGCGCGATTTTGATGTGGATGTGGCCGCTGTTCAAAGCAACAAAATCGTGTTTGTGAAGCAAAGCTTCGACCGGCCTCCAGTCAGCCTGTCCAGGGTTGAGCTCGAGGGCAACCTTACCTACAAAACCGGGTTCGCCTTTAGCTTCTTCGCTAGCGACACCGAGCCCTGCAACACCCAGAGCAACGGCGTCTATGTGTGCGACCCCAGCTCGAGCTTTGAACAGATCGGTACGGCCAACTTCCAGTCCGGCCCTACCCAGCCCCTGAAGCTGAGCGGCAATCAACTAACCAGCGGCATCAACAGCGGCAATCTCTGGATAGGGGTGCGGCTCGATAGTGGGCTGGCCACCGCTGGCACCCTGCAGTTTCGCAACATGGTCGCGCGGGTGGCCCTCGTTCCCTAACTTGCCAGCGCCCCTGGGATGAACTAAAGGTAAAACGCCCAGGCCAGACTGCCCTCTGGTCGGATTAAGGCCCAGATAGGTTACCCCCCCATGGTATACCGGTAGGCTAAAAAGAAAAAGGCGTCTGGTACAGCGTTTTACCGCTCATCCGGGAGTTTATGGTTATTTTGCACAAACGTTAGAAAAAACTCCGCTAAACTGCCCCTTTGAGAGGTGATGACCTCCAGTCCCCCACACGGGCGCCATGGGGATGGAGGTAGCCAGTGGCGCGACCGGCTCTTTTTTTGAGTCGGTTGTTGTTTTTTTGAGGAGAGCAAGGATGATGAAGCACTTTGGGTGGCGGCTTGGAACAGGTCTACTGTGCCTGATCGGTCTGGCCCTGGCTCAAGCCAGCAGCGATATACGGCTTGATCTCAAGGCCTTCCGGGTGGTGAGCGTGCAGGAGCACAACCGTACCGTTGAGCGGCTCGAGCCCGCCCTGGATGCGAAGCCAGGTCAGGTTATCCAGTATCAACTCACCGCCCTGAACACCCTCACCAGCCCACTCCGTCGGGTAGCCCTGGTGATACCCATACCCCCCACCACCGCCTACCAGGCCCAAAGCGCGCTGCCTTTGCGCCTGGGAGATACCCTGGTTGTTCCCGAGTTTAGCTTCGATGGAGGGAAAAGCTACGGCCATCCCCCCCTCAAGCGAAAACTCAAAGTTGTGGAAAACGGCAAGGAGGTAGAGAAGGAAGTAGAAGTCAAGCCTGAAGAATACACCCATGCCCGCTGGATTATTCCGCAAATGGAGCCTCAACAGACCCTTACCCTCACACTTCGCGTAATCGTGCGATAAATCGATAGGAGTGTACATGAAGAGAACCCATCCCATCTTGCTTGCAGCGATACTGCTGTTTGGCCTGGCTTTGGCCCAGCAGACGCCCGCCGGCACCAACATCTCCAACCAGGCCTCGGCCAGCTACATCGACTCAGCCGGCCAGCCCCGAACAACCACCTCCAACCAGGTCATTACGGTGGTGCAGCAGGTCTACAGCTTTAGCATCACCCCCGACGGCAGCACCACCGCCCCGGGCCAGACCCGTACAGCCCTGGCTGGCGCCCCGGTCTACTTCAGCTACACGGTCAGCAATACCGGTAACGGCACAGATACCATCAACCTGACCCTGGCGCAAGACACGGGCGACAACTTCGATCTGAGCGGGACTGCCCGCTACCTGGACGCCAACTGCAACGGCACGCTCGACTCGGGTGAAACCTCCCCCATCACCAGCGTCACCCTGAGCCGCCAGGGCACCCCGGGTGCCAGCGCCTGCGTGATCGTGGCCGGTACTATTCCCGCCTCAGCTACCAGCGGTCAGTTTGGCAACCTCAACCTGGTGGGCACCTCGGCGGGCAGTCCCAGCACCACCGATAACAACAACTGGGCCCGCGCCACCGCCACCACCGCAGCCATTCTGACCGCCACCAAGTCGGCCAGCCCGGCCGGCCCCGTCACCCCTGGCAGCACCATCACCTACACCATCTCCGGCTCCAACACCGGCGGTAGCGCGGCCAGCGGCGTGAGCGTGAGCGGCCTCACCGGTACCGGCATCCTGATCTCGGACACCATCCCCACCGGCCTGAGCGTGCCCGCTGCCCCCACCGGCAGCGCTGGGGCTGGCACCGTCCAGATCGTCTACAGCACCAACGGCGGCACCTCCTGGAGCACCACCGCCCCCACCTTCCCCTTCGTGGGCAACGGCTCCAACCGGGTGGGTATGTTCATCAGCGGCAGTGGGGCCTTCTTCCCCCAGACCGCCTCGTACACCTTCAGCTTCCAGGCCACCGTACCTGCCAACGCCCCGGCCGGCACCTCTTACCCCAACACCGCCACCGTCCAGTACAACGACGGAACCGCCAACCAGACCACCACCTCCAACACCACCAACAACACCGCGGCCAGCCGCTACAGCGTGGCCATCGGCGGCACCGGGGCCAGCGCTATAGACGGGGCCGATACCCAGACCATTGCTACCGCCACTTCCGGCAGCACGGTGACCTTCAACTCCACCCTGCAAAACACCGGCAACGCCCCCGATAGCTTCACCCTCAGCCTGGGTACCAGCACCCTGGGCACCTGCACCATCCTGCAATCCGACGGCGTGACCCCGCTTTCCGGCCCGGTGGGCCCGCTGGCGGCTGGTGCAACCTACAACGTGGTGGTGCGCTGCGCTATTCCGGCCAGCCAGACCACCGGCGGCAGCGTCACCCTGACCGCAACCTCGGTGAACAACCCCAGTGGTAGCGTGGGCACCCTGCTGGACGGGGTGGATGCGACCACCCTGGCCGTGACCAACGTGGTCTCGGGCTACAGCCTGGATGTCGCCCACAACACCAACGGGGCTGCTGGCGACGAAGACGCCGACCCCGCCAACGACACCCGCCCCGGCTACAACCCCGCGGTCAACCCCGGCGGTGTGGCCTACTTCCCCTTCGAGGTACACAACACTGGGGCCAACCCCGATAGCTACACCCTCACCTCCAACCTGCCTTCGGGCTGGACGGCGGTTTTCTACCCCGATACCGACTGCAACGGCGTAATGGACACCCCCACCCCGGCCCCGGTGAGCAGCACTGGCCTGATCAACGCTGGTGCCACTGTTTGCTTCATCGCAGCCGTACAGGTGCCCGCTGGTGCTGCTCCGGTGGATGTCACCGCAGGCACCAACGACAACGTACAGTTCACCGCTACCAGCACCACCCTGGCCGGTGTAAGCGATACCATTGCCGGCGCGGTGGATGTAAACCTGGTAGCCCAGGTGAGCCTGACGCCCAACCGCAGCGGCACCATCACCAGCCCCGGCACCCTCCAGTACACCCACACCCTGACCAACAACTCCAACAGCGGTGCGACCTGCAGCATCTCCGGCAGCGGCGGGAGCTTCGGCTGGACCTATCAGTACTCGCTGGACGGCAGCACCTGGGCCTCCAGCCTGAGCAGCATCACGGTGGCAGCCAACGGCGGCAGCCAGGTGGTGTATGTGCGGGTGCTGACCCCGGCCGGCCAGCCCATCGGGCGCACCGACGTCAATACCCTGACCGCAAGCTGCACCATTGCCAGCGCAAGCGTCACCGCCACGGCCTCGGAAACCACCACCGTGGTGGGCGGCGACCTGCGCCTGACCAAGAGCGCGGTGAGCTATGTGGGTAGCAGCACCACCGTACGGGATGCCAACGCGGCGGTGGCCCTGCCCGGCGACCAGATCCTCTACACCGTGGTAGCCCAGAACATTGGTACGGGCAACCTGACCCAGGTGGTGGTAAGCGATCCGCTGCCCAGCTACACCAGCTTTGTCAGCGCCAGCGCCAGCATCAGCGGCTTCAGTGGTACTGTGCTCTACTCCACCGATGGCAGCACCTGGAGCACCACGGCCCCAACCGCCCTGGCTTCGGGCCAGACCCTCTACGTGGCCGTGGACACCAACGGCGACAACACCATCACCAGCGCCGACACCCTGCCACCGGGGGCTACCATCACCCTCAGCTTCCGTGTGCAGGTGCAGTAAGCCAGGAATTGATCACCCAATCCCTACGAGGGCCTTTGAGCCCTCGTAGGGAATAAACCAAGTGAGAGCCCATGCAAACTCAAGCGCCCACACCAACTGCCCCCAGGGTTAAGAGGTTCTTTAAGCAAAAGAACCGGGGTTCTGCCTTCTGGGCAGTTCTGGTGTGGGCCTTGTTTTGGCTTCACCTGGCCTGGGCTGCACCCGCCGGGACGGTAATTCGCAACCAGGCTGCAGCCATTGTAAACGGCCAGATATATCTATCCAACGAGGTGGAAACCCGGGTACAGGCGGTGTGCGTTCCGGCCATGACCCCCAATGGGAGTCTTGCCAGCCCCGGCCAGCGCACCACTGCTCCAGCCGGTGGAACCGCCTATTTTAGCTATCGCCTGCAAAACAGTGGAAATCAAAGTTTTCTGTTCAACCTGAGCTGGTTGCAAAATGGGGCCTCCTGGACACCCAGCGCCGTGCGTTTTTATCTGGACACCAATGCCAACACCCAGCTCGACCCCGGCGAGCCGGAGGTGAACAGCCTCAGCCTGGATATGGGCCAGGAAGCCCATCTGATTCTGGCCGTACAGACCCCACCCTCGGCCAGCGGCGAGCTTTTGATTAGCCCCGTGGCTACCTGCCCCGATGGTACGCGCGATGAGGATAACTTTAGCTCTATTCGCATCGGCAGCGGGCCGGCTTTGAGCCTGGTCAAGTCGGTGGATGCGAATCCAGTTCGACAAAACCAGACCGTGGGTTTCACCCTGCGGGTACAGAATCTGGGCAGCGCGCGCGCTATGGGCCCAGTTTATGTGGAAGATCGTCTGGATATACCCGGACTGAATGGCCTGGCGTATCTGGCCGGCTCTGCAAGTACGGTCAAAGGCCGCCTGGAGTACTTCGATGGGGCCAACTGGGGCAGCCTCGAGCCCACCCTCGTGCGGGGTATCCGGCTGGTGCTGGGCGGCCTCGAGGTCGGGGAGGAGGCCATCTTTAGCTTCCGGATGCAGGTGGCCGCCGATGCTGCGCCGGGCGAGCGGGTTAACCTGGCCCGCGCCACCTCCAGCGAGAGCAGCGCCCAGACCCAGGCTTCCCTGCAAATTGCCGCCGAGTACGCCCACGCCCTGGGGCCCATCGGCAACCCGCAGGCCGCGGGCACCGCCGACCGGCAGGAGGCCGAGGTGCTGGCCGGGCAGCCCTACTGCTTTAGCCATACCCTGCTCAACAGCGGCAACGCCCCCGATACCTACACCCTGGAGGCGGTGGGGCTGCCCAGCGGCGTGAACCTGACCTACCGCACCATGGGCGGAGGCAGCCTGCCCACCCCCATCACGCTGGCTCCGGGAAACACCCTGGACTTCCAGGCCTGTGTATCGGCCCTGCCCGCCGGTACGCCTGCTTTCGAGTTCAGCCTGCTGGCCCGCTCGGGGAGCACCGGCAACGCCGACCCCACCGTGAACCGCGTTGCGCGGGTCTGGGATCTTTCTCAGATCGTCCTGTTCAAAAGCAGCTCGAGCGGGCCCACCGTGAGTCCTGGGCAGGGGGTGGAATACACCCTGCAGGTCGAGAACCCGCTGCCCCTGACCATCTCCAACGTGCAAATTGAAGACACCCTGGATGCCCACCTCGAGTTCCTCTCGGCCTCCGACGGGGGGGTCTTCGACCCCGGAACCCGCACCGTGCGCTGGAACCTGACGCTGGCGGCCAGAAGCACCCTTACCCTGCGCCTGCGCGTGCGGGTCAACGCCGCCGCGCCCAACGATGCCAGCATTGTGAACCGCTTTAGCCTGCACTCCCCTGAGGTGAGCAACCCGCTGGTATCCAACAGCGTGGTTTTGCAGGTGCAGGCAGCGGCCCTGCTTCTGGAAAAGCGGGTGGAGCCCAGAAAGGTCAGGGTGGGTGACCTGCTCACCTATACCCTGACCGTGGCCAATGTGGGGCAGGTTCCCCTCACGGTGCGCCTCGAGGACACCCCCGACCCCCACCTGCAATACCAGGCCGGCAGCGCCAGCCCCGCCGAACCCGTTCTGCAAAACAGCCGCCTCATCTGGGAAAACCTCACCCTGGCCCCAGGGGAGCGGGTGGAGATCCGCTACCGTATGCGGGTGCTGGCAGGAGCCGGTAGCGAACTGAAAAACACCGTGCAGGCCACCGGGGACAGCGCAGGCGGAACCGCGGTAGCCAGCGCGGTGGCCTCGGCTGCGGTACAGGTCGAGCAGGGCGTGCTGGCCGCACCCCACCTGCTGATGGGCCGGGTCTTCCTGGATACCAACCGCGACGGCCTGTACACCGCTGGCCTGGATGTGCCGCTGCCGGGGGCCCGGGTTATCCTCAGCAACGGCTGGCAGGCCCTGACCGATGCCGAAGGCCGCTACAGCTTCCGCAACCTGACGGGTGGGGTGTGGGAGGTGATGCTCGAGCCGGCCTCGGCCCCCTTCCCGCCCCTCCCCCACCCCGAGGCCCAGGGGGCGGGTTACCGCCACCGGGTGCGGGTGGAGGGCCTGACCGTGAGCGACTTCCCCCTCGAGCGCCCCGCGGGTCTGGCCCACGCCCAGCGCGAAACCACCCTGGAATTCGGGCCGCTCACCCTGCACAAAAAGCTGCTGCCGCTCCCCGCTGGAGTCCGGGTGGTGCTGGTACTGGAATCCGCCGAGCCCCTCACCGACCTGACCCTCACCGACCCCCTCCCTGGCGGCGGTGAGCAGGTCTTTCAGTTTGCGCTGTTCCAGGGCCGCCAGACCCTGACCTACGACCTGGACAGCCCCCGGGCCCCTCAACTGACCGATCCACAGGTGCGCTGGAGGTATCCGTGATGTTCGGAAGAACCCCCTACACCCTGGCGCTGGCTTGGCGCGGGCTTTGCTCACTTGTCTTCTTGCTTTCTTCGGCAGCGCTGGGCCAGGTCCGCACCGACCTCAAGGGCATCGTGCCGGGGGATGCGCTGGGCTGGGAAGTCCAGGAGCTGCGCTCAAGCGTGGTGGTGCACAAGCCCACCATTCTGAACCTGCAGATCTACTCCCCCGGCTTCGACCCCACCGATTACCGCCGGGCCCTCAAGGGCCAGGAGGAGCTGGGCGACGAACGCTACGACAAGGGGCGGGGTCAGATGCTGGCCGAGTTTGTGCTGATCCGGGACGGAAAGGTGCTGGCCCAGGAGAACTTTAGCGTGGAGCCCCACCGCTGGGTGCTGTTCTTCCGGGGACAGGTGAAGCCAGGGGTCTACCTGCTCAAGAGCCGACTGGTCGGGCTGGGCAAAAACGCCTTCCGCTACCGCATCCAGACCAGCGTGCCGGAGGCCGCTGAGCTGCTCATAGACCCCACCTTGCAGCTCTACGATGTGCGGCCTTTTCAGGCAGTGAACCCGCTCTCGGTAGCCACCATCCGGGGGCAGGACTGGCTCGAGCCCTTCGTGCTCAACGTGAGCCCCGAGGTGCTGCCCTTGCGCGTGGGCTTCTACGACGAGGACGGCGCAAAGGAGATGGAAGGCCGGGTGCGCCTGCCCGACGGAACCCAGGAGCGCCGCCCCGTCTCTGGCGATCGAAGCTGGGCCTACTACGAGATTCGACAGCCCGGCCTGATCACCTTCGGCTTCCGCCAGCCCAAGACCGCCACCCAGTACTCCAACACCATCGGCTTCCGGGTGGATGCCTGTATGGAGGTGGAGCCGGCGGCCTTCCGGGTGGTACCCCCGCGCCCGGTGCAGGCCTTGGTGCAGGACAGCAGCGGCCAGCCGCTCGATATCACCCCTGCCGTGGAGGGCGACAAAGTCCGCACCCTCCGGCTGCCGGCCCTGCCCGAGGGCTACCGGCTGTTGCGGATGGAGGTGGAAGGCGGGGAGGCCCTGGATGCCCAGACCGCCCGCTTCGGCTGTGCAGGCGGCCTGGTGCGCTATGTGGTGGAAAAACCGGCGCCGGCCCCACCCGCGTCCACCCTGGAAATCGAGGCGGTGCTGGTGCTGCCGGAAGGTGAACAGCCCTTCGACCTGCCCCTCACGGTAAACGATCAGCCCGTGGTGCTGGAGCAGGGCCGGGCCCGCCTGAGCCTGGCGCCGGGCACCCACTCCCTCGCGCCCCAACTGGGTGGGGCCCGGATCGAGGGGCCCCAGGCTGTCACGCTAACAAACGGCCAGCACCAGACGGTGCGCTTCAGGGTCTACCCAGAAGTCCAGCTCACCCTGGAAGCCGCTCCCACTACGCTACGCGTGGGGGAGGAAACCCTTCTAACCGCCCGGGCCCGCACCGCCTTCCCACGTCTGCTGCCCGCCGACCTCGAGCTTGAACTGCCCCCCTGCCTGGAAGCCCTCGAGACCCCCCGCCTGGCGGCCCCCATCGCCCAGGGCCGCGAGGCCGTGTTGCAGGTACGGGCCAGGGCCCTGTGCAGAGGCGAGCCCCAGGTTGGGGCCACCCTGAGCCCCTGGGGCCAGAAAACCAGCGCCCAGCTGAGAATCATCCAACCAGCCACCTTCACCTTGCAGAAGGAGGCCCTATCACCCACGGCCCCGGTGGGCGGTGCGGTGGTGTACCGCCTGCGGGTGCAGAACACCGGCGACGAGGCGGGCCGGGTGCGCCTCCAGGACAGCCTGACCCAAGGACTGCAGGGCCCCACCCTCGACGAGGTGCTCGAGCTTCCAGCCGGGGCCGAACGCGTGCTCGAGGTGCAGGCCCGCGTAACCGCCGAGGCCCCTGCGGTGGTGGTCAACACCGCCCGCCTGCTCAGCGAAAGCAATCAACCCCTCCGCGAAGCCCAGGCCGAGGTGCGGGTGCTGCGCCCGGTGGCCGAGCTCTCGCGCACGCTGGACAAGCGCCGGGTGGTGCCGGGGGAGGAAGTAGAGGTGCGCCTGGTGGTGCGCAACACCGGCCAGGCCCCCCTGCGCTACGAGCTGCGCGACAGCTACCCCGAGTGGCTCGAGGTGGCACAAACCCCGGTCTTTAGCGGCGAACTGGCCCCCGGCGCCAGCGCCACCCACTCCTACACCGCCCGGGTGCGCTTCGGCCCGGCGGCCGAGGGCCCGTTCCTGGCCCAGCTCACCTCCAACGGCGGCAACCCCAGCGCGCCCGATACCCTCCAGCGGGTGCTGGTGCAGCTCGAGAAAAGCGTCGAGCCAGGCCGGGTGCTGGTAGGCGGTTCGGGCCTTTTTACCGTCCGGGTTGGCAACCCCACCGACCACCCGCTCAGCCTGCGCCTGCAGGAGTCGCCCGCCGAGGGCCTACGGATGACCCTGCCGGAAAGCCTGGAATTTACCTTACAGCCCAGCGAGGTGCGCGAGCTGGAGCTGGAGGCCCAGGCCGAACGGGTTGGCCCGCTCGACAACCAGGTCACGGCCTTTGTGGGCAGCACCCCAGCCTCCCTCCCGGCCAGGGCCACCCTGCTGGCCCTGCCCATCCTCGAGCCCCGGCGGCTTTCCACCGTCACCCTGGACTTTGCGGTGGAGGGCAGCGCCCCCTTCGAGCGCCTGCTGCTCACCCACCAGCCCCCTGCCCAGAGCGCCTATGAGCCCGGTTCGGCCCGGCTGGATGGCCGCCCCCTCCCCGACCCCCGCCAGGACGAGAAGGGCCGCCTCTACTTCGAGCTGCCCTACCAGCGCCAGGGCCAGCTCACCTACCAGCTCCGCCACCGCGAGGCCCTGGGCCCCATACCCGAACCCACCCTGACCGCACAAGTAGGCGACCGGGAGGTCTACCTGCAAGGCCAGCAACGCTTTGCCGACCTGGAAAAAACCCAGCCCATCGAGGTCAAAACCCGCGACGGCTTCATCCAGGAGCCCCTGCCCGGTAGCGTGTTCCGTAGCGACAAGGCCCGGGTGGTGCTGCAAACCCCCAACGGCCTCGAGGCCCGCCTGAGCGTGAACGGAAGCCCCATAGACTCCAGGTTCCTGGGCCAGGCCACCTACAACAGCGCCCTCGGCCTCCAGCGCCTGGAGTACTACGGCCTGCCGCTCCAGCCAGGCCGCAACCTGATCGAGGTGCAGACCCCTCTGGGCTCGGATCGGGTGGAGGTCTTCCTGGCCGGTAACCCCGTGCGGCTGGAGGTACGTCCGCTGCGTCTGCTGGCCGATGGCCGCACCCCGCTGGAGCTGGAGGTGCGGGCGGTGGATGCGCTGGGCCTGGCCTCGGGCTTCGGCCCCCTCACCGTAGAAGCCTCCCAGGAGCCCCTGGAGGAAGACGCCTTCCCCCTGCTCTCGGGGTATCAGGTGCTGCTAAAGGATGGGGTGGCCCGGCTCTACCTGAAACCCACCGCCACCCCCACCCCCCTGCGCCTGCGGCTGGCGACCGGGGAGCTGCAAGCACAGGCCGAGTTCTTCGTACTGGGCCGCCAGAGCACCCTGTGGCAGCTTCAGGGGAGCCTGGGGGTGCGCCTTGGGGATAGCCTTGAGGTGTTCGGACTGGGACGGGGCTACCTGGAAAGCCCCCTGGGCCCGGGCCTCCTGCAAGGCGCGCTGGACGGCTCGCTGCGCTTTGAGGCGGGCCAGCCCCGGCTGCAAACCGGCCTGCGCGACCAGCCCGACCCCACCGGGCGCTTCCCTCTCACCGGCAGCGGCCAAGAGGCCACCCTGCCCCTGCGCTCGGATGAGCCTTTTGCTCTGCGCTACGACCAGGAGACCTTCAGCCTGGGCTACTACGCCGATAGCCTCGGGGTGGCCGGGGTGGAGGGGCTGCCCCAGGGCACCGCTTTGCGCCTGGAAACCCGCGGACGATCCCCTCTCGGGACTGGCTCCGCCAGTGCACCAGGTGGCGAGCTGGCCCTGCAGGGTTTTGTGGGGTACCTGCCCGCTGGCAGCAAGACCGAGCGCATCGTGCCCGACGGCACCCGCTTTTATAGGCTAAGCGGCCCGGCCGAGCCCGGTAGCGAACAGGTGGTGCTCTGGGTGGGCTCGAGCCAGACCCGCCTCGAGCGCCTCAAAGACTACGTGCTGGACGCCGATACCGGCCTCCTCACCCTCAGCCGTCCGCTCTGGCCCAGCGACCCCGACTTCCAGCCGGTTCTGCTCGAGGTCACCTACGCCCCCCAGGGCGGCCACCGCGCGCTGGGCTACGGGGCCGGGGCCCGCTGGAAGCTGGGCGATTTCAGCATTGGGCTGGGCACGGCCTACCTGCCCGCCCAGGGTTGGCGCTACGGGGCCGAGGCCGCCTACCAGCTACCCGGCTTTGGCGTAAAAGTGAGCTACAGCCGGGGCAGCGCCGAGCGCTACGGCCTCGAGGTCTCCGGTAAACAGGGCCCCCTCGAGTCGAGCGCCAACCTCTTCTACGAGGGCAAGCTGCAGGGCCAGGCCCAGGTGGCCTACAACCTGAGCGAGGCCGACCAGCTCAGCCTCGAGCACCAGACCGGCAGCAACAACCGCACCGGCCTGCTCTACACCCGCCGCCTCTCCCCCAGCTTCTCGGTGGGGGGCGGGCTGGGCTACACCTGGGAGGAAGCGGCCTGGGCCAGCCTGGGGCGGCTGGGCTTCAAGAGCGGCCCGCTCAGCACCGAACTGACCCACGCCCAGCCCTTCAGCCTGAGCCAGAGCGCCTCCACCCGCCTCCGCAGCACCTACGCCTTCGATGCCAACCTCACCGCCGAGGCCGACCTGGTGCAGACCTGGGGTCTGGGCTTTAGCGGCGTGGTGGGCCTCAAGCAAAAACTGGCCGGGGCCAACCTCTCGCTGGCCTACCAACTGCCGGGCGCGGCGGGCGAGGGCAACCGGGCCCGCTTTGGCCTGGAGGCCCCGCTCCCCCTGTCTGAAAACTGGAGCCTGAACGCCAGCGCCGGCTACGAGCGCAGCCTCACCAGCGGCGCCGACCAGAGTGCCTTTGGCCTGGCCCTGCGCTACCAGGCCCAGGGCTTCACCGCCACCCTAGGAGGCGAGACCGCCTGGAGCGCCGGTCAGCCCAAGGTGGTGTTGCGGGCCGGGGCCAGCGGGCAGCTCGACGAACAGCAGACCCTCTCGCTGGATGCCAACTACCAGGTCGTACCCACCACCGAGGGCCGCTTCACCCTGGCCTACGCCCTGCGCGGGCGCGAGGCTTCTGTGCTCACCTACCACCGCCTGAGCACCGTGGGTGAGCTTGTCCTCGAGGGGGCCCTGGCCGCCAGCTACCACCCCAGCCCAAGCCTCCAGCTCCGTCCCAGCAGTGCCTACCGCCTCAAGCTCGACGACCCCGCCGGCCACACCTACCAGCTCGGCCTGGGCGGCAACTACTACTTCACCGACTGGCTGGGCCTGGGGGCCGCTGCCTACTACCAGTTCCAGCCGGGCACCCAGACCAGCGCCACTGCCTTCTCGCTCGAGGCCAGCTTCCGGGTCGTGGAGGGCCTGTGGCTCAACGCCGGCTACACCTTCGGCGGCTTCACCGGTCTCACCCCCGACACCGCCCCCGGCTTCTACCTGCGCCTCGACTTCCTGGGAGGTAGCCGATGAAACGCGCGCTGTTTTTCATGCTGCTCTTGCTGGGTCTGGCCCAGGCCCAGGTGGTGACCTCATTTAGCATCCGCTACCAAAACACCACCAACGGCAATATCACCCTGGTAGGCAACACCCTGATGTGTGCCGGGACTGGCGATACCTGCAGCACGGCTCAGATGAACAATGCGAATGCCAACAACAACCAGAGCATGATCTTCATCAACGCCGACCCGGCCAACCCCACCTGGCCTTCGGGCCGTGGGGGAAGCAGCAGCGCCACCCTCTCCCTCCCCACCGGGGCCCAGGTGCTGTGGGCCGGGCTCTACTGGGGGGCGCGGGCCAACCCCAGCACCTCGGGGCGCAACCAGATTTCCATCAAGCCCCCTGGGGCTTCATCCTACCAATCCCTCACCGGCACCCTTCTTGGCACCATTACAGACCAGGGCACCCCTACCACCCGCCCTTACACCGCCTTTGCCGACGTAACCAGCCTCGTCCAGGCCAGCGGCAGCGGCCCCTACTGGGTAGGGGGTATCCTGGCCGCCACCGGAAACGATGGTCTGGGCTTCTACGCCGGCTGGTCGCTGGTGGTGGTCTACCGGCTATCCAGCGAGCCCCTCCGCAACCTCACGGTCTACGACGGCCTGGCCTCGGTAAGCAACGGCAACAACGTCACCATTACCCCCAGCGGCTTCCTGACCCCCTACACAGGCTCCTTTACCGCCTATCTGGGAGCGGTGGCCTTTGAGGGGGATGGGGGTATCACCGGGGATCAGTTCATCCTCAATGAGCAGGCGCTAAGCGATGCGCAAAACCCGGCCAACAACTTCTTCAACAGCTCTGTGTCGCAGCTCGGTACCCGTTTCACCGCCAAAAACCCCAACTATCTCAACCAGATGGCGGTGGACGTAGACCTGGTGGACGCCACGGGTCGCATTCCCAATGGAGCCACTTCAGCAACCATTCAGTTCACCTCCTCTCAAGACGTCTACTTCCCCACCGTGCTGACCTTTGCCGCCCAGGTCTACCTTCCCGATCTCACCAGTTCTTTCAGCAAAACCGGACAGGACATCAACGGGGGCAACCTGGTGGTGGGCGATATCCTCGAGTACACCCTGAGTTTTTCCAACACTGGGGGGGATGGGGCCACCAATGTGGTCGTGCGCGACCCCATCCCTGCTGGCACCCAGTACGTACCGGGAAGCCTGCAGGTGCTCACCAACGCCACCGGTGCTCCCACCGGCACCTTTACCGATGCCGCCGGCGACGACATCGCCGAGTTTGATAGCGCCAACAACCGGGTGGTTTTCCGCCTGGGCACC
>ENA-ORXB01002121-ORXB01002121.1-sediment-metagenome-genome-assembly--contig:-NODE-2121-length-18440-cov-3.307793_pt1 | contig 18440 bp, 9 predicted proteins | sample MGYA00237863_ERZ511475 | MGnify/ENA primary metagenome ERZ511475 (study PRJEB26305, sample SAMN06343858) | sediment metagenome | isolation source: hot spring sediment | place: Canada: British Columbia... | reverse complement strand
CCCGCTGCCCCGGACGGTGGCGGGCGCCCCGCCGTCGGCACCGGCGCCGATCACGATCCAGGTGCAGGCGATCGACAGCCGGTCGTTTTTGGACCACAGCGCCGAGATCGCGCGGGCGGTGAAAGAGGCCCTGCTCAACACGCACACCCTTGGCGACGTCGTGGCCGATCTGTAGAGCCATTTCCGAACGTTTCGCGCGATCCAGGGAGCAGAGACGATGAGTGAGTTTCCTCGTCTGAAGACGGGAGCGGTTCTCCAGTATCCGGCGGAACGCGAGGTGGCATATTCGACGCAGGTGTTCCGCTTTGTCGACGGGAGCGAGCAGCGCTGCCGGGATTGCGGCGCTTCGCGACGGCAGTGGGTCATCCGGCTGGATCAGCTGGAGGAAAGCGAGCTGGCGCAGATCGAGGAGTTCTTCGCCGCGCAGCAGGGACGGGCCGGGGAATTTGCGTTTGTCGACCCTTGGGACGGGCAGCGGTACCCGTCGTGCAGCCTCCAGCAGGACGAGCTGACGCTTTGCTTCCTCGATGCCAACCGGGGGCAGGCGACGCTGGTGATTCGAGAGAACCGGGGGTGAGATGCTGTACTTTCCTCAGCTAGTGACCGGCGCGATCGCCCAATATCCTTTGAAGCGCAAACGGCGAATCCGCACCGCGCTCAACGTTACCCAGGAGGGCGAGGAAATCAAGCTGGGGGATCCCGACGATCAGCATTTGGAGTGGGAACTCCACCTGAGCGGGCTGACCGATGAGGAATGGAAGGCTGTTGAGGAGCTATTCCACGGATGCGAAGGGAGCCTGCGCTCATTCTGTTTCCTGGACCCGACCGGCAATCTGCTGGCGTGGAGCGGCGATCTGGCGAGGACGGTGTGGCAGAGAGAGGCTCTGCTGGGAGTAAGTCCGGGGATTTTGGACCCGTTTGGAGGGGAGGGGGCTGCGCGCCTGGTCAACCTCGGGCAGACGGAGCAGACGATTTCGCAGGCGCTGGACGTGCCTGCCAACTTTCATTACTGCCTGAGCCTCTACGTGAGGAGTGCCGCGCCGGGCCGAGTGAAGCTGCGGCAATGGAGTGGGTCGCGGGCGAGGGCGACGGAGTTCGAAGTCACGAGTTCGTGGAGGCGCATCTTCCAGACAGCGAACCTCGGAGGAACAGAAGCGAGGGTGTACTTCGGGTTGGCGCTTCCGGCGGGCGGGTCGGTCGAGGTTTACGGGTTGCAGGTGGAGCCGCAGCGGGGTGCTTCGGCTTACAAGGAGAGCCGGGAGCGAGGGGGGATTTACAGGAACGCACGCTTTGCCGGCGACGAACTCCGGGTCCGCAGCGACGGCGTCGATTCGCACTCGAGCGTCATCCGAATCGCAGTGAACCTCAAACAGAGCTGAACGATGGCGAGCATACCGGAACTGAAGGAACGCCAGATACTCGACACTCCGCTGTTGCTGTTCGACTGCGAGCTCAGCTCGGGGGCGGTGCACTCGTGGAGCACGCACGCGGTGCGATTCGAGGGGCGAGAGTATCTGGCGCGGGTATTGCGGCACAACGTCTTCGAGATGCATGCGGGCTCGGAGGAGGGCATCGACGCGATTTCGAAGATTACGATTTCGCTGGCGAATGCGGATTCGTATTTTTCGCAGGTGGAGCGGAGCGCGGGTTGGAAGGGGGCGCGGCTTACGGTCCGGTTTGTCTTCTTCGACCTGAAGAGTCGTGCAGCGGCCTCGGAGGCGACGGTTGTGTTCCGGGGGGTTGCGAATCCGCCGGAAGAGATCACCGAGACCGTTCTGCGCCTGAGCTTCATCAACCGGCTGAGCCTGCAACGCACCTTTCTGCCCGATGTGCGCATTCAGCGACGGTGTCCCTGGACGTTCCCGACCACGAGCGAGCAGCGGCAGGAGGCGGTGCGAGGAGGCACAAAGGGGCGCTACTCACCGTTCTTTCGCTGCGGCTACTCGGCGGGCATGGCGGAGGGGGTCGGAAATCTGAACAACGGCTCTCCGTACCACTGGTGCGACTATACGCGGCAAAGCTGCGAACAGCGTGGGATGTTCGACCGTGACGCGGCGGGCAACGATACGCGGCGTTTCGGAGGGATCGAGTTCGTGCCTCCGGCAGTGGCCGTGAGGAGCTACGGGGAGCGTGGCGTCCACCTCAGCACGCTGACGGAGAACCTGGCCCGGTACAACGACTTTGTTCCGCTCGTCTACGGGACGGCCTGGCACCAGCCGCCGATCGTTTTCGCGCGAAACGACGGGAACCTGACCCGAATGGAGGTGCTGCTCGGGGCGGGCGAGATCGAGGGTGTGCTGAAGGTGGTGGTCAACGGAATCGAGATCCCGGAGGGCCGGGCCGGGGCGGAGATGACGGCCACGGGCTGGTACAACGTGGTGAGTCTGGGAGGACGGACCGGCGGTTTCAACCTGGACTTCGCAGACAAGGGCGGTCGCCCGCTGGGAGATCCGTACGGCAGCATGGCCTACATGTCCGTCGTGGTGCCGAACCGGATCAGCGACGGCCGGGCGCTGCCGCGGGTCGAGGCGCTGGTGAGGGGGCTGAAGCTGGAGATCTTTGACCAGGACGGCGTCTATTCGGGTTATCAGTTCACGAACAATCCCGCCTGGATTATTCTGGACCTGCTGCGGCGCTGCGGGTGGGAGGTGGGGGAGATCGATCTGAAGAGCTTTGCACGGACCGCGGCGCATTGCGATGAGCTCATCGACGTCGAGGACTTGTACGGCAGCGTCCGGCAGGTTCCGCGCTATCAGTGCAATCTGGTGGTTCGCAAGCGCCGGAGCGCCGCCGATCTGGTGCGCGGGGTCCGAAACGCGGCGGGCCTGTATCTGACCTACGGCCCAGGAGGGGTGCTCGAACTCCATCCGGAAGGAGGCTTCGCCTTGCAGCATCCGGTGAAGCCGGCGGGAAGCAACAGCGTGGAACCGTTCAACGGCGGGTGGCCCTGTTATGAATTCGGAGACGGCACTTCGGCGTTTTCGGGCATTCTGCGGCGCGCCAACGGAGAGCCAGCACTGCGGTTGTGGTCGCGAGCCAATGCGGAGACGGCGAACCGGTACTCGGTCGAGTTCCAGAATGAGTTCAACGAGTACCAGCAAGACAGCCTTTCGCTGGTAGACGTCGACGACGTGCTGGCGACCGGACAAGAGGTGAGCGCCACGTTGCATGCACTGGGGATTCCGAACGTCAGCCAGGCGGCGCGGATGATCCGGCGGCAACTCGACAAGGACCTTCGCGGGAACCTGTTTGTGGAGTTCGAGACGAGCGTGCGGGGCCTGGGACTCAAGCCGGGCGACCTGATCACGCTGACATACCGGAAGGAGGGTCTGGTCAGGCAGCCTTTCCGCATCTTGAAAGTGGCCATTGGAGCGAACTACCGGACACTGGCGCTCACGTGCCAAAAACACGAGGATGGCTGGTATGAAGACCGGGCTGTGGCGGGGGGCGAGGGTGAAGGGCGCCAGCCGGGAAGCGAGGTCGGACTGCCCCGACCGCTGATCGGCAAGATCCTGGACGAGGACGGCGAGCCTCAGTTCGAAGTCGTCGAAAAGGCGGCCGGCAACAATGACGGCGGGGTGAGGCTGACGCTGAGCGTGGGATTCGTTCCGCCGGCGAAGCCGGAGATCAGCCGCGCCGGGATGCCGCTGCTGAGCCTGGCTCCGCGTATTGAGAGAGGAGGCGGTGTTCTCACGGGCGGACAGACGCTCTATTATGCGGTGAGCGGTGCGGACGCAAGCGGGGCCGAGGGACCGCTATCGTTCACCGTGCGTGCCGCCATCCCTTCCGGGGGGAGCAACTACTCGGTCACGCTACGCGGGTTGAGCTTTTCGCGTGAGACGGCGTCGTTCCATGTGTACCGGGGGAACTCTCCGTCGACACTGTACCGGATCGCTAGCGGCGTGGCGCGGGCGAGCGAGTTCCGGGACACGGGGCTTCCGACGGTTCTGGCGGGGCCGCCGGACGAGAACTACGACCACGCACGATTCTATTGGCGGCTTGAGCTGCTGCCGGAGCAGGCGGTCAGTTCCGCCACGGAGAACACCATCGGGAGCGCGACGCTGGCGATGCTTGCCAACGAGTACGCGGGGATGACGGTCCGGATCACGCGCGGCAAGGGGGCGGGCCAGGAGAGGCCGGTCCTATCGAACGACGCGCAGACGCTCGTGGTAGCGCCGGGCTGGAGCGTCGTGCCGGACGGGAGCAGCCGGTTCGTGGTGGCCGAGTCGTCCTGGCACTTCGGGGCGGCCGGAATGACGAGCCCGGTGGAGTTCGAGGTGCCAAACCGCGAGGGGGCGACTGTGCATATCTCGGGACGGGCGACGAACGTTCATGGCCGGGAATGCGCTTACGAACTGTCCCCTCTGACGCGGTGGGTCATCGGGGGCGCAAGCGGGAGCGTCGGCGTTGACAATGACGTGCCGGCACGGCCTGTCTTTGGGCTGATTCCGACGGGGCAAGGCACGGTGGAGCTGGTGAGCGTCGGATTCTCGGATCTGGCGAATACACGCAATGTGCAGGCGGGCACGTTGACGCTGCACTACTGGAACGAACTCGAGGCGCCGACACTCCTGACGTTGACCGCGGGCCTTGCCGAGAGCGACACGGTGATTCAGCTTTCCACTCCACCAGGCTGGACGGAGGGATCCGTTGTGCAGATCGGCCCGGAGATCATGGTGGTAGACACGGTGCTTGCCGGAGGGGTGCAGTTCGAGGTGAGCCGCGGAGCGTTCGGCACGACGCCGCGGGCGCATCCGTCCGGGAGCGCCGTTTACGGTCTGGCGCGCAAAGTCTACGTGGTTCCGTTCGTCAAGAACTTTTTCGGTAGCCCGGCGAGCGGGAGTTTCGCCTATCCGATCTTCATCCCGGACGTGCGGATCGCCGCGGCCGAACTTTATGTGACGAACACGCGGGGGGACAGCGAGACGGCGCGGGTCAGCTTCACGGAAACGGCCCACCAAGGGCTACGAACCCTCTCCGGAGGGCAACTCTCGATTCAGGTGGAGGGATATCTGGCCATCCAGGCAAACGCCGCTCCTCCTTTGGTCATCGAAGAGGCGCACTCGGTGCGGGATATTTTCGCGGTGGTGGGGCAGGCGCCCACCGGGGCTCCGGTGCAGTTGCAACTTCGCCAGGGCGGGCAACCGTATTGCGCGCTGACAATTCCCGCCGGCTCGACGGTCTCGAACGTGGTCGACGGGTTCGGGCTGCCGCCCTTACGCGAACGGGCCGAGCTCACCTTGGACATCGTCTCGGTGGGATACGGCGACGGCATGACGCCCGGCGCTGATCTGACGGTGACGATCCGGCTGTGAGGGACCGGGATGCCCGAGGTCTTGGAAAAGCTCCGGCCAGACCGGGACCTGCAATGTTACTACGAGAGACCTTCCGCGATCGCGGCGATGCACCACGCCGGACCGACGGGTTTTCGGGTATCGGGAACGTGGCGGCAGCAGTTCGACTGGGCGGTGATCGAGTGGAACCGGGACAACGTGTTCGAGCATCCCGCGCTGCGGAACCTGCCGGACGGAGACTTGAGCGGCCTCGTCCTCTCCTATGAAGAAGTCCGCACGAACTGCATTCCAATCGACTCGACCCTCTACCCGACGGTAGACTGGCCCTACCTGCGCATCTGGGCGGATGACGGAAGCGGCGAACAGTTCTACCAGGTTCCGCTCAAGAACTATGCGATCCCGGTGGAAGGGCAGTATGTTTGCGCGACGGCGGAGCTCGAGCTGGCGGGGGCGCCCACGGCGGGCGACTATGTCGGAATTTCCTTTCTCGGGGAGCATCACACCTATCAGCTTTACGCCAACGATACGCTGGAGGTGGCGATTCAAGCGATCGTCGCCAGCGTCAACGCGTTTTCGACGCAGATGCGGGCGGTGCGGCAGGGGCGTCGCATCCGCCTGATCTACGTTGGCACCGGACAGACTCCGGAGACGAGCACGACGGGGGCAAACGGAAACCGAATCGGAGTGTACGGCTTCGTGGCCGGCGCCAGAACCGAAGCCTGGACGCCGTGGTGGCAGACGTTTTCCGGGGGGCGGTCTCCGCAGAAATGGCGAATCACTCTTCCGTTCGGATCGCTCACGGACCGGTTCGGCCGGACGGTTCCGACGACCTCGGTGCGAAAGATGCGGTGGACGTACGCGGCGGAGCTTCAGGCCGGGGAATTCGCAAGAAGCGAGTTCGAGGTGGAGGTTTCCAACTGGAGCGTCACGGGGACCAAACGGACGTATCAGGTAGCGGGGCCCGGGAGCCGGCGGATCGAAGACGACTCCCTTCAGATTGAGTATTTCGGGGAATGGAGCCGAGCCAAGGGGAATTTCTCCGGCGGAACGATTTCGCTCACGGTGACGCCGGGCTCCGGGTTGAGGTGCCGGTATCAGATGCCGACGGCACACCGGCTTTACCTGGGCACGCGCTCGACCTTCCACGGGGCGCAGATACAAATCACGGTGGATGCACAACCGGCGAGGCTCGAGAATCTATTCATCGCGGGCGAGGACGTCCTGCGACGCGTGCAGGCGGGCGAGCTGGGCCCGGGAGAGCATGAGCTGGCGGTGACGCATGCGGGAGCGCCCGGCACCCACTTTTATTTCGACTTCGTCGAGATCGCCCTGCCGGTGACGGCGCTCCCCGATTTCCCGAGTGAGCCGAAATTGAATCTGGCGACCGACTGGGACACGGACCATTCGATGGCCCTGGCGGCGGAGCGGACGGCGTGGCTGATTCACAAGCTGGGTTTTCACGGTCGCGTGAACCACTATGTGGGGGCGCTGTGGTTCTACGAACTGTACCGGCCCGGGCATCAGTATGCGTCAGCCACAGTCGACTTCGTGGGGACTCCGGAGTTCAGCAAGCTGACCGAGTTGCGGATCGGCAACGAAGACTATCCACCGGAGCAAGACGCAATTCTCCAGCACGTAAATCGAATCGGAGACACGGCCGAGACGCTGGCCAAAGCCTTCGAGCTCGAACTGAACCGGGGCTACACCGCCGTACGGGCCCGCGCCGAAGGGAGCCGGTTGACGGTATTTGCGCGGGCCATGGGGACGGCGGGCAACAAGGTGACGATCTCGGCGCGGTCGGAGTCGGCGACCTTGCAGGTTCTCGTGAGCGGGACGAAGCTCAGCGGAGGCGGCGACGGGGATTGGCGGACGGACCTGACCGCCCTGCCGCGGTTGAACCGGGCGGTGCGCGACTGGAGCCGGGCGTTCTACGTTGTACTGCGGAACTACGGGCTCGACGTCGTGGCGGCGTTCAGCATGGAGCTACAGCACGGCGACCCGACACCAGAGGCGGGCATCGCGCAACGCTACCCGAACGGCGAGGCCGTGTGGCTGAACACGCCGGCGCTGCAAACGAACTTTTCGCCGACAAGTCTGGCGTTCTGGCGCCAGGTTTATCTGGAGATGGCCGAGTTACTGGCGGCGTCAGGTCACCAGCCCTACCTTCAGTTCGGCGAGGTCCAGTGGTGGTACTTTCCCCTGGCCGGCTCCGGCATGCCGTTCTACGATGCTTATACCGTCAATGCCTTCCAGAGCATTTACGGGCGCCCGATGCGGGTCATTCCGAGCAATTTCGCCGACCCGGCGGACTATCCGGAAGAAGTACAGTTCCTGCCCTCGCTCATCGGCGCCTTCACCTCCGGGGTGATGGAGTTTGTGCGTTCGGCTTTTCCCAACTGCCGCTTCGAGGTGCTGTATCCCACCGACGTCAACGAGACGCCGCTCAACCGGCTGATCAATTACGCCCCGAACTGGACGCCGGCAACGCTGGATTGTCTGAAGACGGAAAGCTTCACCTACACGTTTGTGCGCAATCTGGATCTCAGCCGGCACACGATCACTTTTCCCCGGATGAACGGATTTCCTTCCTCGAAGAGGGCCTTCCTTGTGGGCCTCATGGACGCGACGGCGCCGTGGCTCAAGGAGGTGCGGATGGCGCTCGCCGAGAACGTCGAGTCGGTGGTGTTGTTCGCCCTGGATCAGTTCTGCCTGATCGGCTATCCGACGCCGTTGCCGAAGAGCAACCGCCGGAGTTTCTTTCAGGGTTGAGCGGATTGTCGGCTGACGAGCCGGCGCGCTATAGTCTGACGTACCGGCCGTGATCCTGGTTCAGAACGTCTCCAAGGTTTACCGTCTCTATCGCCGCCCTTTCGATCGGATCCGCGAACTCGTCGCCTTGGGCGGGCGCGCCCTCCATCAGGAGTTCTGGGCGCTGCGGAACGTCAGCCTGAAGGTCGAGCGCGGCGAGACGCTGGGCGTGGTGGGGCCGAACGGCTGCGGCAAGAGCACGCTGCTCGCCATTGTCAGTGGGATCCTGGCCCCGACGAGCGGCCGTGTCGTCACCGAGGGCCGCGTGGCGGCGATTCTCGAGCTGGGAGCGGGCTTCAATCCGGAGTTTACCGGCCGCGAGAACGTCTACCTCAACGCCGAGATCCTGGGGCTCGAGCGCCGCCAAATCGACGAGGTCTTTCCTTCCATCGAACGGTTCGCGGAGATCGGCGAGTTCATCGATCGCCCGGTGAAAGAGTACTCAAGCGGGATGTACGTGCGGCTGGCCTTTGCGACGGCCATTCACGTGGAGCCGGATGTCCTGCTGGTGGATGAGGCGCTGGCCGTGGGGGACGCGATCTTCTCCAACCGCTCAATCCAGAAATTCGAAGAGCTCAAGCGCCGGGGCGTGACCGTGCTGTTCGTCTCCCACGATCTCGGTCTGGTGAAGCAGATTGCGGACCGGGCGATCTTTCTGCTCGGCGGGCAGATTGCGGCCGAGGGGCGGCCGAGCGACGTGGTGAACCGCTATGTGGGGATGGTGCTCGAACGGCGCGAGCAAGACGAGCGGGAGAAGGCGCACGGGCGCTCCGGCCTCCGCGGAAGTTTCCGGCACGGCGACGGCGCCAGTCGCATCGAGGAGGTGGCCCTCGTCAACCGGTGCGGGGCGCCGGCAACGGTGTTCGAGGCCGGCGAGACGGTCCGGGTGCGCATTCGTGCGCGATTCGAACGGGACGTCGAGGAGCCGGTGGTGGGCATTCTGGTGCGCAACCGGCTGGGACTCGACGTTTTCGGCACGAACACGCGCGTCGAGGGCCGGCGCTTGGGGCGGTTCCGGCCCGGCGAGGAGCTCGAGATCGAGTTCGGGTTCGATTGCCTGCTGACCCGCCAGGAGTATACACTCACGGTAGCCACACAGAACTGGGACGGCACGAGCCAGGACTGGCTGGATGACGTCGCCGCCTTCCGCGTCGTCGATGCGAAGGATCGCGCGGGTGTGGCGAATCTGAGAACCGAGATCTCATGGAAGCGCCACTGAAGCGGTCCGCAGGGAGCTTTTTCGGGCACCCGCGCGGTTTAGCCACGCTGTTCTTCACCGAGCTCTGGGAGCGGTTCAGCTACTACGGCATGCGGGCGCTGGTGATTCTGTTCATGACCGCTCCGGCCGCCCAGGGAGGCCTGGGCTTCACGGTAGCCAGCGCCGGAGCCATCTACGGCCTGTTCACGGCGATGGTGTATTTGCTGAGCCTGCCGGGCGGCTGGTTGGCCGACCGCCTGCTCGGCCAGCGCCGGGCGGTGCTCGCCGGAGGGCTTCTGATCGCCGCGGGGAACTTCCTGCTGGTGATTCACAGCCTGCCGTCGTTTTTTGCCGGTTTGCTGGTGATTGCCGCCGGCACCGGTCTGCTGAAGCCGAACATCAGCGCGATTGTGGGCCAGCTCTATGCTCCGGGCGATGCCCGGCGGGACGCGGGCTTCTCAATTTTCTACATGGGCATCAATATTGGAGCCTTTCTGGCGCCGCTCGCCTGCGGTTACCTGGGACAACGCGTGAACTGGCACCTCGGCTTTGCGCTGGCCGGAGTCGGGATGACGCTGGGGACGATTCAGTATGTCGCGGGAGGAAAGCACCTGGGCGGCGCCGGGCTTGCGCCCGCGATCGACGCCAAGGAGCGCCGGGCCGTCATCCGCCGCTCGTTTGCCTGGCTTGGAGCGGCGGGGTTGGCCTGCGCCGCGATAGCGGCCGGTGGTTCCGCGGGCGGCTGGAAATTATCGGCGGAAACGGTGTCGAATGCATTCGGCTTGGGCCTGCTGGTTGCGGTTTGCGCGATCTTTGCCTGGCTGCTGGCGGGTAGAGACTGGACGCGCGAGGAGCGGCGGCGGCTGGCGGTGGTGGGCGTTCTGTTTGCCGCCTCGACGGTCTTCTGGGCGGTGTTCGAGCAGGCAGGGTCGACGCTCAACCTGTTTGCGCAGCGGAGCGTCGACAAGCAGGTGCTCGGCTTCGAGTTTCCGGCAAGCTGGCTGCAATCGCTGAATTCGCTGTTCATCATCGCGCTGGCGCCGGTGTTTGCGTGGCTGTGGGTGCGGCTCGGCGAGCGCGAGCCCTCGAGTCCGGCCAAGTTCGTATTGGGCCTGCTCGGCGCCAGCGCGGGCTTCGCGCTGCTGATCGTGCCGGCCTCCGGCGCCGAGGCGGGCCTCCAAGTGAGCCCGCTCTGGCTGGTGGGGACCTACCTGCTGCACACCTGCGGAGAGCTCTGCCTGAGCCCGGTGGGGCTGAGCGTGATGACGAAGCTCGCGCCGGTGCGCGTGGGCGGGTTCTTGATGGGGGTCTGGTTCCTGTCGCTGGCGGTGGGCAATTATCTGGGGGGACGCACGGCGGCTTTGTATGAGGCGCTGTCGCTGCCGGCGCTGTTTGCCGCCGTAGCGGGGGTCAGCTTTGCCGCGGCTGCGTTGCTGGCCCTGCTGTTGCGGCCGATGAAGCAGCTCATGGGAGGCGTGAAGTGACGGGAAGGTTCGCCGAGATTCAGGCGGCGGTGGCCGCCGAGGGGCTCGACGGCTGGCTGTTCATGGACCATCACCGGCGCGATCCGCTGGCATACCGGATTCTCGAGTTCGAGCCGCCGCGGACGGCGACTCGCCGCTGGTACTACCTGATTCCCTCGAGCGGCGAGCCGCGCGGGCTGGTGCACCAGGTGGAGGCGGGAATGCTCGATGCGCTGCCCGGCGACAAGCTCATCTATTCGAGCTGGCGCAGCCACCGGGCGGGCCTGGAAAAGCTGCTCGCCGGGATGCGGAGGGTGGCGATGCAATATTCGCCCGAGTGCGCGATTCCCTACGTGGCGATGGTGGACGCGGGAACGCTGGAGCTAGTGCGGAGCTGCGGCGTTGAGGTGCGCAGCTCGGCCGATCTGGTGCAGTATTTCGAGGCGCGGTGGACGGCGGGACAACTGGAGTCGCACCTCGAGGCGGGCCGGCGGGTGGATGAGATCCGGCGTCAGGCCTTCCGGCGAATCGGCGCCGAACTTCAGGCCGGACGTGCGACGACGGAGTGGACGATCAAGAATTTCATCCTCGAGGCGTTCCGGTGCGAGCGTCTGGTGACGGACCACGGCCCGATCGTGGCCGTCAACGACAATGCTTCGAACCCGCACTACGAGCCCTCGCGCGAGAGTTCCCGCGAGATCCGGAGCGGTGACTGGGTCCTGATCGATCTCTGGGCGAAGCTCGACCGGCCGGAGGCGGTCTACTACGACAGCACCTGGACCGGCTATTGCGGCGAGCAGGTACCTTCCGGCATGGCCCGCATCTTCGAGATCGTCCGGGAGGCGCGCGACCGGGCGATCCGCCTGGTCCAGGAGGCGGTGCGGCGGGGGCAGACGCTGCGCGGCTACGAGGTGGACGACGCCGCGCGGGGCTACATCCGCGAGCAAGGCTTCGCCGAGCGCTTCATCCATCGCACGGGCCACTCCATCGGCCGCGACGTGCACGGCGCGGGCGCCAACATGGACAATCTGGAGACGCACGACGAACGGCGGATCATCCCTGGGACCTGCTTTTCTGTCGAGCCGGGAATCTATCTGGATGAGTTCGGCGTCCGCTCGGAGGTTAACGTCTTCGTCGGCGAAGAGGAGGCGCGGGTGACCGGCGAGATTCAACAGACGCCAGTGACCATCTTCCGGCTTTAGTCCGGCCAGCCCGGCGCTTCAGCTAAGATGGGGAGAAAGGAGGGCGCATGAAGTTCGGTTCTGCGTTGCTGGCGAGCATGATCCTTGCGGGGACCCTGTGGGGCCAGAGTCCGGGGAAGACGCATCTCAAGGTCGGCGATCTGGCGCCGGCATTCACCTTGCCGTCGACGACGGGCAAGCCGGTGTCGCTCGCGGAGCTACGGGGCAAGACGGTGGTCCTGGCCTTCTTCCCGGCTGCTTTCACCGGGGGCTGCACCAAGGAGGTGCACGCCTATCGGGACCATCTCGCCAAGTTTCAAGAGGCCGGCGCCGAGGTCTTCCTGGTGAGCACAGACAATCTGCCGACATTGCAGCATTGGGCCGGGGAGGTGGGCGCCTCCTACGCGATGCTGAGCGACTTCATGCGGAGGGCGTCCAAGGATTACGGCGTGCTCATCGAGGAGCGGGGCATCGCCAGCCGGACGACTTTCGTCATCGACGGTGAGGGCCGGATCCAGCACATCGAGGAGGGCTCGGCCGCCATCGATCCGACGGGCGCGCTGAATGCGTGCACCCGTCTGAAAAAAAGCTGAGCCGCTCAGCCGAGCGACACCTCCAACTTCCGGCCGCTCTCGAGCTTCACCGCCGGGGCAAACTCGATGACCGCGGCGCCGTCGGCCACGCGCAGCTTCGCCGGGGCGGAGGCGCGCAAAGCCGCGTCCGCCTTCGTCAACGGCAGGCGGAGACGGGCAATTTCGAGTTTTCCTTCGGTGACTTCGACGGCGGCCCGGAGCGTCTGTCCTCCTCCTTCCTGCGTATAGGTTCCCCAAGCCGAGCCGGCCGAGAACAGGCAGCGGAAAGCATTCTGGCGGTAGCGCGGACGGAAGGTGAGCTCCCGAGCCGGAGCGGAATAGTGAAAGCCGCTCAAAGCGGTGAGCAGCGACCAGCTCGCCATGGCCCGCGCATAGTGGCTGCCGCATTCGAACTCGTTCCAGGGGTTGCGCCGAATGCCGTCATGACGTTCGCGCACGGCCCGGGCGATGGCGAGACCCTCCTTGACCATGCCCTCGTAGATCAGGTGGGCGGCCACCTGATACTCGATGCCCGACCAGACCTCGTCGGAGTAGACAAAGGGCAGCTCCGGGCGGCCGCCCTTGGGCCAACTGCACAGCAGCAGACCCTTGTCGTCGTTGAGGGCGTACAGTCGCTGGGCGTTCGGGAAGTCCTCGAAGCTGTCGCGAAAGTTGTAGCGGAAGATCGAAGCCAGGGCGCGGCGGATGCGCTCGGCGGGCAGGAGCTTGCCCAGGTGAACCACCTCGGCGAACCACTGGCCGAGTAACTGGTCCGAGAGGCACCCTTCACCGTACTGGTACTTGACGGCCTTCGGATTCCGCTCGTCGACGCGCTGGATGTAGAACTCGCCGTTCCAGAGCATCTGATCCAGCTTGGCGCTGCCGGCGCGGGCGAGCTGCTCGTAGCGCTCCGCCGTTGCGGTCTCGCCCAGATGCCGGGCCATCCGGGCCGCGGCGGTGAGCGCCCCCAGATACAGCGTGCCCATCATCGTGTTGGGGCCGTAGAACTCGATGTCGTAGGTGTTGTGCTGCTCGCCCTCCATGACGCCGTCCTGATCGGCGTCCCACTGCTTCCAGGCGTACTCGAGCGCGCGTTTGACCTCGGGCCAGAGCTTGCGTAACCAGGCGTCGTCGCCCGAAAGCTGCCACTCGCGATAGACCTTCATCACGCAGCCCATCTGCCCGTCGGCGGCGGGAAAGGGCACGCGGCCGCCTTTTGCGAGCGGTACGGCGGTGCGGAAGCCCATGCTGCCGTCTTCGCGCATATTGACGAGGAAGTCGATCTCGCGCATGCTGCGTTCGAGTTCCGGGTAGAGGAAGGCCATGGCCTGCTCGTAGTTGTAGACGTGGGTGCAGTTCATGGGGCAGCAGCCGGAGTCGTCGTTGCAGCCCTCGAAGGCAAGCGTCTTCTTTCCCTCGAGCACCATGACGGTCGGCGTGCGGATGATGGAGGCCTGGCTGGAGACGGCATCGATCACCGCGGGAGGGAGCGTAGACGAGTAGAGGGCGTCGCGATAGGCTTCCGAGCGGCGCCGCAGCGAGTCGTAGCGGTCGAGCAGGTAGCGGCCTGGCTCCCAGGCGGAGGGCCAGCGCGTGCCGTAGTGGTTCCTGAGCACCATGCCGCGCACCTTCGGGTCGCCGCTCCAGTTGATTTCGACGTTCGGGAAGTGCCAGGCGAGCACGAAGGTAACCTTGCGGCTTGAACCCGGCTCGAGCGCGAAGTGCGTGGCGAGCGTAGCGTACTCCGTGAAGCCGTCCTCCGACGGCGGGGCGGGGTTGTTGGGGAAGCGGCCTTTCTGTTGAAACTCATCCCACCACTTGTGCAGCTCGTCCCACCAGGCGCCGTGCTCCCATCGCAGGCGGTAGGAGAGGTCGCCGTCGCGGGTCAGCAGCGCCAGGGTGCCGTAACGAGCCGAGTCCGGCGGGTATTTCTTGGAGGACATCACGATCCCGGCTACGCCCTTTTCGCGTCGAAACTCGTTGACGTTCTGGCCGAAGTGCGGCGCGCGGCGGCCCCCGGAGAGCGTCATCGCCGTCGCGCCGATGGGGTTCATCAGGGAGAAGGCCACGGCCACATCCAGCGGTGCGGTGGTGCGCGAGGCGACGGTGTACTCGAGCACGGCCACGGGCAGGCCCGAGTCGTCCGCATCGAGCGGAATCATCGGATTGAACGCCTCAAGCACCACCTCGACGGGCAGGCGGGCGTCGGTGAGATGGAGCTGGGCGAACGGGTAGGCCCCGACGAAGGTCGCCTTGCGAAAGCGCGGCAAGCCGAGGCTGGTTTCCCGGGGCACGCCGTGGCCGTAGTTGAACGGAGGCAGCGGCTGGCGCTCGAGCACCCGGATCACCGGCTTTTCGAGCTCGCCGCCGGCCAGGCGCAGACAGGCGAAACTGAAAGGATTTCGCGCTCCCTTGGCCGGCCGGTTCAGGATCTCCCAATCGCGGAGCTGGCCGAAGCCGCCCAGGGAGACGGTTCCGGTGCCAATCCCTCCGAGCGGGAAGGCGATTTCGCGCAGGGCTTCGCCGGAGAAGCGCCGGCCCGGCATCGCCGGGAAGGCCGTTTCGCCCGATTCGACGCCGGCTCGCGCCGCCGCAGCCGCCGCGGCGCTGATGAACAAACTCCGTCGCGTCAGTCGCATTCGATCCTCCTTGCGCGGTGACTCCTCCGGCGAATGTATCACGACTGCCGGTATAGTTGGAGGGTACTGGAGGAGGGTCAGTGGAGCGGCTAGAGGCGCCGGAGAAGAGGCTGATGGTGGCGCTCGCGGTGGTGAGCGCCCTTTCAATCTGGTACGTGGTCGAACACTGGCGGGCCGCATTTCCCCAGGCCTCGCTCAGCTTGCGCTATTCCAAGAGTGAGATCACCGCGCAAGCGGCCGACTTTCTTTCCTCGCAAGGGCTGGCCACGGCCGGCTTTCGCCAACTGACGCTGTTCGATCCGGACGATCGGGCGCGTCTGTTTCTGGAGCGCGAGCTGGGGCTCGAGGAGGCCAACCGGCTCATGGAGGAGCGCCTGCCCGTCTGGCGATGGCGGGCCCGGTGGTTCCGCCCGCCCGAGAAAGAGGAGATGGCGGTCTATCTTTCGCCGCAGGGCCGACTGGTCGGCTTCCGCCACGTTGTCGACGAAGCGGCGCCGGGCGCTCGCCTGGCCCCGGAGCAGGCGCGGGCGATCGCCGAGGAGTTCCTCCGCCGCCAAACCCAGTCGCCGCACCGGCTCGTCGAGCAGCGGGCCGAGGAGCGGCCGGCGCGCCAAGACCACCTGTTCACCTGGGAGGAAGAGGGTTTTGCGGCCCAAGGCGCCACGCTGCGGCGGAAGGTGGTGGTGCAGGGCGACCGGATCGGCGAGTATCTCGAATTCCTTCACGTTCCCGAGCAGTGGGAGCGGGACTTCGCGAGGATGCGCTCGACGAACGAGCTGTTTCAATGGGCCGCCGAAGCCTCGTTTGCCGTGCTGTTTGTCGCTGCCGTGATCCTGGTGATTCGCTGGCTTCGCCGACGCCTGATCGCCTGGCGGCCGCTGGTTGCGCTCAGCGCCGCCGTCGGCGGGCTGATGGTGCTCAATCAGCTCAACCTGCTCGCCTTCTTCATCGACGGCATGCCCACCTCGACGCCGTTCGGCGAGTCGGTGCTGTTCGGCCTGCTCGGAGCCGTGGGGGCCGGCGTCGGAACGTTCTTTTACGTGATTCTGGCCGCGGCGGCGGGCGAGCCGCTGTATCGGCAGGCGCATCCTCGGAAAGTGTCGCTCGGGGCTCTGTTTTCCCGGCGGGGCCTTGCCACGAAAGAGTTCTTCCTGGCGTGCGTGACCGGCTACGGCCTCACCGCCGTTCACCTGGGCTTGGTGGTGGCCTTCTATCTGGTAGGCCGCCGCTTCGGCGCCTGGAGCCCCCAGGATGTGGGCTACTCCGACCTGCTGTCGACGGCGGCGCCGTGGCTGTATCCGCTGACGATCTCCGTGCTGGCCTCGACATCGGAGGAGTTCTGGTTCCGCCTGCTGGCGATCGCGCTGCTCAAGCGCTACCTGCGCTCAGGCTGGCTGGCCGTTCTGGTTCCCGCGCTGGTGTGGGGCTTCCTCCACTCGAACTATCCGCAGCAGCCGGGCTGGATCCGCGGCGTCGAGGTCGGCCTCATCGGCGTGCTGGCGGGTGTCATCATGCTGCGCTGGGGCATCATGGCGACGCTGGTCTGGCACTACACAGTCGACGCGGTCTTCATTGGGATGTTGCTGTTCGAGTCCGGGAGCGGGTACTTCCGTTTGAGCGGAGCGGCGGTGGCCGGCGTCGTGCTTTTGCCGCTGGCGATCTCGCTGTACTTTTACCGGCGCAGCGGCGGCTTCGTGACCGCTCCGGGTGTGTTGAACCAGGAGGCGGAGGCCGTCTCTGCTCCGCCTGAGGCGCCGGCCCGCCGGGCGCCCGATCCGCCGCTTGCGCCGCAGTGGTCGCCGGCGCGGTTGTGGGCGGCGGCCGCCATCGCGCTCCTGGCGGGGCTCCTCTGCCGGCCGTACCTGTTCGGGGACTTCCTCCAGGTGCTCGTCCCCAAGGCCGAGGCGGCGGCGACGGCCGCGCGGGCGCTGAGTGAGCGGAATCTCGACCCCGACGCGTGGCGCCCCGCCGTCGAATTCGTCACCGGGCTGAATGCGGCCGACTTTGAATACCTGCGCCGGCTCGAGGGCCCGCGGCGCGCCAATGAGATCGTCCGCGACCGCACCACGGCGGGCGTCTGGTCGGTGCGCTACTTCCGGCCGCTCCAGCGCGAGGAGTGGCGCGTCTTCGTCGACCAGCAAGGCCGCGCCTTCCGGCTCGATCACGTGCTGGACGAGAAGGCGCCCGGGGCCAGGCTGGCGCCGGAGGAGGCGCGCCGGCGGGCCGAGGCCTGGCTCGTGGAATTCCAAGAGATTCCCATCGAGCGCTACCGGCTGGTCGACTCCAACGTATCCAACCTGGAGAACCGGACCGATCACGGCTTCGTCTGGGAGGAAGAGGGATTCCGCGCCGGCGAGGCGACGGCGCGCCTGTCGCTGACGGTGGTGGGTGAGGATATCTCCTACTATCGCCGGTTCCTGAAACTTCCCGAGGAATGGCTGCGCGAGTTCAGCCGGCCTCGCTTGCAGTCGACAATCGTACCAGCGCTCGGCGGCGCCCTCGGTCTCATCCTGCTGGTCGTGGCGATTCGCCGCCTGAGCGGGCGCGACGGCGAGGCCGGCCATCATCCGCGGTGGAGAGTCTATCTGGCGGCAGGCGGAGGCGCGATACTGGTGGCGGCGGTTGGAGCAGCCAACGCCTGGCCGGGTGTTCTTGCGGCATACGATACGGCCAAGCCGCTTGAAAACTATATCCAACAGGCGCTCCTCAGTCGCCTGGTCACGGCCTTGCTTTCGGGCGCGGGGATGTTCCTGCTCGCTCTGGCGGCCGACATCTTCTTGCAGATCGCCTACGGCTACCGGAACCTGCCGAAACCGTCCCTGGCCAGGGCCGCTGCCTTGGCGGCCCTTCTGTGGGGGACCATCGAGGCCCTGACCTTTGCCGGCCAGCATGTTCCCGGGGACCGCCTCTCGGTCAGCCTGTGGAATCTGACCGGCCTGGAGACCTACGTGCCCGCCTTGGCCGTTCTGAGCCGAAGTCTGTTGGTCGCCTTCGGGGTGCTCTCGACGGCGACGATGCTCGTGGCCGCGACCATCGGCTATCTGCGATTCCGCAGCGGCCTGGTGGTGGTCGGAGCCGTTCTGGCGCTGGTGGCGCTCAGCCGGTCGACAAACGCCTGGCAGTGGCTGTTCCATCTGGCCGCCGGGGCGGTGCTGATCGGTATCGTGTGGCTCATCGTGCGCACCGCGGGCGCCGACCTGGTCGGTCTCGGCGTGGCGCTGTTCTGGATCGAAGCGGCGCGGCGCGCCGTGCCGCTGGCGATGCAGCCGGCCGCTGATCTCCGCG
>ENA-ORXB01002120-ORXB01002120.1-sediment-metagenome-genome-assembly--contig:-NODE-2120-length-18442-cov-4.400817_pt1 | contig 18442 bp, 16 predicted proteins | sample MGYA00237863_ERZ511475 | MGnify/ENA primary metagenome ERZ511475 (study PRJEB26305, sample SAMN06343858) | sediment metagenome | isolation source: hot spring sediment | place: Canada: British Columbia... | reverse complement strand
GCGACCGGGCGGCTACCATTGTCGCCAGGTCACCCGATCCTGGCAACTGGACCGCAGGGGACATTCTATACAAGGGGAGCGGGGTGGGGGCAAGACGCGGCAGCAAGGGCAGCCAGGACGCGAGTCCGTACCTGGGATGGAGCCGGGCTGCGGCCCGGGAAAACACCCGGCTGCAGCCCAGGCAGTGAGACATTACGGAGGGCAGGAGCGGGGCAGACGTAGGTCCCCAATCGGACGAAAGAACTCTCCAAAGGGGCAATTGACAACCCTTGGCCTTAGTGATACAATTCACGTGATAGTCTTCACGATCTACGGATACTGCGCGGCGTTGCGCTCGGCAGGTCCCGCCGGCTTACGGATGGCTGCCGGCGACCGCTGGCCACGGTAGCCGGCGCATGCTGGCCCCGTGGCTGTTGTTGTGCGGCGTGGTGCGGATTGCGTTGGGGTGGCTCGCATGACGCTTGAGCAGGTACTGAGGATCCTCGCCGGCAGAGTCGTGTCCGAAGGGGTCGACCTCTCCTCCAAAGTCGAGATGGCGTGTGGTGCTGACCTCATGAGTGATGTGCTCGCCTTCACCCACGCGGGCACCCTCCTCCTGACCGGCCTCACCAACCCCCAGGTTGTCCGCACTGCCGAGATGGCAGGCATAACGGCCATCGTGTTCGTAAGGGGAAAGTATCCCCCGCCCGAGACGATCGCGCTCGCCGCGGAGAAGGGCATTCCGCTCCTTGCCACACGGTACACGCTCTATGAGGCGTGCGGCCGGCTCTACGCCGCGGGGCTTCCGGGCTGCGGGCTGTTCAGCATCACAGGCGGAAGCTGGCCTGACGAGGGTGGAACCTGTGCGGAGGAGAAGAGATAGGCGACATCGCAGGCAGCAGGCACAGGCAATCTCCCGCGGCTTCGGCCGAGTATCGGGCGCTCCTCTCTGCCCGGTTGAGGTCCAGCATGAGCGAGGAGACAGTGATGCGCAGGTGGCGCTCGTTCCGGTTCCTTGTCAGAGCGAGGGCTGGCCTGGCCAGCGCTGATGCCTGATGGCCGTGCGACCGTCCGCCGACGAGGGTCTTGGGTCCGCCAAGCCTCGCCTCGTTACCAAGAGCCAGGAGCTGATCTACGAGCTCCGCATCGGCGACATCATGACGCCCAATCCGATCACCGTCAGTCCCGATTGCCTGATGAGCGAACTGAAGGAGATCCTGAGGGACCGGCGGATCTCCGGCGTCCCCGTCGTTGAGGGCGGCGAACTGGTCGGCATCATCAGCATTCAGGACCTGATCCAGGCGCTCGAACTGGGTGAGATCTCGGCGCGCGTGGGCGACAAGATGACGCGCCAGGTGCAGGTCACCTATGCGGACGAATCGGTCGTGCAGGCGGTCAACAAGTTCGCCCGCTACGGTTTTGGGCGGCTGCCGGTGGTGGATCGCAGCGGGCGGCTCGTGGGTATCCTCACCCAGGGCGATATCGTGCGCGGCCTGCTCCGCCAGCTCGAGGTTCAGTGGCAGGAAGAGGAGATCCACCGGTACCGTGCCAGCCACATCTTTGAGGACATCGAATCGGACCAGACCGGCCTTGTGCTGCGCTACCGGGTCGTGGCGCGGGATTTTGTCCATGGCGGCGAGGCATCGAGCAAGCTCAAGCGGGCGCTCGAGCGGCTTGGGGCGGGGCCGCAGCTGGTGCGGCGTGTGGCCGTGGCTGCCTACGAGGCAGAGACCAACCTGATCATCCACACCGATGCGGGCGGTGATCTGATCGCCGAGATTCAGCCCGATCAGATTCGGATTGTGGCCCTGGACAAGGGGCCCGGGATACCGGACGTCGAAAAGGCGCTGCAGCCGGGATTCTCCACTGCACCCGACTGGATCCGAGAGCTGGGTTTTGGCGCCGGTATGGGGCTCAATAACATCAAAGCCTGCGCAGACTCGATGCGGCTCGAGTCGCAGGTCGGTGTCGGCACGCGGTTGGAAGTCATGTTCTACCTCGGCAAGCGCAACAGCAAGGAGGCCGCGTGACGGTTGGCGACGTGGTCCGGGCCATGGGGCTCGAGGTCCTCGCGGGCCAGAGCGCGCTGGGACGGGAGGTTACGGGGGGCTACGCCTCTGACCTGCTGAGCTGTGTGATGGCGCGAGCCCGGAAAGGGAACCTCTGGGTTACCCTGCAGGCGCACACCAACGTGGTGGCCGTGGCCAGCCTGCTGGAGCTGGCGGCGGTGATCATCACCGAGGGGATGCGACCGGATGAGGCCGCCCTCGACAAGGCTGAGGCAGAGGGGGTGATTCTCCTCTCCTCACCGGAGACGACCTTTGCCGTCGTGGCGCGGCTGGCCGCGCTGGGCGTGCAGGCCGGCTCGTAGGGCCGCTCGCGGGCTGTGCAGGAAGGCAGCCCGTGGGGGGTGAGAAATGCTGCGGGGGCGCTGGGCCGATCTCCATCTGCACACGGTGCTCTCCGCCTGTGCAGAGGTCGAGATGATTCCCCCGCTGATCGTGCGGCAGGCGCTCGAGCTGGGGCTCGAGTGGATTGCGGTCACCGACCACAACAGCGTGCAGAACGTCCGGGCGGTTCAGGCGGCCGCCGAGGGCACGGGCCTCACCGTGATGCCGGGCTTGGAGGTCGAGAGCCGGGAAGAGGTGCACCTCGTCTGTCTCTTCGACACGGCAGACCAGGCGGAGGCCTTTGAGGAGGTAATCGCAGCGCATCTGCCGCATCGCCTGAACGACGAGCGCCACTTTGGGGCGCAGTATGTCGTCGATGCCACCGGAGAGTACGTGCGGACCGAAGAGCGCCTTCTGCAGGCGTCCGCCGACCTTCGGGTCGAAGAGATCGTTCAGCGCGTCGCGGAGCACGGCGGGCTCTGCATTCCCGCCCACATCGACCGGCCGGCGAACAGCCTGCTAATGAACCTGGGCTTCATCCCGCCGGGGCTGGATGTGCCCGGCTTGGAGGTGTCCCCGAGGGTTGCCGTCGCCGAGTTCCGGCGAGCTCATCCGGAGCTCGCCCCATATGGTCTGCTTTGCTCCGGTGACGCACATCGGCTCAGCGAGATGGTCAAGCGGACCCTGGTCGTGAGCCGGGAGACGACGGTGCGCGAGCTGCGGCAGGCATTGCGCGGTGAAGGCGATCTGAGTGTCACGGTTACCTGACTGGCAACGAGGAGGGAAAACGTGAGCGACGCAGTGGCGCAGGAGACGGTGGACCTGGCACCTCTCCAGCGGATCATCGACGAGTACAAAGGGCAGCGCGGGGTCCTCATCCAGGTGCTGCAGCGCGCCCAGGACACGTACGGGTACCTGCCGCCTGAGGTGTTGAAGGCCATCGCCGATGGCCTCAAGGTGCCTCTGAGCCAGGTGTACGGTGTGGTGACCTTCTATGCCCAGTTCTACCTGACGCGGCGTGGCAAGCACGTCATCCGCACCTGCGATGGCACGGCCTGCCATGTGCGGGGTGCGGCGAAGGTCATCGATGCCCTCGAGAAGGAGCTGGGCATCAAGGCGGGGGAGACGACGCCCGATTACCAGTTTACCTTCGAGGTGGTCTACTGCCTGGGCTCCTGCGGCCTCTCGCCCGTTGCCGTGGTTGACGGGCAGGTTGTTGGCAGGCTGGTGCCGGAAAAGATGCTCCAAATCGTTCGGGAGCTGCGTGACAAGTAAGGGGTAGTTTGTGCGCGAGCTCGCCTTGCACATCCTCGATGTGCTGGAGAACGCCGTCGAGGCGGGGGCAACGCGCATCACCTTAACCATTGAAGAGGACTCGGCCCGCGATCGGTTCACTTTCATCGTGTGGGATAACGGGCGCGGGATGCCGCCGGAGCTGGCCGATAGGGTGCTGGACCCCTTTGTCACCACTCGGCAGACCCGGCACGTTGGGCTGGGGCTGCCGCTCCTTGCGGCAGCGGCAGAGCGGGCCGGGGGCGGGGTGCAGGTCAGGTCCGAGCCGGGTAAGGGCACCGAGGTGTCGGCGAGCTTTCAGCTTCGGCACTGGGATCGGGCGCCGCTGGGCGACCTGCCCGGTACGCTTCTGGCGGTCATCCTGGGGAAGGAAGGAGTCGACCTGACCTACGTGCACCGTGTCGATGGCCGCGAGTTTCGCCTCGACACGGCAGAGCTCCGGCAGGTCCTCGGCGGGGTGCCGCTCACACACCCGTCCGTACGACGCTGGCTGCAGGAGTACCTGCAGGAAGGGATTGCCGGGCTCCAGAGGCCATTCGAGTAGCAGGATACGGTCAACGGCCGCCTGACAGCGCGAGGTGGGACCTGTCGGGCATGGCCGAATGTACAGGAGGGGACGCGATGCCCAAGATCAAGAGTCTGGACGACCTCAGGAGGATCCGAGAGGAAGCGCAGCAGGGCCTCAAGGTCCGGCTGGAAACGGGGACGCGCATTATCGTTGGCATGGGAACGTGTGGGATCGCGGCGGGCGCGCGCGACGTGATGCGTGCCATCCTCGAGGAGCTGGACAAGCGGAAGATTGACGCTCACGTGGAGACCGTAGGCTGCATCGGCATGTGCTCATGCGAGCCCCTCGTCGACATCGAGCAGGCAGGCCATGCCCGCGTGACCTACCGCAACATCAAGCCCGACATGGTCCCTCGCCTGATCGAGGAGCATCTCATCAACGGGCGAGTGGTCGAGGAGTGGGTCGTCGGCCGGCTACCCGCCAGCTAGGCAGCGATGAGCCATCCACACTGACGTCAGGAGGACATCAATGGCAGAACCCTTGTACCGGGCCAACGTCCTGGTCTGCGGCGGGACGGGCTGCACGGCCTCGGGCTCGCAGGCGGTCCGGGAGGCCATGGCCAGGGAACTCGAGCGCCGCGGCCTGACCGGGGAGGTGAGGCTGGTAGAGACCGGTTGCCGTGGCTTCTGCGCTATGGGACCGGTCATGATCATCTATCCCGAAGGCATCTTCTACTGCCAGGTGACAGCAGCGGATGTGCCGACCATCGTCGAGGAGACACTGGTCAAGGGCCGCGTGGTCGATCGCCTCACCTACAAGGAGCCGGTCACCCACAAGTCGATTCCCTTCTACAAGGACATCGGCTTCTACGGCAAGCAGTTCCGCATTGCCCTGCGCAACTGCGGCCTGATCAATCCCGAGAACATCGAGGAGTATATCGCCCGCGACGGCTACGCCGCGCTTGCCAAGGTCCTCACCGAGATGACGCCGGAACAGGTCATCGACACGGTCAAGCGCGCCGGACTGCGCGGCCGTGGCGGCGCCGGCTTCCCGGTCGGGCTGAAGTGGGAGCTGTGCCGCAAGTCGCCGGGGAATGAGAAGTATATCCTCTGCAACGCGGACGAGGGCGACCCGGGCGCTTTCATGGACCGCTCGATCCTTGAGGGCGACCCGCACAGTGTCGTCGAGGGGATGATTATCGGCAGCTATGCCATCGGGGCGCGGGAGGGGTACATCTACTGCCGCGCTGAGTATCCGCTGGCCATTCAGCGCCTCAAGATCGCCATCCAGCAGGCGGAGGAGTATGGCCTTCTGGGTGACAACATCCTCGGCAGCTCACACAGCTTCCGCCTGCACATCAAAGAGGGCGCAGGAGCCTTTGTGTGCGGCGAGGAGACTGCCCTCATGGCCTCGGTGGAGGGGCGGCGCGGTGAGCCGCGTCCCCGCCCGCCCTACCCGGCCGTGGCCGGCCTGTGGAACAAGCCCTCGAACATCAACAACGTCAAATCCTACGCGAATATCCCGCCGATCATCCTGAACGGGGCGGAGTGGTTCGCCTCCCGCGGCACAGAGCGCTCCAAGGGCACGGCGGTCTTTGCGCTGACCGGCAAGGTAAACAACACCGGCCTCGTCGAGGTTCCGATGGGCATCACCCTCGGCGAGATCATCTTCGACGTGGGCGGCGGCATCCCCAATGGAAAAAAGTTCAAGGCGGTGCAGACCGGTGGTCCGCTCGGCGGCTGCCTGCCGGCCTCGCATCTGAACACTCCCGTCGACTATGAGTCCCTCACCGAGGCCGGAGCCACCATGGGCTCGGGCGGCATGATCGTGGCCGACGAGGACACCTGCATGGTGGAGCTGGCCAAGTTCTTCCTGACGTTCGCACAGGCCGAGTCCTGCGGCAAGTGTGTGCCCTGCCGGGTTGGCGGCAAGCGCATGCTGGAGATCCTCACCCGCATCTGCGAGGGGAAGGGCACGATGGAGGACCTCGACACCATCCGCGAGCTGGCGGATGGGATGAACACGGCCTCCCTCTGCGCCCTCGGGCAGCTCACACCGGGGCCGGTACGGGCGACGCTCCGCTACTTCCTCGATGAGTACGAGGCCCATATCAGGGACAAGTACTGCCCCGCCGGGGTGTGCAAGGCGCTCGTGCGCGCCCGCTGCATCAACTCCTGCCCTGCGGGGGTGGATGTGCCCAGCTATGTCGCGGCCATCGCTGCGGGCAAGTATGCCGAGGGCCTTGCGATCCATCGCGAGCGCAACCCCTTCCCGCTGGCCTGCGGGCGCGTGTGCCCGGCCTTCTGTGAGGAGCGCTGCCGCCGCGGCGATATCGACGAGGCGGTAGCGATCCGGCAGCTCAAGCGCTTCATGGCCGATCATGAGGCGGAGGTACCGTGGACTCCGACGGTCCCGGCGCAAAAGTGGCCGGAGAGGGTGGCTGTTGTCGGCGGCGGGCCGGCCGGTCTGACGGCGGCGCTGCGGTTGGCCGAGCGCGGCTACGAGGTGACCGTCTTTGAGGCGGCACCGGAGCCAGGCGGCTGGATGACCTACGGCATACCCGAGTACCGCCTGCCGAAGGCGATCCTCCGCAAGGAGATCGAGGCCATCAAGCGGGCGGGCGTGGAGATCCGCACCAACACGGCGCTCGGCAGGGACTTTACCCTGGATGACCTCATGGGCAAGATGGGCTACAAGGCCGTGGTGCTGGCCATCGGCACGCAGGTCAGCCGGCGGCTGCGCATCCCGGGTGAGGACCTCTCGGGCGTGATCCATGCGACCGACTTTTTGCGGTCGGTGGCCATGGGGCAGGCGCCAGACGTCGCGGGCAAGCGCGTGGTGGTGGTCGGTGGTGGCAACACGGCCATCGACGCGGCGCGGACGGCGCTCCGCCGTGGGGCTGCTGCCGTGCACATCGTGTACCGCCGGACGAGGGCCGAGATGCCGGCCCAGCCCAGCGAGGTTGCCGAGGCGGAGGAGGAGGGCGTACAGCTGCATCTCCTCGCCAACCCGGTACGCATCATCGGCCCAGGCTATGTCACCGGGGTCGAGTGCCAGGCGCAGGAGCTTGGTCCCTTCGACGAGAGCGGGCGGCGCCGGCCGGTGCCGCTGGAAGGCTCCGAGTTCCTCATCCCGGCTGAGGTGGTCATCCCGGCGGTCGGGCAGGGCGTGGACCTCTCCTGCCTGAACGGCGACGCGCCGGAGACCAACCGCGATTCCACCTTCCGCGTCAACGAGCACCTGGCCACCAGCCGCGAGGGCGTCTTTGCCGCCGGTGACGCGGTCCTTGGGCCGGCAACAGTCATCCAGGCTGTCGCGCAGGGGAATCAGGTGGCGCTGGCGGTGGACGCCTACCTGCGGGGCAAGCCGGTCGTCAATGCGCGGCAGATGACCCCGTACCGGACGGCCGAGCTGACCTACAAGCTGGAAGACTATGCCGAGGCGCGCCGTGCCTCGATGCCCATGCAGGAGCCGGCAGCTCGCGCCCACAACTTCAATGAGGTCGAGTTGGGCTTTGCTGAGGAGGCGGCCCGTGAGGAAGCCCGGCGCTGCCTGCGCTGTGACCTTGAGTACGAAGAGTACATGGCGAGCCAGCGGGGCGAGGAGAACTGAGATGGTCCACATCACCATCAACGGTCAAGAGCTGACAGTCGAGCCGGGGATGACGGTCCTTCAGGCCGCAAAGCAGGCGGGGATCGACATCCCGACCCTCTGCCATCACCCGGCCATCTCGGATATCGGCGCGTGCCGCATGTGCCTGGTGGAGGTGGCCAAGCAGCGCGCGCTGCAGCCCGCCTGCACCTTCCCGGTGACTGAGGGGATGGAGGTGCAGACCGAGTCGCCCAAGGTCGTGGCAGCTCGCAAGTTCGTGTTGCAGTTGCTCTTCTCGGAGCGCAACCACTACTGCATGTACTGCCAGATGAGCGGCGACTGTGAGCTGCAGGCACTGGCGTACCGCTACGGTCTGGACCACTGGATCTACGACCGACCGTTCGAGCCGATGCCGGTCGATGGCTCGCGGCGCTACTTCCTGCTGGATCACAACCGCTGCGTCCTCTGTCGGCGCTGCATCCGGGCCTGCGAGGAGATCGTGGCCAACCACACGCTGGGCACGCGCCAGCGAGGCTCGAAGACGATGATCTCGGCGGACCTGGATGTTCCCTTTGGCAAGTCGACCTGCGTCTCGTGCGGCACCTGCCTGCAGGTATGCCCGACAGGCGCCGTGATCGACCGCAAGTCGGCCTACCGCGGCCGCGTGAGCCGTGGGGACGTCCAGTCGTCCAAGAGCGTGTGCGTGGGTTGCGCCGTGGGCTGTGGCGTGGTGGTGGTCCATCGCGCCGGGCACATCGTGCGCATCGAGAGCGACTGGGATGCCGAGCCTTCCCGGGGGCTCTTGTGCGTGACGGGGCGCTTTGAGCAGCTCGAAGAGGTGCGGCCACGGCTCACCAAGCCGCTGGTGCGCCGCAACGGAACGCTCGTCGAGACCGACTGGGACGCGGCCATGGAGGCCGCCGTCGTCGGCTTCCGCAAGGCCAGGACCTCTGGCGCCATAGCGACCGGCCGGGCGACGAATGAGACCTTCCGGGCGCTGGCGAGGACCTTCGCGCTCACCGGCACCTGGGGCAAGCCTCTGCCGGTGCTGGGGTACGGCAAGCCGGGCACGCTGGCTGACCTCGAGGGCGCCGATGCGATCGTGGTGGCAGGCGCCGACCCGGCCGAGACACACCGGGTGGTGGCGTACAGGATCCGCCGGGCGCTCGACCACGGGGCGCGGCTGTTCCTGGTCGATGGCGGCGGCGGCGAGTACCTGCAGCCGTTCGCGACGCTGAGCGTGCCTCCTGCTGAGGCGGCGAAGGTGGTCGAGGTCGTCGCCGACGCCAGCTCGCCGGTGGTCATCTATGGCGCCGGGCTGCAGGAAAGCGCGCTGAAGGCGCTCAAGGCGCTCGACGGCAAGGCTACCTTCATCGGGCTGCCGGCGGCGGCGAACGCCCGCGGCGCCGAGGCCGAAGGCGTCAAGTCGTGGAATGGCACGTCGGCGGTCGATGCGCTGTATGTCCTTGCGGGTGATGACCCGGCCGAGCCTCAGGAGCTGCCACAGGCGGGCTTCCTGGTCGTGCAGTCGGCCTATCGCTCCGCGCTGACCGACCGCGCCGATGTCGTGCTGCCCTCCCCGGCCTGGGCGGAGCGCTCCGGGCACGTGACCAACCTGGAGGGCCGGACCTGCGCCTTTGAGGCGGCGTTCCCGGCGCCAGAGGGCGTGCCGGCCGAGTGGCAGCCGCTGGCTACCCTGGCAGAACGCCTCGGCAAGGCGTGAGCGTGAATGCAGCATGGATGCGCATGTCCGTCGCCCTGCCTGAAGGCGGTGGCCTGAGGTCCCATGGGTGACGGCTGCTGACTTGGAGGAAGGTGCTATGGGTAAGGTCCTGGTTGCCACCGACTGGCTGGCCGCCTGCGCAGGCTGCCATATGTCCCTGCTCGACCTCGATGAGCGCCTGGTGGGGCTGCTGGAGAAGATTCAGATCACCTCCTCTCCGATCACCGATCTGAAGCACCCTCCCAAGGAGGGGGTGACGGTCGGCATTCTCACCGGGGCCGTCAACAACACCTCCAATGAGGAGGTGGCGCGGCAGATGCGCGAGCGCTGTCAGGTGCTGATCGCCCTCGGTGACTGCGCGGTCTTTGGCGGCATCGTCACCATGCGGAACTTTTGCAGCATGAGGGAGGCCCTGCACCGGGCCTATGTGGAGTGCGAGACGGTCGTCGACGGCAAGGTGCCGGCGTCGCCCGAGCTCAGCCGCCTGCTGCCGACCGCGCTGGCCGTGAACCAGGTCGTGAAGGTGGACGTCCATCTTCCGGGGTGCCCGCCTTCGGCCGATGCGATCTTCCATGTGCTCTCGGAGTTGCTCGCGGGCCGGGTGCCCGAGGTCAAGGGCGAGTACCTGAAATACGACTGATCGCTCGGCGGTCGGCACCGGGTTGCCCGGCCTGAGGCATGGCCGGCCCGCCGGCAGCCGGCCGGTGGCACAGGGCAGTGACTCAGTGCCGGGTGCAGATCGCCGCCAGCCCGACAAGGAGGGTTTCCTGTATGGGGAAGAAGATCACCATCGAGCCCGTAACCCGCATCGAGGGCCATGCCAAGGTGACCATCCACCTCGACGATGCGGGAAAGGTGGACCGGGCTTTCTTCCACGTCAACGAGTTTCGCGGCTTTGAAAAGTTCTCGGAGGGGCGCCCCTTCTTTGAGATGCCCCAGATCACGCAGCGCATATGCGGCATCTGCCCGGTCAGCCATCACCTGGCCTCCTCGAAGGCGTGCGATGCCGTAGCAGGGGTCACGCCGCCGCGCACGGCCCGGCTGCTCCGCGAGCTGATGCACATGGGGCAGGTCGTACAATCGCACTGCATGCACTTTTTCGAGTTGGCCGGCCCTGACCTCCTGCTGGGCTTTGACGCGGACCCCGCAATCCGCAACGTGGTCGGGGTTATCCAGCTCGATGCGAACCTTGCCCTCAAGGCGGTGGCCCTCCGCAGGTATGGGCAGGAGGTCATCCGGCTCCTGGGGACCAAGCGGGTCCATCCCGTGTTCGGCATTCCGGGCGGCGTGAACGCGCCGCTCCTGCCGGAGAGCCGTGAGGCCATGCTCAAGCCGCTCGATGAGATGATCGCCAACGTGCAGGCGGGCATCGCCGTGGCCAAGGGGTGGTACGAGAAGAACCGCGCCCTGGTCGAGAGCTTTGCTGTGTTCCCGTCCGGGTATATGGGCACGGTAGGACCCAATGGCGAGCTCGAGCTGTACGACGGGCAGGTGCGTATCGTCGACCGGGATGGCAGGCGCCTTGTCCAGTTCGATCCCAAGGACTATCTCGATCACATCGCCGAGCATGTGGAGGATTGGTCCTATCTCAAGTTCCCCTACTACCGGAAGCTGGGCTGGCCGGATGGGACCTATCGCGTGGGGCCGCTGGGCCGACTGAACGCCTGCGACTCGATCAGCACGCCGCTGGCGCAGGCCGAGCTCAAGGCCTTCAAGCAGCTGAACGGCGGCCGCCCGGTCGAGCAGACGCTCTACTTCCATTATGCCCGGCTGATCGAGGCCCTGTATGCGCTGGAGCGGATCCGCCAGATTCTGGAGGATCCGGAGATCTGCTCGACCGACATCCTCACGCCGTGGAGCACCGTAACCGGCGAGGGCGTTGGGTGCATCGAGGCGCCGCGGGGCACGCTCTTCCATCACTACTGGACCGACGAGAACGGGCAGCTGACCAAAGTGAACCTGATCGTCGCGACAGGGCACAACAACTGGGCCATGAGCCGTTCGGTCGAGATGGTGGCCAAGGCGTTCGTCGATGGAAGCAAGCTGACGGAGGGCATGCTCAACCGGGTCGAGGCGGCCATCCGCGCCCACGACCCGTGCCTCTCCTGCGCGACGCACGCCGTCGGCCAGATGCCGCTCGAGGTGATCGTGTACGGGAGCGACGGGCGCGAGGTCCGTCGCATCGAGCGGGCGTAGGACCAGTAGCGGAGGTATAACTGGAGGCTATCGGCACAGCCTCTCGGATCGACCGTGGGCCACTGACTCTTCGACGGGGGCTTTGCCAGGCGCAAGGCCCCCGTCGCACTTGTGGCCGTTTGGACTTGAATGAAGCCGGCAGCCCCGCTGCACGACGATTGACCAACTCTCACCGGAGTGATATAATCCCAAACGTGACGCAAAGCACGAACTGTGCCGGGCTGCGGCAATGGGACCGTGGAGAGCGCGCGTGCCTTTGACCGCGTTCATGCCCTCCCCGTAACCGGCCTCGCCTACCCTCAGTATCTTGCGCCTGTATCATGAACCGGCGCCCGCATCCGATGGCCGAACTGGAGCCCAGCAAGGTCGCTGGCGACCGGGACGCCGGGGCATGGCTCGTCCCCCGGCGTCTGACTGCCGGGACGAGGCAACCCCAGGAGGAGATGGAATGCACGACCGGATCGATGCCATTCTCTCGTCCTACGGCAGGGATAGGGCCAACTTGATCCCTATTCTTCAGAGCGTCCAGGCTGAGCTCGGCTACTTATCAGAAGAAGCGATGCTGAGAATCGCGGACTACCTCGGTGTACCCGAGAGTCAGGTCTACGGGGTGGCCTCCTTCTATGCCCAGTTTCGTTTCACTCCTACCGGCAGGAACCGGATCATGGTTTGCCGCGGAACGGCGTGCCACGTGCGTGGCGCACCGAGGATTCTGGATGAGATCCAGCAGGTCTTGAACATCAGAGAGGGCGAGACGACCTCAGACATGGAGTATACCCTCGAGACCGTCGCGTGCATTGGCTGCTGCGCCCTGTCGCCCTGCATGATGATCAATCGGGAGGTATACGCCAAGCTGACGCCAACCAAGGTGAGGGAGGTGTTCTCCAAGGGAGGCCAGGAGCAATGACCTTCGAAGGGCTGCAGAGACGCGCTCGAGACGAGTGGCAGGCGCTGAGCGAGAGTGCCGTTCCGCTCATACAGGTCGGCACCGCAACCTGTGGCCGCTCGGCGGGGGCCTCGGCGGTGGTGGACGCTCTGCGGGAGGCACTGCAGAGAGAGGCGACGCCGGCGCTCATCATGGAGGTCGGCTGCATCGGCCTGTGTTTCGCGGAGCCGCTTGTAACCATCCGCAAGCCCGGGCGTCCGGCGGTCTGCTACGGCCACGTCAACCCGGAGCGGGCAACGCAGTTGGTCTCCGAATACCTTCTGAGGGACAATCCACTCGCCGATTGGGCGCTCGGCACGGTTGGCGAGGGCAGGATAGAGGGCATTCCCGAGTTATTCGAGACCCCTGTTCTGAGACCGCAGGTGCGGAGGATACTGCGCAACTGCGGGTTCATCGATCCCACGAACATCCTCCACTATGTCGCACGGGGCGGCTATACCGGCCTTGTGCGCGCTCTGGGGATGGCGCGGGGGGAGATCATCGATGAGATCAGGCGAGCAGGGCTGAGAGGCCGCGGAGGTGCTGGCTTTCCGACCTGGCGGAAGTGGCAGTTCTGCCTTGAAGCACCCGGCGAACCCAAATACGTCGTGTGTAACGCCGACGAGGGGGATCCGGGGGCGTTCATGAACCGGTCGCTTCTCGAGAGTGACCCTCACTCAGTCCTCGAGGGCCTGCTCATCGATGGCTACACGGTTGGCGCGAGGGAGGGGTACATCTACTGCCGGGCCGAGTATCCCCTGGCTCTGGAGCGGCTGCACAATGCGCTGGCGCAGATGCGCGAACACGGGCTAGTCGGCGAGAACATCCTGGGTTCGGGTTTCAGCTTTGACATTCACATCAAGGAGGGTGCCGGCGCTTTTGTCTGTGGAGAAGAGACGGCGCTCCTCGCCTCGATCGAGGGCCGGCGCGGGATGCCTCGGCCGCGACCTCCGTTCCCCGCCACCTCGGGCCTGTGGGGCAAGCCAACGGTGATCAACAACGTGGAGACGTTGGCCAGTGTTTCCCTGATTCTGCAGAAGGGAGCGGAGTGGTTCGCGGAATATGGCAGCGAGAAGAGCAAGGGCACCAAGACCTTTGCCCTCGTGGGCAAGGTAAAGAGAGCAGGCCTCATCGAGGTGCCGCTCGGCATCACCTTGCGGGACATTGTCTACGGGATCGGAGGCGGTATCCTCGGCGACAAGCGCTTCAAGGCTGTGCAGACCGGCGGTCCCTCCGGCGGCTGCCTGCCGGAGGCGTTGCTGGATAGCCCGGTGGATTACGAGTCCCTGACGACTGCGGGGTCAATCATGGGCTCCGGAGGCATGGTCGTCATGGATGAAGATACCTGCATGGTAGACGTTGCGCGCTACTTCCTGGACTTTACCCAGAAGGAGTCTTGTGGAGAGTGTGTGCCATGCCGGCTGGGCACCAAACAGATGATGGACATCCTCACCGACATCACCGAGGGCAAGGGCAGAGAGGGCGACGTCGAGTTGCTGCAGGAAGTGGCGCTCGCTGTTAAGAAGGGTTCGCTGTGCGGCCTCGGGCAGACGGCGCCCAACCCCGTACTCACCACCATTCGCTACTTCCGGGACGAGTACGAGGCGCACGAGCAGGGGAGATGCCCCTCCAAGGTGTGCAAGGCACTGATCCGCTACCGCATAGTGGCGGACAAGTGCAAGGGGTGTCAGATCTGTCTCCGGGCCTGCCCGGTCGGTGCCATCAGCGGGGAGCGGAGGCAGGTCCACACCATTGACGCGGGCAAGTGCATCCGCTGCGGTGTCTGCCTCGAGGTCTGTCCTGCCAGGTTTGGCGCTGTGGAATGTGTGACGGGGCAGTGAGTGCCTGGGGGGAGATGGCGATGAAGACTCTACGCCTGACGATTGACGGGGTGACGGTCACGGCTCGCGAGGGGATGAGCGTGCTGGAGGCTGCCCTTGAGGCCGGCATCTACATCCCTCACCTCTGCCATCACCCTGACCTGAAGCCCGCAGGCGTGTGCCGCCTGTGCCTTGTGGAGATTGCCGGCCGCGGCATGACGATCTCATGCAAGACACCTGTTGAAGAAGGCATGGTGGTCAAGACCGAGAGCCCCGACATCGAGTTGGCGCGCCGAGTCGCCGTGGAGCTTCTCATCGTCAACCACCACGCCGACTGCCTCTCGTGTGCCAAGGATGGAGCCTGCAAACTGCAGGAGATCGCACGATACGTGGGCATCGAAGAGGAGCGCCTGCAGAGGCTGAGGCGGACGACAAGGTCTCTACCCGTGGATAGCTCAAATCCTTTCTTCCTGCGGGATCCGAACCGCTGCGTGCTGTGTGGCATCTGTGTGCGAACCTGCGAGGAGATCGTGGGCGCAAGCGCTATCGACTATGCCTTTCGCGGCTACGCGACGGTCATCTCCACCCTGGGGAACCGACCGATCGTCCAATCGCGTTGCGAGTCATGCGGCGAGTGTGTGGCGCGCTGCCCTGTGGGGGCCCTTGTGCCCAGGCAGGAGCGAAATCCGGCCCGCGAGGTGAGGAGCGTCTGCGCCTACTGTGGAGTTGGTTGTGGCCTATACCTCGGCGTGCGGGGTAACCAGGTAGTGCGCGTGCGCGGCGCTGCGGAAAGCCCGGTGAACAGGGGGCGGCTCTGCGTCAAGGGGCGCTACGGCCATGGGTATATCGGCCACCCAGAGCGGCTGACGACCCCATTGATCAAGCGCGATGGCCGCTTCGTGGAGGCAAGCTGGGATGAGGCGCTGGACCTAGTCGCCGCCCGGCTGGCCGGGTACCGGGGCGACCAGTTCGCAGCCCTCGCATCGGCACGCTGTACGAACGAGGAGAACTACCTTCTCCAAAAGCTCACCCGGGCGGTGATGGGTACCCATAACATAGATCACTGTGCGCGCCTCTGACACAGCGCCACAGTGACCGGTCTGGTCACTTCCTTCGGCTCCGGGGCCATGACCAACTCGATCGCCGACATCGTGCGGGACGCTCGCGGCTTCTTTGTCATCGGCTCGAACACGACAGAGCAGCATCCGGTCATAGGCATGGGCATCCGCGAGGCCGTCAAGCAGCGTGGGGCCGGCCTGATCGTCGCGGACCCAAGGCGCATCCCACTCACGCGTCTGGCTACGATCCACCTGCAGCACCGTGCCGGCAGCGACATCGCGCTCCTCAATGCGTTGATGAACGTGCTCATCACCGAGGAGCTCTACGACAAGGCATTTGTGGGTGAGCGCACGGAAGGCTTTGCCGAGCTCCAGGCCGCGGTGGCGACGTACACCCCAGAGGCTACCGCAGACATAACCGGTGTGCCGCCGGCTCTGGTCCGTCAGGCGGCCCGCCTTATGGCAGACCTTCGGCCTCTCGCGCTGCTCTACGCTATGGGGATCACGCAGCACACCACCGGCCATCAGAACGTGCTCGCCTGCGCCAATCTGCAGATGCTGCTCGGAAACCTGGGTGTGCCGGGGGGCGGGGTGAACCCGCTGCGCGGGCAGAACAACGTGCAGGGTGCCTGCGACATGGGAGGCCTGCCCAACTACTACACCGGCTACCAGCTTGTGGCTTCTCAAGAAGCCCGGCGCAAGTTCGAGGCTGCGTGGGGCGTCACTCTGGGGTCAACTCCGGGCCTCACCGTGGTAGAGATGCTCAAGGAGGCGGAAGAGGGCCGGATCAGAGCCATGTACATCCTCGGCGAGAACCCCATGGTCTCGGACCCGGATGTCAATCACGTCCGCCGGGGTCTGGAGCGTCTCGACTTTCTCGTCGTGCAAGATATTTTCCTGACTGAGACGGCCAAGCTGGCCGATGTAGTGTTGCCAGGAGTTGCTCTGGCCGAGAAATCGGGAACCCTGACGAACACCGAGCGTCGGGTGCAACTGGTGTCGCCGGCAGTTACGCCGCCCGGGCAGGCCAGGCAGGACTGGGAGATCATATGCGACCTGGCAAAGCGCCTGCAGAAAGAGGTGCCACGGGGCCTCTTCGCTGGCTGGAACTACCGATCTCCTGCCGAGATCATGGAGGAGATCGCGGCTCTGACACCGAGCTACGGTGGTGTACGCCACGAGCGTCTGGGCGCGGAGGGCCTGCAGTGGCCGTGCCCAGACCTTGATCATCCTGGGACGCCCATCCTGCACGTGGGCAGGTTTGCGCGAGGGCTTGGCCGCTTTGTGCCCGTGGACTGGCTGCCTCCAGCAGAGCAGCCGGACGAGGAGTATCCCCTCGTGCTGACAACTGGGCGCGTGCTCTATCATTACCACACAGGATCGCTCACGCGGCGCGTGCCTGGCTTGATGGAGCTGTATCCTGAGGGCAGGGTCGAGGTCCATCCGGACGACGCCCTCAAGCTTGGGATCGCCGATGGCGGGGTCGTGCGTGTCAGCTCGCGGCGGGGCAGTGTGACGGCGAGGGCCGAGGTCACGCAGCGGACGCAGCCCGGACTGGTGTTCATGACCTTCCACTTTGCGGAGTCAGCGGCCAACGTCCTGACCATCGCGGCGCTGGATCCTGTGGCCAAGATACCGGAGTATAAAGCCTGCGCGGTTAGGATTGAGCCTGTAGCTTAGGGGCTCTCGTGCGTGCGTCCGTTCGCGTGGTGTTGGGGTCGTTCAGCCCTCCGACCTCCGGAGATGAGCTGAAGAACGTGGTCAACAGCGGTCGGCATTGATGTGCGCGTGGTAGCCGAAAGCTCCTCGCCAAAGTCAAAGTCCTGGCCGCGTATGGAGACGAGGAACGCCCGCGGTGCGCGACCGTACAGGGTGGCGGCGAGGGCGAGCAGCGTGGCGGGTCCGATGTGGTGAGATACTGCAGCCAGGTGCAGGTTCGCCTGCAAAGACTCGACGCAGACGGCGCTGGGGGCGTGCGGCAGTGCCGCGTCCACAAAGATCGCCAGATCATAGTCTGGGAGCAGGGCAGCCAGCTCGGGGGCGAGTTGCTGCACAAAGAGCGTGTCGCGGTCCGAGCCGAGGTCGTCCCAGCCGTCCTCCCCCGGCTCAAGCGGCGGCCGTCCCCAGCGAGCGCGCAGGGCGTTGACGACGTGCAAAGCGACGCCGTCGTCGCGACGGCTGGGGTTACCATAGCCGATGACCAGGGTGCGCATGCATTGCCTCCGGGGTAGAGTCGCTCCGCGGGCGAAGCCGCTTGAGGGATTATACTTCGTCCGAGCCTCCCGGCCAACCTGACGAGTCGGGAGGTGCCCGTCCGAGCCCGACCCGTACGCCCCGCTCCGACCTGCCCTGCCTTCTGGCCCCCTCCCCAGCGCCCCGGCGCGCTGGGGGTTCAGGGGCGGACAGGTCCCTCATGGGCGTGGGCAAGACACCCGAGGGGCGGCGTCCCATCGGGGCATTCCCCTGGCCCCCTTCCCCGCCGCGAAGCGGCTGAGAAGGGGGCGTTCTTGCCTGTGAGGGGGTGTCCGCGGGCGGCTTCGCCGCCCGCGGACACCCCCTTATCTGGATTCCCCGCCCCCGCCGCGGCCTATGCATTACCCGTAAGTCGAGCTGCACAGCGACCCGGCGCATGACAAAGCCCTGCGAGTCTCCTCGGAGGGGAAGACCCGCCGCCCACACTGCTGTTTGGAGCACGCCAAGCGGGAGCCGCGATGCGGTGCAACTCCAGACTGCCCCCACCCCTACCCCTCCCCCAGGCAGGCGCGCGTGCCGCGCGCCTGCCTGGGGGAGGGGTGATGATAAATGGGCGGTTTCGGGCGGTCGAGCGCGCCGCGGCGCGCTCGACCGCCCGAAACCGCCCCAAAACAGTGTTCCTTGCGTTTGGCCTTTTGGAGGAGAGCCCTACATGTAGTATGGCGAGCGCACGGCGCCCCCTAGGTGTGGGGCCCTCCCGGGCGCA
>ENA-ORXB01002118-ORXB01002118.1-sediment-metagenome-genome-assembly--contig:-NODE-2118-length-18469-cov-3.959602_pt1 | contig 18469 bp, 17 predicted proteins | sample MGYA00237863_ERZ511475 | MGnify/ENA primary metagenome ERZ511475 (study PRJEB26305, sample SAMN06343858) | sediment metagenome | isolation source: hot spring sediment | place: Canada: British Columbia... | reverse complement strand
TTCCCCCAAGGCCGCACACGTGCCAATCACCAGACGTTATAATAAGATATCTTATTTATCGGTAAAAACTCTTCTTAAAATTACACGTAAAATATCAAGAAACTGCTTGCCACGGTGTGCAAACCCTGCGAGATCCCTGCCAGTTTCTCTATGGGTCATATTTACCGGCACTTCTATAACATGGTAACCCTTCCTTAGGACATCAATAGTCATTCCAACCTCAAGTCCATAACCAGATTCAAATTCAAGTCCTTTGACAGCCTCTGTCTTTATAGCCCTTTGACCGGATAACGGCTCCTTCATCTCCGCGCCTGTAAATTTCTTTATTGCTTTAAAACCAAGACCTTTTGCAAACCCCAAACCTCCAGCCCTATTTGCTTTTGGGAAATCAGCTATAGCCATATCTGCTTCGTCATTAAGAACCGGTTTTAGTATCTTCTCAGCTTCAACTGCGCAATCCCCTAGATCACCGTCTAAAAACAAGATTATATCCTCGTTAATGTACTGGATGGCGCTCTGGAGAGCCTTTCCCTTGCCTATATTCTTACCAATTCGGATCACTTGAGCGCCTTCTTGCTCTGCAATTTCTGCCGTTCGATCAATAGAGCCGTCATCAACAACAAGGATACGCCCAACCGAACGTATCCTTCTCACTGCATTTATTGTAGAAGCTATTCTTCCTTCTTCATTAAAGGCTGCTATTACAGCAACGACCGTTTTCTCTTTCATTGATTCCTTACTATTCTATCAACCTTTAGTTATCATAGTTGCGGTATAGGGGCCGTTCCACCTATTTTTACTGCTGAGCCGAAAGTGGTAAAAGCCTTTGCGCAGTACTTTTTGTGCCAAAGTTACCATCAGTCCAGGCGAGCGCAAAAATCATTGAAATCATGCCTGCTGGTTGGTCTATATTATCAACCGTAGGTATACCGGTTGCCTGATAAGTTTTCATATACGACTTCTTGCAGCTCGAAGTTTCCACTCCTACAACCCTTATTCTTAAAGCTTTTAGCTGCTCAATTATTGCTAGATCGGTCTCAAATGGATTCATTTCAGAGTTTGCACCGCCAACAATTACGACGCCAGTTACAGGTCGTGGGGGCGTACTATTTGTTATATCTGTCTTTATAATGCCCATGTTCTTAATCTGTACAATGTAGGGCACTTTGTACACCGTATTTCTATTGGGTGTTGTTGTGCTCTCCGCGCTTTGCGCTAAATCATCAATCAGCTTCTTTATCATAACTTGCTTTGCATTGTCAGCGGTTAATCTAACAGTAAAGTATTGTTGTACTTGCGAAATGGTCTGCTCGGTTACCCTATAGCTATCAACTATCCTGATATTGTTTGAAGTTGCTCCTGCTTTTCTAATGTTATCCATTATGCTTTCGATGACATCGTCGCTCACATCAGTTGTTGTCAAAACCACTATATTGCCGCCCTTCAGCCTATCTTTGATTGCAAGTTGGATAAGCTGATTTGAAAGTCGTTTTTCATTAGCAACCTCAGTTCTCAACCGCTGGTTTTCAGTTCTTATTTCGTCAAAACTAGTTTCGATTCTTTTAACAATTGATTTTTGTTGATCAACAAGAACCCCTTTATCAACAATTACCGTACCTAGCAAAATACCTATTGCTAGAGCAAAAAAAACAGCAACAAGTGATGCTATGTGATAGCGCATATCAAACATATGCTACTCCTAAATTCCCAGTAGTAATTTTATCTGAATTATCAACAAACGAAGTGATTGCCTTATGGTTGGTGCAGCCATCACTACAGTTATGATAGCGCTCATCCCGGCCAAAAGTAATAGCATGAGGTGACTAATTTTAACGCTTGATTTATATAGCTTGTTTACTCCTTTAGCATCAACAAGCCTGCTTCCTACCTTTAGGCGGACAAGGAAAGTGCTTGACATCCCCTTGCGACCTTTATCAAGAAACTCAACTAGATTTGCATGACTTCCAACTGCAACAATAAGGTCCGCTGACTTTTCATATGCCAACAGCATCGCTATATCTTCGCTAGTTCCTGCCGACTCGAAAATAAGAGGCTTAAGCCCTAGCCCCTCTAGCCTCTTAAGACCAGGAGCATGCCCGCCAGGATACGCGTGCACAATAAGTTCGGCTCCGCAACAAAGCGTCGAATCAACAACGCTATCCATATCGCCTATAATGATGTCAGGTTTATAACCCTCTTCGATAAGGGCATCCGCGCCACCGTCAACACCAATTAGCACGGGTTTTTTTTCACGAATGTATGATCTGAGTGCTTTTAAGTCTTCTTTATAGTCGTATCCTCTAACCACAATTAAAGCGTGGCGACCCTTAAAATTCACTGTTGTTTCAGGAACTTTCGAACCATCTAGTATTAGTTCTTTTTCCTTTTGCATATACTCAAGCGTATTTATTGCAAACTTCTCAAGTTCTTTGCCTATCCTTTTGTTGGCGCGCTCCATTTCTTGCTTGAGATACATGTGCGTTAGCTTCTTTCCACTTGCTATTACACTATCACCAACGCATATTTCTTCACCCTTTACGCTAATAAGCGTGCCTTCCTTGACTAAATCAAATATTTGCTTTCCAACATTGTCCAGTAGATGAATTCCAGCTGAGCATAATATCATTGGGCCGGTATTTGGATATTTGCCGGATGTGAAACAGCTTGCATTTATTACAACTTCGACACCAGTTTCAATTAAGGCTTCAGCAGTTACTCTATCGAGGTCTTCATGGTCAATTATTGCAATATCGCCTGGTTTTAATCTCTTTACTAATCTTTTAGTTCTTTTATCTAGCTTTGCTGTACCCGTATAAAACATATGCCCAGCTTTCTTAATCCGGCGATTAGGCAGGACAAATCGGTTGCGCTTCTTCCCTTTGAGTATATCCGTTCCTATATTACCGTCGTCCAAAACCCTGCTTATGTTATCGATTGGAATCCTTAGATTCTTACCTAATGCCTCTCCAGACTTCTCCATTGTTGCCTCAACTTTCATTAGATTAGGACCCTAGTTCGCCATTTACATTTACAGTTGACGGATTTATCTGGACATGAACGTGGTCCACTACCTCGGGTAGATACCTATTGACTTGACTATTAATTCCAGGTAATGGCCTCAATCGTCCAATAACAGTAGTTTGACGCTCCACCCCTTGCCCAATTTTTACCTGTACATTATCAATATGAATCATCGCAACCCTTAGGTTCGGATATCCATCTGGTTGTATTTCAATGTGAAAATCAGTTATCTTGCCATAAAGGCTATATACCTTTACAGTAGTTACCACACCGTCAACTGGACTTAATATCTCTGCACCTGGCACCATTGCCACATCCATTGCAGATGTTGGCTTCGTACCCCTACCCCTTGAATCCATAACAAAAAAGACTGGTTTATTAGAATTTAACGATAATTCCCTTACAGAGGTTGTGGTTTCTCTATTAAGATATGGCACTATTGGTATAATTGCCAAAGCTTCTTTCCTCTCTGCTTGATGAAACCCTACTCCTATAACACTTCCTACTCTGCCAGGCATAGCAATCTTTAAGTCAGTTCCCTCCGCCGTTGCAAAGTTGCTATACAAGCGCTGCACCTCGCTTGGTTGGGCCTCGGAAGCTTTTGCGTTTCTAATCCGACTCTGACCTCTGTATGCTGCAACGTCGTTAAAAACATAACCAATCATGTAAAAAATCAGTAATAAAAGCAGCATCAAGATGGCGCGCTGCAGCGCCCTCAATCTTTGCCGACGCTTTATTTTGCGCTTTAGCTTAATGCGCTTGGCAGCAGTATCCTTATCAGCTTCAGCTGGTATAAAGCAGGATTCTACTCCTTGAGGTTGCGCATTTCCCTCATTAAATTCCTCTGCATCCCCTGCTTTACTTGTCAATTCATCCATTAGTTAGCTCTTTCACTAACAAGCTCACCCTTGTTTCTCTTTGCTTCTAAAATCAACTCCTCTGCATGCAAAAGCGAGACATTCAAACTCTCATCGCCACTTAATAGCCTTGCTATCTCGTTTACTTGATCACGATACAATAACTCCTCTACTTCGGTTATTGTTCGATTTTCAACCTCCCTTTTTGAAACAGAGAAATGTTTATCTGCAAAACTTGCTATCTGCGGCAGATGCGTTACAGATAGCACTTGGTGTTTCCTGCTTAAAATTGACATTTTTTTCCCAACAGCTGTCGCAGTTTTGCCACCTATGCCTGCATCAACCTCATCAAATATAAGAGTTGGTACTTCATCAGCATCTGCTAGCACAATTTTCAGCGCAAGCATTACTCTGGAAATTTCGCCCCCTGAGGCTATCTTTGCTAGGGGTGCTACAGGTTCCCCCTTATTTGCTGATATCAAGAACTCAACTTTATCTATTCCATATGGAAAGACTTTTAACCTCTCCCCATTGATTAGCAAACCCTCATTATCCAACTCCCTTGTAAATAATACCTTAAATTCTGCGTTAGGCATATTTAAATCATATAATTCCTTGATTACTTCTTTCTCAAACTGTCTTCCTACTTCCTTTCTTTTCCTGCTTAGCTCTTGAGCTAAGGCTGCAAGCTCTTCTTCACAAGATATTATCATCCTCTCCAACTCAACTGCCTTTTCGCCTGATATATCACACATCTGAAGCTCACTAAAGGCAGTATTTCTATAAGCAAGTATATCTTCTATGGTTGAGCCATATTTCTTCTTTAAAAGTGCTATAAGAGCAAGACGATCTTCAACCTCTTGTAATCTATCTGGTGGAAAATCTAGCCTGGAGCCATATTTATGGAGGCTAGAGACGCAATCTTCAATCTCGATGAGAAATCCATTTAAACGCTCAGTTAATTCATCTAAGCTTGAGTCTATTCCAAATATCGATTTAAGCCCACTTACTGCCCTTGCTATTAGCTCGGTTGCTGGTACAGCATTGCTATCACCTGAGAGTAAATCAATAGCCTGAGAAACAGCTGAATATATCTTTTCAGCATTTCTTAAGATATCACGCTCTTGCATTAGCTCAGCGTCTTCACCCAAGGCAAGATTTGCTCTATCAATCTCATTAACCTGAAAACTTAATAGATCCTTTTTGCTAAGAAGCTCTCGCTCGCTATTCCTTAATTTTTCAAGCTCATCTTTTAGCTGTCTTAGCATCTTGCTCTTTTCTTGAAACTTCTCCCGTAAGATAAGAAGGTCTCTACCTCCATACTTATCAAGATAGTCAATGTGTGAGGATGTTTTAAAAAGGGTTTGGTGTTCATGCTGCCCATGCAGATCAATCAAATGCTTTCCAATCTCAGATAGCATACCCACTGTTACCATGCGATCATTTACATAGCACTTATTCTTTCCATCAGTGGATATAATCCTGTGAATAATAAGTTGATCGCTATCTTCAACAAGATCGCTTATTCTTTCGTCTTTTTCTCTAAGACCTGGTGGAATTAAAAATATACCTTGGACCTCTGCTCTATCGCTATCCCTTCTTACCAATGAAACATCTGCGCGACTTCCCAAAAGTAGGTTGACGGCGCTTACAACAACCGTCTTTCCTGCTCCGGTTTCACCTGTTAATATATTTAAGCCCCGCCCAAACTGTACCCGAGCTTCATCTATAAGCGCTAGGTTTTTTATATACAGCTCTAGCAGCATCTATTCACCTATCGCAGCCAAGTATCCCAAACGCGAAGTTTTTCTTTGAAAAGTGTATAGAAACTTTTTTCTTTTAATTTAACTAGAAGCGCCTTCGCATCCGACTTTTTTACGCTTATTGAATCAATCACTGTTCCTAGAACCGCAAATCCATCTATGCCAATCAATACTTCAAATCGCTTTGCCAGGTCAACGTCTATATAATCATGCTCTGCTAAAACTATGGTTCTCCCAAATAATGAATGCGGATTTATGGGAGTTAGAAGGATAAGATTGTTTGCAGGCGACACAACCGGCCCACCCGTTGAAAACGAATATGCTGTCGAACCTGTAGGTGTAGCAAATATCAAACCATCCGCGGTGTATTGGCTAAATGAAATACCGTTTATGTAAACATTCATCTCAAGCATTCGCTGATGGTGGCCACGCTCTACTGCAACCTCATTTAGGGCAAGATAATCATAACTGAATTCGCCGGCTTTTACCGTGCATTTAAGCATCATTCTCTCATCTATATCAAAGTCACCAGCAATTACTCTTTCCATCGCTGGATAAAGGTCCGCTGCTTCAACTTCCGTTAAAAAACCAACCCTACCAAGATTTACACCGATGACCGGCACAGGCGCCCCTGCAAGCAATCGAACTGCTCTAAGAATTGTGCCGTCTCCACCAAGGCATACTACTAGGTCGCATTCCTGTATTTCAGCATCGTCTGAAGCTAGCTCAGGAACATCCATCTTTATAGCATCTGCCTCGGTAATTCTTGACTTTATCCCATGCTTAGATAGCCATTTTATAAGGTCTAATGCTATTGCCGGAACCTCTGGTTTATCAAGATTGGGTATTATTGCTATGTTGTTGATTTTTTTAGCCATTGCCATTTTTCTTCCTTAACCTACAGTTTTTAGACAACCGCCGCTTTAAAAGCAGACCGCAGACCGCTGCTAAAACAATTCAAAATTAAAAATTCAAAATTAAAAATGCAAAGCATGTCCCGAGCAACGCCGAGGGATTGCAATTCAAAATTAAAAATTGATATATAGCTCTAAAGTGCTTTAACTAATTCTTTGTTGATAGATAACCCTCTATCTACTACCAGGTATTTGTTTTATCTAAAAGATACTAGTGATAATTCTTTTGTTGGTAGATAACTGTTTATCTTCTGCTAAGTGTTATTTCTACTACTAAGAGTATGATTATTTAATTTTGAATTTTTAGATCCGAGTTTATCCTGAGCAATAGCGAAGGACCTGCTCAGGACAGCAGCCCTTTCAAGGCCTTGATTTTTAATTTTGAATTATTTGGTCGGCGGTCGTTTTTACTCTGGTCCCTTGTCTCTATCTTGGACCCATCTCCCGCCTGCTCTTTACCCTGTCTCGCGTCTACGGTCTTTATTATATGATAACACTTGCTTTCCTAACACGCTTTGCTTTGTTTAGTTTAGTCTAGTTCCTTATGCGCTGCTTCAACAACCTCATCGATGATCTGTAATTTTTTGTCAGCCGGTATCCCTGTATCCCCTGGAGAAATATAAAAAAGAAACTCAATATTCCCCTCTGGGCCTTTAATTGGCGAGTAAGTCAAGCCTTTTATAAACATCCCTTTTTCATGGTAAAAATCCCACAACCTTGATAAGATATCACGATGAGTGCTTGCATCTTTAACTACGCCTTTCTTACCCACTCGTTCTCTACCTGCTTCAAACTGAGGTTTAACAAGCGCTATTATCTTTCCACCCGGCTTCAAGAGCTGTACAACACTATCATGTATTTTTTCTAGAGAGATAAAGGAGACATCAATCGTAATTATATCAGCCAGGCTCGATATATCTTCTGGTCTAACGTAGCGAATATTGGTTTTTTCCATTACCTCAACTTTTGGATTTTGTCTCAATGTCCAAGCTAGCTGGCCATATCCTACATCTATTGCAATAACCTTTTCAGCGCCATGTCGTAAAAGGCAATCAGTGAAGCCTCCTGTCGAGGCTCCAACATCGATTGCTATTTTCCCTTTTGGATTAATGCCAAATACATGAAGAGCTTTTTCAAGTTTTAGACCGCCGCGCGATACATAAGAGGTTTCTTCAAGAACAGTGATGTGGCTATGCTGATCAATCAAGCTTGCTGGCTTTCCGATAGGTTTGCCGTTGGCAAAGACTCTTCCCTGAGTGATGAGACGACGTGCTTGTTCTCGGCTGCTTGCAATTCCAATATCCACTAGATGTATATCCGCTCGAATTTTTGCCATCTTAGCTCATTCAAGTGTTGAAGAGCCTCTATCCATTGTCATCTTACCCATAACTCCAGGGCGTTTCTTGCCGCTTACCAGCTCATCAAACTTCCGATTGACACTATATGCAATACCGTTAGCATCAAGGCCAGCTTCTGCAAGAAGCCTTTTCATTGATCCATGAGATGCAAATCTATCCGGCAACCCTAGGCGAAGTATAGGAACAACCGCACCAAGATCAGCCAAAACCTCAAGTACCGCTGAGCCAAATCCACCTGAAAGCGTATTTTCCTCAATAGTTACAAGCAGCTGATGCTTGCCCGCCATCCATTCAACCATTTCAGCATCAATCGGCTTAACATACCGCATGTTTACAACAGATGCCGATATGCCACGTTCGCCCAACATCCTTGCTGCATCCAATGATGGCTGTACCATTCGACCTACAGCCAAGAGGCAAACATTGCTACCGCTAGCTAGAATTTCTCCTTTTCCTTCTGCCAATATCCGATACCCTTTTGATAGTTCAACACCAAGCCCTTTGTCTCTTGGATATCTAACTGCAACTGGCTTACCAAGCACCGTTGCAGTATATAGCATGTGCCTTAGCTCATCTTCATCCTTTGGCGCCATGACCACCATGTCGGGAACACTTCTTAAGTATGTTAAATCAAATGCTCCGTGATGCGTTGGGCCATCTTCTCCAACAATACCAGCTCTATCCACGGCAAACACAACCGGCAATTCCTGCAAGCTCACATCTTGCATTATTTGATCGTATGCTCGCTGCAGAAATGTTGAGTATATCGCAACTACAGGTAGATAACCTTCAAGAGCAAGGCCCGCTGCAAACGTCACAGCATGCTGCTCAGCAATGCCTACATCGTAGAATCTATCAGGAAATACTTTTGCGAACTTTTCAAGACCAGTGCCAGAAGTCATAGCGGCAGTTATTGCTACTATTCTTTTATCGCGCTTGGCAAGATCAACAAGTGTATCACCAAAAACTTCTGTATAAGTTGGTGTGTTGCTTAAAACCTTCGGTTCTCCTGTCCTTTTAATGAATGGTGCTATACCATGCCATTTCTCAGGCCTTTCAACAGCTGGTATATATCCAAGTCCTTTTTTTGTAACAACATGGATTAAAACTGGCCCATCGTATTGTTTAGCTAGTGCAACATTTCGCTCGATCTCTTTCATATCGTGCCCATCTATCGGGCCGATGTAAGTAAAGCCAAGTTCCTCAAACAGCATTCCTGGAACTAAAAGAGCTTTAACGCTTTCCTTGATATGCATTCCCACATCGTATACTAGTTCTCCTATTGCAGGCAGTTTCTTAATTCTTTGCTCTATTTCTTTTCTAAGCTTTGAATGAACTGGGTCAAGCCTTACCCGAGCTAGATAGCCTGATATTGCTCCAACATTGGGGGAAATCGACATTTCGTTATCATTAAGGAGCACAATTAAACGCGTGCCAAGATGGCCAGCCTGATTTAGCGCTTCATAAGCCATACCGCCTGTCAACGAGCCATCTCCAATTACAGCTACTATATGTTCTTTGCCGCCTGCTTTGTCCCTAGCTTCGGCAATTCCCAAAGCAACGCTAATTGAATTACTTGCATGGCCGCTGTCAAAGATGTCGTGCTCGCTCTCACTCTTTTTTGGAAAACCAGATATTCCACCATATTGCCTAAGAGTTGGAAATGTTTCATTTCTTCCTGTCAATAGTTTGTGAACGTAGCACTGGTGACCGACATCCCATATTATCTTATCTTTTGGGCTGTCAAGCGAGCGGTGCAATGCAATCGTTAGCTCAACGACACCAAGATTTGAAGCCAGATGTCCACCTGTCTCAGATACAACCTCAACTAGCCTTGACCTTATTTCAGTTGCAAGTTGCGTAAGCTCAGCATGCGATAGCTTCTTTAAATTCTCAGGCTCTCTAATCGTGTCTAACATCTTATATTCCATGTTGCCCTTCTTCTACCTCACGAACATTTTGATCGATAGCCAATTTTATTTGATACCCTTTTATTGAATAACCGCCGTCATTAATAGGGCCCAGAGTTTAACGACCGCCACCGCCCGCTCCTCCCTTGCCCCAAGACCCTGATTTTTAAAATCTTCGCTCGTAGACAAAATCAGCTAAATCAGCCAATGTATCTGTATTTCGATTAAGCCTTTTAAGGGCATCTTTTGCCCTATCTACCATAATTTTTGCCATCTCCTCAGATTTTTTAAGTCCAAATACAGCCGGATAGGTTACCTTACCTCGCCTCGCATCACTTCCGGCTGTCTTGCCTAAGATAGCTGTATCCCCAACTATATCTAAAACATCATCAGTAATTTGAAAAGCCAAACCTAAATTAGTCGCGTAATCGGTTAGAACTTCAAGCTCTCTGTTTGAAGCACACGCCAGAATTGCTCCTGAACGCACAGAGGCTTTGATGAGCTCGCCAGTCTTTTTTTCATGTATAAATCTTAGAGTTTCCTCGTCAACTGTTTTTCCCTCTGACTGTATGTCAACTACCTGCCCGCCCACCATACCACTTACACCAGACGCTGTTGCTAGCTCCCTTATAACTTGAATGATGCTTTGAGGGTCATTTGCTTTCTGTAGGGTGCTAATTAAACGAAATGCCTCAGAGTATAACGCATCGCCTGCCAGTATTGCTATATCCTCGCCAAAGGCAACGTGGCATGTAGAAACGCCCCTACGAAGGTCATCATTATCTATGGCTGGAAGGTCGTCGTGTATTAATGAATAGGTATGGATATATTCGACTGCACATGCAGTTGGAAGGACATCTTCTGCTCTACCGCCAAAAACTTTTGCAGATTCAACCACTAAGACTGCTCTAAAACGTTTTCCGCCAGAAAAAAGACTATGCTTCATTGCTTCATAGATTGTCTCAGGACAGGTTGTTTGTGGGAAGTATCTTCTCAAAGCCTCCTCAATAAGAAGTCTTGTATCTTCGGGAAACTTACTCGGCAACTGTATCCTCTCCTAGAGACTCATCCTCAGCTTGCCCTGGCGCCCCATCCTCAACTTGCGGCAGCCACGCTGTATAATCAACTTGCTGATTGCAGATTGCTGCAAGCTGGATGCTTTCCTCAAGTAAATCTAGTGAGTTCTCAAGACTTACCTCTTTTTTTCTTACCAGCTCTGATATTTCTTCAAGTCTGCTTAGTGCTTGGTCAAATGTCACTTTATCGATCATTTTCACCAACCCTGCTTTCTTACATGTAACAGCTTGTGCTTAACTTAACTGGTATTTTGCTCCTCTCCTGCTTTTTTAACACCGCTTTCTTTTAGCTCAGAAGCAACCTTCCCTAAAACTCCATTTATAAATCTGCTAGATTCTTCCATCCCATAGATTTTTGCAAGTTCAACCGCCTCATTTATAGAAACGCTGTACGGGATGTCTTCCTCGTAAAGCATCTCATAGAGCCCAATTCGAATTAGGTTTCTATCGACTATCGGCATTCGTTCTAGCGCCCAATTGTCTGTATGAGTCCTTATTATGTTATCTATTTGCTCACGATGTTCTTCAACGCCCTTTACAAGCCTTATGGCAAAACCACTGGCCTTTTCGCCCCTTGCTACTAGTCGATTTTCAATAATCTGGTCTAGCGGCTGACCTGTCATTTCTTTTTCATATAGGATTTCTAGAGCATCTTTACGTGCTTTTCTTCTTTCAAGCATCATATAAAAACTTACTCACTCAACACCCATCTAGAGATGAAGTTTGTATATACCTCTCCTTTCCTGAAAAAAGCGTTTTCCAAAATTTTAAGGTGGAACGGTATGGTTGTTGCTAAGCCCATTACCACGCATTCTTCCAGTGCTCTTCGACCTCTAAAAATGGCTTCTTCTCTATCTTTCCCCCAAACAATCAACTTTGCAAGTAATGAATCATAGTAGTTTGGCACTTCATAGCCAGTATAAAGATGGCTGTCTATTCTTACACCCGGCCCACCAGGTGGGTTATATAGCGTCACCTTGCCTCCGGCAGGCATGAAGTCTCGTGATGGATCCTCTGCGTTTATTCTAAACTCGATCGCGTGTCCGCTTTGTTTTATATCTCTTTGATTAAAACTCAGTTTTTCGCCTGCTGCAATCTTTATCTGCTCTTTTATTATATCAATGCCAGTTACCATTTCAGTAACTGGATGCTCAACCTGCACTCTCGTGTTCATTTCCATGAAATAATACTTTCCATTTGGCTCTACAAGAAACTCTATTGTGCCGGCATTGATATATCCAACAGCTTTCGCAGCTTTGATAGCTACTCTGCCCATCTCTGCCCGCATTTTGGCATTTAGGGAAGGTGATGGCGATTCTTCAATCAACTTTTGATGCCGCCTCTGTATAGAGCAATCGCGCTCCCCCAAGTGAACAACATTGCCGTGGGAATCCGCAAGAATCTGAAACTCGATGTGCCGCGGCTGTTCGATATACTTTTCCATGTAGACATCGCCATTACCAAATGCTGCTTTTGCTTCTGCTTGAGCCATTTGAAAGAACTTTACTAGCTCTTTTTCGCTCTGAGCAATACGCATACCTCTGCCGCCGCCACCAGCCGAAGCCTTTATTATGACAGGGTATCCAATTTTTTTGGCAGCTTTTATAGCTTCTTTTACATCGCTTACCGAGCCACTTGTTCCAGGCGTAACAGGTATTCCAGCAGCTTCCATCCTGCGCCTAGCCTCCGACTTATGACCCATTAGTTCGATTGCTTCAGCTGTTGGGCCGATAAAAGTTAGATGACAAGAGCGGCAAATATCTGCAAATTGAGGATTTTCTGCAAGAAAGCCATATCCTGGATGTATGGCATCAGCGCCGGTAATTTCCGCAGCGCTTATGATGTTCGGTATACTGAGATAGCTTCGTTGGCTTTGCGCTGGCCCAATACAGACTGCTTCATCTGCAATCTTTGTATGAAGCGCATCTGCATCAGCTTCTGAGTATACAGCAACAGTTGCGATATCAAGCTCTTTGCATGCCCTGATAATACGTATAGCTATCTCGCCTCTATTAGCCACTAAAACTTTTTTAAACAAATCAATTCTCCACTTGCTTCTAATTTCAAATTTCTAATTTCCAATTTCTGATCCTTAAACCGGCTCGTAAAGAAATAATAGCTGCCCATACTCTACCGCTTGGCCGTTTTCTACAGCAATCTTTCGTATTATTCCTCGCTCTTCAGCTGCTATCTCATTCATAAGCTTCATTGCTTCAACAATGCAAAGTGTCTGTCCTTCATCGACCTCATCATCAACATCTACAAATGGTTCTGCATCTGGAGAAGGAGCTCGATAGAAGGTGCCAACCATTGGTGAAGTAATTTTCTTCCAATGCGATGGATAACTATCATCGCTAGCTGTTTTTTCTTGCGGTAAATCAACTTTTTCAGAAACCGATGCCTTGCTTTCAGTGATAGGTGAAAGCCCTTTTCTAACTGTAATTTTAACGCCATCTTCTTCTACAGTAATTTCTGAAATAGCGCTCTCACCAAGCAGCTTAACTAGCTCACGAACTTGATTGATATCCATATATCCGTCCTCCTTGACGGCCCTAATCTCTTCGCTCATCATGAATACTGCCTTTTCGGCACCCTCAACATGAGCTTCAAGATATTTACGTGCCTCGTTAGGAAATAGTGCGTATGTTAAGACATCTTCCTCGTTTTTTGCCAAATCACCTATAGCATCTCTGTAATCATCCAATGTATCTGTTAGCAGATCAGCAGGCCTGCAGGTTAAAGGTTTTTCGTCCCCTAGTATCTTTTTCTGGATTTCTTTATCTATCGGTCCAGGGGCTCGCCCATACATGCCTTTTATATACTGCTTCATCTCATCTGGAATAATTGCCCAGCGTTTACCCGTTAAAACATTTAATACCGCCTGGGTACCGACAATCTGGCTCATTGGCGTAACTAGCGGCGGATAACCAACCTCTGCCCTTACTCGCGGTATTTCTTCAAGCACCTCTGGCAGACGATCAAGCGCTTTTTGCTGCTCAAGTTGACTATACAGATTTGAAATCATGCCTCCTGGTACTTGGTGTGAAAACACCTGCATGTGGGTTAAAGAAGTAATACCTCTCTGAAAACCTCTTTTCGCACGAACCTCTTCCCAATACTTCGCTATAACATACAATTCCTCGAGGTCAATGCCGGTGTCGTATGGGGTATCTTTTAATGCAGCCACTATCATTTCTACAGCAGGCTGTGAATTGCCAAAGGCCAGTGGAACTGTTGCTGTATCTATTATATCAACACCAGCCTCTATTGCTTTTAGATAGTTCATTGGAGCCATTCCTCCAATATAGTGGCAATGCAGATTTATTGGCAGGTCAAATTCCTTACGAAATCTTTCAACAAGCTTATATGTCCTATAAGGAGTTAGTAAGGCTGCCATATCCTTTATACAAATAGAATCAACGCCCATTTCAACAAGTTCAGAAGCTGTTTCCACATAATGCTCTAGCGTATGGACAGGACTTATGGTATAGCAAACCGCACCTTGCGCATGAGCACCTGCTTCCTTGACAGCCTCAATTGCAACCTTTAAATTTCTTGTATCGTTTAAAGCATCAAAAATTCGAAAGACGTGCATGCCATTTTTTACAGACTCATGCACAAACCGCCGAACAATATCATCTGAGTACTGCTTATAGCCAACCAAGTTTTGGCCACGAAGGAGCATCTGAAGAGGAGTTCTTGGAGCATGCTTTTTAATTACCCTAAGCCTATCCCATGGATTTTCATCTAAAAAGCGAAGGCAGGCATCAAAAGTCGCACCACCCCAGACCTCCAGAGCATAGTAACCAATGCGATCAATCTTATCTAGGATTTTCAACATATCGTCTGTGCGCATTCTGGTTGCCCAGAGGGATTGGTGTGCGTCGCGCAGCGTTGTATCGGTTATTTTTACTGGTTTTGCTTTCATAAATTCATCGCTCCAATTCTAGAATACCCCGCCAGATATGTGACGGGGCATTCTTAGCTATTATACTTTATTTACGCCTGCTGGTGAAGAACTTTTATCTGTTATATGCTAAACAACCACCCTTGTTATATACTCACCTGTTCTAGTGTCAACCTTAATTATATCTCCCTGCTGTATAAATAGCGGCACTTGCACGACAACACCTGTCTCCAGAGTTGCTGGTTTTGTTCCTCCGCTCGCTGTATCGCCTTTTACGCCTGGATCTGTCTGCGCCACCTCGAGCTCTACTGCTGTTGGCAACTCAACACCAATTGCCAATCCTTCATGCATTGCAACCAGCACATTTGTGCCTTCTTTCAGATATTTTGCTTCTTCCTCAAGTAAAGATTTAGATATATTTATCTGCTCATAAGTTTCCGTATCCATAAAAATATAATCGCTTCCATCGTTATAGAGATATTGCATTGGTCTTCTATTAACTACTGCTTGCTCTACTTTCTCGCCAGCTCTAAAGGTTTTATCGATTACAGCGCCAGTTTTGAAATTTTTAAGTTTAGTCCTAACAAAGGCGCCACCTTTCCCAGGCTTAACGTGTTGAAATTCGACGATTTGATACAGCACTCCATCAAGCTCGATGGTCATCCCATTTTTGAATTGATTGGTTGATATCACTTGTTTTAGACCTCCATTTCAGACATCAGATATCACCAATTATTTTACAAAACCACGAGCTCTTTCGTCGAGTGAGTCAACACTTTATATCCTGCCTTGGTAACCAGCACAAGGTCTTCTATTCTAACCCCACCCAGATTGCTTATATAAATACCTGGCTCTATTGTAATAACCATGTTGGATTTTAATACATCTTTGCTCCCTTTACCAAGAACCGGCGCTTCATGAACCTCTAAACCCACACCATGCCCAAGATTATGAACAAAGGCTTCACCATACCCTTTCTTACCAATTAGCTCTCTTGCGATGCTATCTAATTCTTGGCATTCAACCTTCGGCGTAACTTTACTTAGCGCAGTCTCCTGTGCCTCCTTAACTAGACTATATATTTGCTTCTGCTTCTTGCTTGCTTTTCCAACCACAACCGTTCTTGTCATATCCGAGTGATAACCGCCAACTACAGCGCCAAAATCCATTTTTACAAAATCCCCAACCTCTATTTTCTTTCCAGAGGGCGTTGCATGCGGTACGGCCGAATTAACGCCTGAAGCAACAATTGTCTCAAAGCTAGATTTTTCCGAGCCATTTCTCCTCATAAAGTAGTCCAGTTCAATGCTTATATCTATCTCGGTTACGCCTGGCTTTATAAAACCAAGAATATACTGAAATGCTGCGTCACCTATCTCTGCTGCTTTGGTTATTTTCTGGATTTCATAGGCATCTTTTACCTCTCTTAGTGGTTCAACAAGCCCAGATGTACCAACCAGCTTTATGCCTTCAAATTCCCTTTTTAACCTCTCAAACTGCTTTACAGTTATATGCGAGGCCTCAAACCCTAACGATTGGTAGGCTGCTCCCTTAACTAAGCCAACAAGCTCTTCAAATGACGATTTCGTCCAGGGAACTATTTTATCAGCAAATGCGCTTCTTATTGTTTCTTCATAATACCTTCTATCAATAACTAGAATGGATTCCGAAGAATCAATCAGTAGCCTTACCCTTGCTCCAGTATAGCCACCACTAGAGCCACTTAAATAGAAAATATTATTTGGCTCGCTTACCATCAGCGCATCAATTCTTGCCGCTTCTATTCGCCTTCTTAGCCTTTCTAATCGTCTTTTGTAATCAGGAACCATTACTTGCTCTTCATCCAAGTATTCCCGCTGCAGCCCTCACCGCTAGCATATAACTTTCTGGCCCAAACCCTACAATTTGTCCAATAGCAACTGGTGCTATGACCGATTTGTGCCTGAATTCTTCCCTTGCATGTATATTTGAAAGATGCACTTCAATTGCCGGTATCTTAACGGCAGCCAAAGCATCTCTAATCGCTATGCTATAGTGCGTCAATGCCCCTGGATTTATTATTATGCAGTCAAACCTCCCCAAAGCTGACTGGATTTTATCAACAATCTCTCCCTCATGGTTTGATTGAAATATTTCAACTTCAAGTTCGTAGCGCTTGACCTCTTCTTTAATGCTTTCATTAATCTCATCAAGCGTGGTCATACCATAAACCTCCACCTCACGCTTACCAAGCATATTCAAATTAGGCCCATGAATCACGAGAACTTTTTTCATCTTTATCCCCCGCTTATAAATTCCTCGAGCACAGAAGACAGTAAGCTATCATCAATTCTTTGTACTATTGGATTTCCAATCCCACCCAGAAGAACAAATACATGCTCTCCCATTGATCGCTTCTTGTCCCTTTTCATGACATCGATAAGCTCATCCGAATTGGCTGATGGAATTGACGTTGGAAGTCCATACGATGCTATAAGGTTTTTATGAAGCTCAACTACATCTTTATCTACTAGCCCAAGCCTATTGCTTAATTTTGCTGCAAAAACCATTCCAATAGCAACTGCCTGGCCATGTGAGAATCCATATTTTGTGGTTGATTCAATTGCATGTCCCAATGTATGTCCATAATTTAAGAAGGCTCTAATTCCAGCATCGCGCTCGTCTTTCTCAACAATCTCTCCCTTAATGGAGCAACTTAATTTTACAACTTCGGTTAAAACATCTGCATTTCTTGCCAATATACCTTCTCTTTTATCCAGTAGTATTTTAAGCAGTGGGTTGCCTTTAATGAAAGCATACTTGACTACCTCTGCAAGGCCATCTGAAAAGTCATCATTGGATAGGGTCTTTAACGTTAAGATATCGATGTAGACAAATGATGGCTGGTAAAAAGCGCCTATCATGTTTTTGCCAAGCGCATGATTTACAGCCACCTTCCCACCGACGCTGCTATCGACCTGGGCAAGCAGCGTGGTTGGAACCTGCACATATGGTATTCCTCTTTCATAAGTAGCTGCAACAAAACCTGCAAGGTCTCCAACAACACCACCCCCCAGAGCAACAATGCTATCTTTTCTCTCAAAGCCCTTAATTATTAATTCACTATAAACTGCATCAGCAACGCTTAAGGATTTTGCAATTTCTCCATCCGGAACAAGAATTAGCTCATAATCAACTGAATTGCTAATAAGCGATCTTTTTATTCTCTCTCCGCAATAGCCCCATACTTTTTCGTTAGATATTACAGCAGCTCGTGAGCTCTCAAACTTTTCCTTAAACTTTGCTGCGAAATCCTGCAAGATGTCCTCACCGATATATATTGGGTAGCTTCGGCTGCCCAAATCAATATTTACAATCTGGTTAACCAATCCAAGCTCTCCATTCTATCTATTAATTTTCTTGCATTCTCTAGGTTTTCTCGCCTCTACTACTTCTATAATCGATTCCACTACCTCATCTAAATTTTTACCAGTTGTATCTACAACCAAATCGGCTACGTCTTGATATAGTGGTTCCCTCTCTTTAAGCAAACGATCAATCTCTACTTTTGGATTAGATACGTTTAATAGTGGCCTTTTATCTGCAGTATTTCCAACCCTAACAAACAGCTCAGACGGCTCGGCTTTAAGATAAACAACAAATGCTTTTTGCTTTAGCGCTTTT
>ENA-ORXB01002115-ORXB01002115.1-sediment-metagenome-genome-assembly--contig:-NODE-2115-length-18496-cov-2.689668_pt1 | contig 18496 bp, 16 predicted proteins | sample MGYA00237863_ERZ511475 | MGnify/ENA primary metagenome ERZ511475 (study PRJEB26305, sample SAMN06343858) | sediment metagenome | isolation source: hot spring sediment | place: Canada: British Columbia... | reverse complement strand
ACGGGTCGACTGACCCGCTGAGAAGTATACCTTCCCGCCGGCGCCAGGTGCCCCGCCGGATCATCCCGCCACGCGCCGGCGGGAGGAGGCGGGAGGGCTCGATCGCGCCGGCGGCCGGAGCCGTCGCAACGTCGCGAGGAACGCCTCCATCTCCGGCGTGGGGCGGATCGGATCGAGTTCGTGGTCGAGGTCGTCGGGACCGCCGACGAGGGCGTCGAGGAACGTCTCGCGATCGGCGGGATCGGTGGCGCGCTCCCACGCCAGGCGAAGCGAGTCGAGCGCGGCGCGGAGGTACGCGGGGCGCCTGTCCTGCGGAGCGGAGGCGTACTTCTGCGCGTAGGCGCAGGCGATATTGTAAAGCGAAGCGGCCGCGTATTCGCCCCCGGCGGCGGCGACCCGCTGGTAATGCTCGATGCTCCGGTCGAAATCGCGCAGGTCGAAGTAGGCGCCCGCCAGCCGGTAATCCATCAGGGGGCGCTCGCTGGCGGGGATCCCGAGTCGGATCGCCTCTTGGTAGGCGCGCAGAGCATCGCTGGCGCGACCGAGTTTCCAGTAGGTCTGGCCCAAATCGATCCAAATCCGCCAGCGGTGACGGGGAGCGAGCGGCGGCCGGGCCTCGTGGAGGGCGCGCTCGTAGGCGCGGGCGGCGCGGGCGTAATCCCCCAGTCGGTAGTAGCCGGCACCGAGGCGGATGAGCACGTGCGGATTGTGCGGAGCGCGCTGCTCGGCACGGCGGTAGCGAAGCATCGCGTCGTCACGGCGGTTCGCTTCGAGAAGGGCGTCGCCCGCGTGGAGCTCGCGCCAGAGGGTGAGCGGGGTCGGATCGGCGAGGGCGCGCCACGCGAGCAGGATCGCGAGCGTCAGCGCCAGCACCGCGCCAAGCCGCAGGGGCGCACGCCACCGCGGCCAGCGGAGCAGGGCCGTACCGGCGCCGAGGTAGGCGGCGAGCGCCAGCACGCTGGGCGCGCCGATCACGCCCACCAGCTTGTCGGCGGCCGCGCCCAGTGCCAGGGCGAGCGCGAGCGCGAGCAACGAACCCGCTCGCGAGCCGGTGGTGGGGGGCCGCGCGCCGTCGTGTGCGAGGGGCATACCTGCCGCGGGAGCGATCCGGGCGTCAGTGCGGGGTCGCAGTCGGCTCGCCAGCGGCACGGAAACGGAAAGGGAGCCACCCCGTCCGATGCCGGGGAGACTCCCCTCTCCCACACGGAAGCGTGCAGACTGGCAGGATGCGCGAGCGACGATCGCTCGCCGGCTCCGGCGCCACCCCTAGCCGATGCGCTCCGCGCTCCGCCGCGGGCCGCCCGGCTTGGGATCGGGCGGATCCTTCACTCGCGTGGCGTAGACCCCTTCCACCGGCGGCGCGGTGAGGGCGACCACCGTTCCCGCCAGCGCCATCGCCAGGGCCAATCCCGCCAGCACCAGTCCCAACCGCTGCATTGGAACCATCCTCGACCACCGTCACCCGGATTCTACCACACCGGGGCGCTCGTCCGCCGAGCTCGCCCCGAACCCTCCGGCGCAGCCACCTCGGGCGTAGGAGGCCGTTCTGGGAATCAGGACCCGCGCGGCGCCGGTGGGTTCCCGGTGCTCGCCGCGCGCGCACTCGCCGACAATGAGAGCGGTCGGGCGCGTCGGAGCGATCGCCGCCGCCCGCCTGGCCGCTCCCCTGGGTCGCTCCGGGGCGGCTCTCCCCGCCGAACGGGTTCGGGCGTCCTCCCGCCGCCGTGTATCTCAAGCGCCTCGAAATCTACGGGTTCAAGACGTTCGCCGAGCGGACGGTGCTCGAGTTCACTCCGGGGATCACCGCGATCCTCGGTCCCAACGGCAGCGGCAAGAGCAACCTCGCGGATGCGATCGTCTGGGTTCTCGGCGAGGGGAACGTGCGTTCCCTGCGGGGGGTGACGAGTCAGGACGTGATCTTCGCGGGGAACGAGCGCCGCCGCCCGCTGAACGTCGCCGAGGTGATCCTCACCGTGGACAACAGCGATGGGCGGCTGCCGCTGCCGTTCGCCGAGGTCACCGTCGCGCGGCGGCTCTACCGCTCGGGCGAGAGCGAGTTCTTCATCAACCGGGCTCCCTGTCGGCTCAAGGATCTCTACGAGCTCTTTCTCGACACCGGGATCAGCCGCGACGGCTACGGATTGATGCACCAGGGGGAGGTCGACCAGCTCCTCAGTCTGCGGGCGGAGGAGCGGCGTGCGGTGTTCGAGGAGGCAGCGGGGATCAAGAAATTCCGCGTCCGCAAGCGCGAGGCGGAACGCAAGCTCGAGGCGACGCACGCCAACCTCCTGCGGGTGGCGGATATCCTCGGGGAGCTGGAACAGCAGCGCGCACCGCTGGAGCGGCAGGCGCAGGCGGCCCGTCGCTACCGCGAGTTGGCGGGGCGGCTCCGACTGCTCGAAGAGGCGTGGTACGGCGCCCGGCTGCGCGCCCTGGCGGAGCGGGCGACGCAGCTGGCGGCGGAGGAGTGGTCCCTCGCCGGGGAGCGGGAGCGGTTGGCGACGGAGCTCGCCGCCCTGCGCGAGCACGAGGCGACGTTGCGACGCGAGCTCGCCGCAGTCGAGCGGCAGATCGAGTCGGCTCGCGCCGAGCACACGGAGGCGATGGCCCAGTCGGCGGCAGCGCTCGCCGAGGCGGCTCGTGCCGAGGAGCGCGCCGCCGAGGCCTCTCGCCGTGCCGACGCGCTCGAGCGGGAGCAGGCGCTCGCCGAGCTCCGCCTCGCCACCATGCGGGACGAAGTGGCGACCGCCGCCGCGGAGGCCGCCGAGCGGGAGCGCGAACTCACCGAGCACGCCCGGCAGGTGGCGGAGGCGACTCGCGCCGCCGAACGGGCACGCGCCGAGCTGACGGCCGCCCTCCGGGCCCGCGAGGCGGAGCAGCGGCGGGCACTCGAGCGGGCACGGCGCGAGGCGGAGCGCGCTGCCCACCAGCAGGCGCTCGCGGAGCGGGCCACCCGCCACGCCGCGGCGCTCGCGGCGGCACGACGTTCGCTCGCCGAGGCGGACGCCGAGGTTCGACGCGCCGCGACCGCTTGCGCGGAGCGCCGCGCCGAGGCAGCGACGGCGGCGGAGTCGGCGGCCACCGCCCGGGAGCGGCTCGCCACGGCGGAGGCGGCTTGGCGCGAAGCGGAGGCGGCGCTCCGTTCCGCGGAGGCGGCCAGTCGCCGCGCCCGGAGCGAGCACGATCAGGCGCTCGCTCGCCTCGAGGCGCTCGCCGCTCTCGGCGATCCCGATCTCGATCCCGATCGCGGCGCCGCCGATCTGCTCGCCGCTGCGGAGGCGGGAGCGCTTCCCGGCCGCTGGCAGCGACTGCTCGACGGGATCGTGGCGCCACCCTCGCTCGAGCGAGCGGTCGCCGCCGCGCTCGGGCCGTACGCACGCGCGCTCGTCACCGATTCGGACGAGGCGTGGCGGGCGGCACGCGCATGGCTGGCGGAGCGGGGAGAGGGAGCGATCCTGATCGGACCGGAAGGACTTCCGCCCCCCCTGCCGGGATCGCTGGCGGAGCAGATCGCCATCCCGTCGGCGGCGATCGCCGGCCGAGCGGCGCAGGCGATCCTCGGGCGGGCCTTCCTCGTCGCCGATCTCGACACGATCCCCGCCGCGGCGCCGGCGGATGGCTGCTGGATTGCCGTGACGACGCGAGGCGACTGGCGCGTCGGATTCGGCGCCGTGGGGGTGGCTGGCGCGGAGGCAGGCGATCCCGCCACCGCTGCCCTCGCCCGCCGGCGCGAGCGGGAGGCGCTAGCGGAGCGGCTCGTCGCGCTCGCGGCAGCCGTCGCGGAGCAGGATCGTGCCCTCGTCGCGGCGCGGGAGCAGGCGGAAGCGGCCCGCGCGGCGCTCCGCTCGGCGCAGGTCGAAGCGGAGGCGGCGCGGCTCGCCGCGCATCACGCGAAGGAGGCGGTCGCCCGGGCCGAGCGCGACGAGCAGCAGGCGGGGCGGCGCCGGCAGGCGGCCGCCGACCGACTCGCCGAGCTCGAGCGGGAAGCGGAGCGGATCCGCCAGGCGCAGGCCGCGCTCGCGACGGAGCCGCCGACGTCCCCGGTGGAGGGGGACCTCCCCGCGATCGAACCGCTCGAGGCCGCCGTGCGCGCGGCAGAGCAGGCGGCCGCCGATGCGCGGGTCGCCTATGCCGCGGCGGAGTCGCAGCGGGCCGCCGCGCGCGCTCGCGCCGAAGAGCGGCGCCGCGCCCTGGCGGAAGCCGAAACGGCATACCGGCTCGCCACCGAAGAGCTCGCCACGCTCCGGGACGAGGCGGAATGCCTCCGCCGCGATGCCGTCGATCTCAGCGAGCGCGCCGCCGCGCTGACCGAACGGGCCGAGCGCGCCGCCAGCGCCAGCCAGGACGCGGCGGAGCGGCGTCAGCGCCTCACCGCCGAACTCGAGCGGGCCGCGGCAGCCGCGAGCAGCGCCGCGGAACGGCTGCGCCAGGTCGACGAAACGACCCACCGAATCGCCCTCGAACGGGCGACGGTGGAGGCGGAACGCCGCCATCTCCAGAGCCAGTGGGACGAGGTCCGCCTCCTCGACGACGCCGATCCCCTCGCCGGTCGGCTCGATCCCGAGGCGGTCGCTGCTGCGCTCGCCGAGGTGCGGGATCCCGAGGCGGAGCTCCAGCGTCTGCGGCGGCAAATCCGATCGCTCGGGCCCGTCAACTTGGAGGCGGAGGCGCAGTATGCCGCGCTCGTCGAGCGGCTCGAATTCCTCCATCGCGAGAAGGCGGACCTCGAGCAGGCCTCGACCCAGTTGCGGGCGGCGATCCAGGAGCTCGATGCCGCGAGCCGCCTGGCGTTCCAGGAGTCGTTCCGCCAGATCGCCAGCGCGTTCGATGCGATGTTCCGCCTCCTCTTCGACGGCGGCCGCGCCGAACTGCGCCTGACCGAAGCGGACGACGTGCTCGAGGCGGGGGTCGAAATCTACGTCCAGCCGCCCGGGAAGAAGGTCCAGCACCTCTCGCTGCTGTCGGGGGGCGAGCGGGCGCTGACGGCAGCGGCGATGCTGTTCGCCCTCCTCACCGTGCGGCCCAGTCCGTTCTGCGTCCTCGACGAGGTCGACGCCGCACTCGACGAGACGAACGTCGAACGCTTCGGGCGCGTGCTGCGGCGGTTCGCGGAGCGGACCCAGTTCGTGCTCATCACCCACAACCGCGGCACGATGGAGGTCGCCGACACGCTCTACGGCGTGACGATGGAGGAGCGGGGCGTCTCGCGGGTGCTCTCGTGCCGACTCGAGCAGGTGGAGGCGATGGAGGAGGGTCGCGCCCTCGAACCGAGCGAGGGGACGCAATTCGCCGCCCCCAACGGCGCCGAAGGGAATGGCCACCGCGAGGCGGTCATCGCCCGGGGGAGCGGCGTCGGCGCGATCGAACGGTAGGGTCACGGCGCGCCCCGGACGCGGTCGATGGCGGCGGAAACCGGCGGCGTCAGCCGGTGTCTGATCCCCTGTCGAACCGGCAGTCGCCGGAAGCGTTTGCAAGGGAGAGAAAACCGTCGATGCCTACTCTATCTCGCCGATCGCTCTTGCTCGGCGCCGCCGGTGGTGCGATCGTGGCGCCGCGCCTCGTCGTCGCCCAGGAGCGCCCGATCGCGCTGTTCAACGGGCGCAATCTCGAAGGGTGGTACACCTTCCTGCCCAGCAAGGGGCGCAACGTCGACCCCGAGGGGATCTTCACCGTGCACGACGGCATGATCCATATCCTCGGCAAGGAGTTCGGCTACATCGCCACCGAGAAGGAGTACGAGAACTACCGCCTCATCGTCGAGTTTCGGTGGGGGGAGAAGAAGTTCCCGCCGCGGCAGAATGCGGTGCGCGATAGCGGCATCCTGATGCACACCGTCGGCCCCGACAAGGTCTGGCCCCGCTCGATCGAGTGCCAAATCCAGGAGGGCGATACCGGCGACTTCTGGCTGGTGGACGGCACCTCGATCACGGTCGACGGCCGCCGCCAGACGAACGGCCGGATCGTCAAGAAGGTCGACGCCGAGAAGCCGACGGGGGAGTGGAACCGCGTCGAGGTGATCTGCGACGGGGATCGGATCGTCCACATCGTCAACGGGGTGAAGAACAACGAGGGGACGGAGGCGAGCGTGACGCGGGGGAAGATCGCGATCCAATCGGAGGGCGCAGAGGTTTTCTACCGCAAGATCGACCTGATCCCCCTGCGGAAGTAGCGCGCCTTCGGGCGGATGGGAGCCGCTTTCTCGCTCGCGCCGAGGCGGGCTTACGGTGCCGTCCTCCCCTTCGCTTTGGCGGGGGCGTCGCCCGGGGTGGCTGGCGGCTCGGCGGGTGGCGGCGCCGGGGGGCGAGCTGGCGCCAGCGGCGAGGTCGTTGGCGCGTCCGCCGGGGCGTTCTTCAGGCGCTGGTAGATCTGCCGCAGGACCGGCGCCGGGATCGCGTAGGTCGCCGTGCGGTTGGCGCGAGCGATGTTCATCCCGATGCACCGGCCGCTCTGATCGAGGACGGGGCCACCCATCTGGGCGGGACGGAGCGTGCCGTCGTGCAGGAAGACCTCGGGGAAAGGCCCCTGCATCCGGCTCACCTCGCCCGAGAGGAGGATCGCCGGGTTGGTGGCGTCGCGATCGCGGGCCGTGAGGATGACGGTCGCCTCCATCCGCATCTCGCCACGGTAGTAGGTCACGGTGATCCGGTCGCCAGGCCGCTTCTGGCTGACGTATTGGACCATCTCCTCGGGGGTGCGGACGGCGACGTCGTCGACCTTGACGACGATATCGCCCGCCTGGAGGCCGGCGCGCGCCGCGGGGCGCTGCTCCTGGACCTGGGCGAGGCGCACGCCGCCCATCACGCCGAGCCGGCGGAGCGCCTCCTCGGGCGCTTCGTCGAGCATCACGCCCATGAAGCCGCTGCCGACGCCGGGGAGGCCGCCGAGGCCGCGATCGTTGATCGTTTGCTTGCCGCTGCTGACGGCGCCGATCGCCGCCACGCCGCCCATCCCGTCGGGCGAGATCGCCCATTGGCCGACCACCGGCATCTCGCCCAGGCGCACCGGCGGGAGGTTGACCCCCTCCGCGCGAAGGAGGGCGACATCCCACTCGACGTCGACCGCCTTACGCGTGGCGGGAAGCCGCCGGCCGTCGGGTAGGACGCAGACGAGCGGGCCGGCGGGGAGCTCGCTCGCCTTGGTGAGCACGTCCCCATCGCGCGAGAGGAGCGTTCCCCACGCCACGTCCTGCGCCTCGGCAGCGATGCGCACCGCTCCGGAGGTGGCGACGGCGGCGATGCGGGCGACGGCGTCCTTCAGCAGCGGATCGGAGCGGCGCTCCCCCGGCAGCCCGGCGAATCGCTCGATCGACGCGAGGAGGGCACGGAACCGCTCGTTGCCGGCAAGCGGCGCGAAGTCGCGATCGGAGCGCAGCTCCGCCGGGCTGGCGTAGCCGCGGGCGATCGCCTGCTCGAGCGCGTCGAGGGCGGCGTCGGTGCGGTTCTGTCGGACGTAGGCACGGGCGAGGAGCAGCCACGGGCGCGCATCCTGCGCTTCGGTCTGGGTGGCTTCACGGAGCAGGCGGATCGCTTCGTCGAGTTCGCCCGCGTCGAGGGCGGTATTTGCCGCCGCCAGCGCCTGCCCGAGCGCCGTCTCCGCCGGAGCCTGGTCCGGCTCGAGGATGCGCGTCTCCTTCAGCGAGGCGAGTACGTCGCGTGCCTGGTTGATCGGTACGTGCAGGCTGATCCCCTCGAACTGACCGGGGAAGCTGGAGACCATCGAGTGGATGCCGACGACGTTGCCGTTGAGATCCCAGAGCGGGCCGCCGCTATCGCCGCTGATCAGGGGCGCGTCGGTCTGGATTTTCGCCTCGGGCCGGGGAGCGCCCGTGCGCGACCGTCGCGGGAGCATCACCACCCGACCCACGCGCAGCACCGCGGGCCGCCCCACGCGCACGCCGAGCGGATGGCCGGTCGCGATCACCCAGTGGCCGCGGCGGAGCATCCCCGAATCGCCGAGCGAGGCGACGGGAAGATCCTGCGGAGGCTCGAACTTCACCAGGGCGAGATCCGCCGCGGGGAAGGTGCCGAGCGTCTGCCCGGCGATGACCCGCTCGTCCCAGAGGCGCACCGCACACGGATTGCCCGGCCGTCCGACCACGTGGGCCGCAGTGAGCACCAGCCCCTCCGCGGAGATGATCACCCCCGATCCGCTGCTCGGGCCGGCGCGCAACGCCACCGTCGCGCGCACGAGACGCTCCTGCAGCGAGGTCACCCGCGCCTCGATCGCGAGGAACGACTCGCGGGAGCGATCCTGTGCCGTCGCCGTGGCGAGTGCGGCGAACCAGAGAACGACGGCGAAAACGCGGGGAGAACGAATTCGCATCGACATCCGTCCGGCCTTCTCTCGATCCGATCCCATCCCCGAGCGCCATGGGGGCGCTGAGTGGCTACACTTCTATGACGCGAAAATGCCGCCGCCGGCCATCCTTTTTTTTCCGCCGGCCGCGCGCGATGGCGCTCGTGCGCTTCGTGAATCGATACGCGGCCGGCGTTCCCGCTGCCGGCAGCGCGCCCGCCGGAGCGATGAACCTGGTCCTGCTCAATTCGATCCGCGCCTACGGGGGCGGCGAACGGCTGGTCGTCGCCCTCGCGCGCGAGTTCCGCCGCGCCGGCCACGCCGTGCAGGTGCTGGCGCGCGCGGAGGGAGCGCTCCTCGCGCGCTGCCACGGGGAGGGAGTGGCGGCGACGGCGTTCGACTTCGGCCACTCGCTCGACCCGCGGCGCGCCCGCGACCTGGTGGCGCGACTGCGCGATGGCGCGGCGGACGTCGTGATCGCGTTCGATCCCCGTTCGGCGCGCACCGCAGCGCTGGCCGCCCGGCTCTGGCGGCGCCGGAGGGGGCAGGGCGGCTGGTCGCTCGTCTACTATCACGGCCTCGAAGGATCGTTGGGGCGGACCTGGCTCCACCGCTACCTGCTCGGCGGCGCGGTCTCCCTCTACGTGGCGAATGCCGCGGCGCTGCGGGACGAGCTCCTCGCCATGGGATGGATTGCGCCCGAGCGGGTGACCGTCATCTACGGCGGAATCGACCTGGCGCGCATCGAACGGGCCGATCCGGCCGGCGTGCGCGCCGAACTCGGCGTGCCCGACGATGCCTTCGTCCTGCTCGTCGCAGGGCGACTGGTCGCCGACAAGGGGCACGCGCTGCTGCTCGACGTGCTGGCGGAGATCGCGGGCGACTTTCCCCGGCTCAGCGTCTGGTTCGCGGGCGAGGGGCCGGAGCGGGCCGCGATCAAGCGGCGGATCGCCGAGCTCGGCCTCGGCGGCGTGGTGCGGCTGCTCGGGTTTCGGGACGACCTGCCGCGGCTGCTGCGCGCAGCGGATCTCCTCTGCCATCCGTCGCGACGCGAGGGGATCCCGAACGTCGTGCGCGAGGCGATGGCGGCGGGACTGCCCGTCGTGGCGACGGCGGCCTCCGGCACGCCCGAGCTGGTGCGTCACGGCGAGACGGGCCTCCTCTCCCCGGTGGATGACCGGACGGCTTTGGCGGCGAATTTGGTGGCGGTGCTGCGCGACGCGGAGTTGCGGCGACGGCTGGGCGAGGCGGGGCGTGCCCGCGCTCGCGCCGAGTTCTCCGATACGGAGTGCGCCCGGCAGTGGCTGGAGCGGCTCGCCGCGCTGCGGCGGAGGGAAGGATGCCGATAGTGCGCGTCACGCGGCCGGGGATGGGCACCGAGTTCGAGGTGATCGCCTGCGGCGCGGTCGCCTCCTACCTCGAGGACGCGGCCGAGCAGGCGCTCGATGAAGTGGAGCGGCTGGAGGCGCTCCTCAGTCACTATCGTCCGGCAAGCGACATTGGCGATCTCAACGCGCGAGCCGCGATCGAGCCGGTGCGGGTCGATCCGCGCCTGCTGGCGATCCTCGAGCGCGCCCTGGCGATCGGGGAGGCGACCGGTGGCGCCTTCGACATCACCGCCGGGCCGCTCCTGCGCCTGTGGGGAATCTACCAACGGCAGGGGCGGTGGCCCTCCCCCGAAGAAATCCGCGAAACTCTGGCGGTCGTCGGGCGCCATAACCTGGTGATCGATCGCGAGGCGGGCACCATCCGCTACCGGCGGCCCGGCGTCGAGCTCAACCTCGGAGCGTTCGGCAAGGGGCTCGCCATCGACGCCGTGGCGGAGACGCTGCGCGAGCTCGGAATCACCGCCGCCCTCATCCATGGGGGCACGAGCAGCGTCTATGCTCTCGGCGCGCCGCCCGGCGCCGAGGCGTGGGCCGTCGGCATCCGCCATCCCGGGCGGCCGGGGGAGCGGCTCGGCCGGGTGCGCCTGCGCGATCGGGCGCTCTCCACTTCCGGCAACTACGAGCAATCGTTCGAAGTGGAGGGGCGACGATTCGGTCACCTCATCGATCCGCGGACCGGCTACCCGGCCCGGGGCGTGGCCAGCGTCTCGGTCGCGGGGGCGTCGGCGGCGGAGACGGACGCGCTTTCGACCGCACTGTTCGTGATGGGGGTGGCCGCGGCGAAGGAGTTCGGGGCCCGGCGGCCCGACCTGGGATTGGTGATCGTCCCCGAGCCGGCGGACGAGCGGCACGCTCCCGAGACGATCACCCTCGACATCGAATGGGAGCGCGAGGCGACCGCGGCAGGAGAGCCGCCCGCGCCAGAGGTGCAAGCATGAATCTCGAACAGCAGACGGTGACGCGACGCGCACTGGTGACCGGTGCCGCGGCCATGGGTCTGGCGGTGCCGCCCGCCGTCGCTCGCGCGATGCAGGGGCAGCAGAACCCGCCCTCTCCCCCCGAGCGGAATCTGCCCCCCGTCCACATCGGATTCATCGGCACGGGGGTCCAGGGCCAGTTCGACATGAACCGGCTGGTGCGGATCCCCGGGGTGAAGATCGTCGCCACGTGCGACATCTACGAGCCGAACCTGAAGAAGGGGCTGGAGATCGCACGCGGGGCGCAGGGCTACGACGACTATCGCCGCCTCCTCGAGCGGCGCGACCTCCACGCGGTCTGCATCGCGACGCCGCTCCACCTCCACGCACGCATGGCGATCGATGCCCTCGAGGCGGGCAAGCACGTCTTCGTCGAGAAGATGATGGCCTATAGCATCGAGGAGGCGCGCCAGATGGTGCGGGCGGTGCGGCGCACCGGCAAGTTCGTTCAGGTCGGCCACCAGCGACGCTACAGCATCCACTACCATCACGCCCTCGATCTGATCCGCAAAGACAGCATCGGCCAGATCACCCATGTGCGCGCCCAGTGGAACCGCAACGGCAGTTGGCGACGTGCCGTCCCCGATCCCAAGTACGAGCGCCTGATCAACTGGCGCCTCTACAAGGCCTCCTCCCAGGGGCTGATGGCCGAGCTCGGCAGCCACCAGATCGACGTCTGCAACTGGTTCCTCAACTCGCTGCCGGTGGCCGTGGTCGGGATCGGCGGCATCGACTATTACAAGGACGGCCGCGAGGTCTACGACAACGTCCAGGTCATCTACGAGTACGCCAACGGCGTCAAGGTGACCTATCAGTCGCTGACGACGAACGCGTTCGACGACTGCTCCGAGCAGTTCATGGGGAAGAAGGGCACGCTGATCATGCGGCTCAACGGCTCGGGCGAGCTCTACCGCGAGCGCTCCGCCGAGGAGCTCGACTTCGCCCGGTTCGCCCGCCGACAGACCATCGGCGGCCGCGAGGCGATCGTCCTCGACGCCGGCGCGACCACCCAGCAGGACAAGCGGGAGCGCACCGCCGGCGTCCCGCTCGCCAGTAGCGGTGCGAGCAAGGACGACTACTTCCTCGAATTCGAGGATTTCATCGCCTGCGTCCGCGAGAACCGCAAGCCGTTCTGCGATGTCGAGGTCGGTTTCAAGGACACCGTTTGCATCCTCAAGGCGAACGAGGCGATGGAGAAGGGGATCAAGGTCACCTTCAAGCCCGAGGACTTCCAGGTGTAGCGCACCCGATCGGTAGGTTCGGGCAAGGGAGCGGTGCGTCAGCCGCCGCTCCCTGTTGCCGGCGAGGGGCGAGCGGAGGCGTCCGCCGGCAGCGCCAGCACCCTTCCGTCGGCGGTGAGGGCATGGCGGCGGCCGGCGTGCGTCGACCGCGTCTCGATGACCCAAGGCGCCCCCGGCGCCGGTTCCGGCACGAGCGCGTAACTCACCACGGCGGCGGCGCGGGCGGCATCGCGGCTGCCGAGCAGCATCATCTCGTGGTAGTCGAGCGAGTGGCGCGGGCAGTGGAGCGCCTCCATGTTCGGCAGGAAGGCGGGCACGAGATCGCCGAGTGAGGCGCGAAGGCGGTCGTGTCGCCCGCGGTAGGTCGCGAGCGCCCCGCCGATCGCCGCGAGCCGGCGGCGGCACGTCTGCGCGCGCAGCCGCTCGATGCGGGCCTCGTCCCACGCCCACGCCGCGGCGACGAGGAGCGAGAGCGCCGTCGCCAGCGCCAACCCCACGACCGTCGCGATCGCCCGTGTGCGCATTCCTCGCTCCATCATCGACGACAGGGTGGGGGCCGAAGCGGCCCCCACCGGCGCGCGCGCCTCAGCCACCGCGCGCGATGCCCAACACGCCTGTCTGCACCAAGAAGGCCACCACCACAGCGAAGAGGGCCACGCCTTCGACCAGCGCGGAAAGAATGAGCGCCGCCGTTTGAATTCGGCCGGCCACCTCGGGCTGCCGTGCCATGCCCTCCATCGCCTTCGAACCGATCAAGCCGATGCCGAGACCAGCGCCGATGACCGCGATCCCCGCGCCCAGCGCCGCCCCCAGCAAGCCGCCGCTCAGGAATGTCTGAGCTTGCAACATTGCCCACAGCAACATCGTCCCGTCGCTCTCCGTCCCGCAACGTTCCTCGGGCGTCGCCCCTACGCGGCCCCGCGGGCCGCAGGCGCCAACCGGCCACAAGGGGCCGAGCTCCTTCCCCGGGGTGCCCAGCCCCGGGTACGCGGCGGGGGAGGGGCACCAACCCCGCCGGCGCGGCGAATCCGGCCACCGCGCACGCCGTCGTCGCCCACCGTCAATGGTGGTGCGTAATCAGCCCGATGAAAACGCTCGTCAACAGGCTGAAAATGTACGCCTGCAAAAAGGCCACAAAGATCTCCAAGAACGTGATCGCCACCGCCATGCCGACCGGTGCGATCGCCAGCGAAATACCGAACGTGAGAATCAGGGAAACCACGGCGAGCAGCACAATGTGGCCCGCCGTCATGTTCGCCATCAAGCGAATGGCCAACGCGAACGGCTTGGTGAGCTTGCCCACGAACTCGATCGGCGCCAAGGCGATGGCCAGCAACCACCCTCCGATCGGTCCCATGCCGGGCGGTCGGTGGAAGATGGTGCCCAAGTAACCCGCTGGCCCCAGCTTGACCAGGCCGCTGCCTTCGATGACCAGAAACGCCAGCGCCGCCAGGGCAGCGGTGACGGAAATGTTCGCCGTCGCGGTTGCGCCCCACGGGACCAGACCGAGCAAGTTGGCGAAGAGAATGAAGAAGAAAAGCGTGACCACAAACGGCGCGTACTTCTCGCCACCGCGCCCGATGTTCGCCATCACGACATCGTTGCGCAGGAACAGAACCAGCGCCTCCAGCGCCCCGTGCGCCTTGCCGCCCAGCCGGCCGGCGCGTGCACGCTCCGCTTGGCGCGCCGCGAGCATCACCACGAGGATGACAAGCAGCCCGGACAGCGCCAGGAAGAGGGTGTGCTTGGTCGGCGTGAGATCAACCGGGCCGACTTGCCACGTGCCGGGTGGAGGAAAATGCACGGTTCCAAATGGCGTTTCCCACTCGCGGCTATCGAGAATGTGATGCAGGAAGTCGATCGGCCCTTCCTGCCCCGCCGGAGCCGCAGCCGCCAGCGACAGCATCGGTCGTCTCGCCTCGCCACACGATCGGTTCGATGACAAGCGTCGTCACAAACGCCACCGTCACGTACGTCACCAACGCCGGGGCCAACGCCCACCGAAACGTCGGGGCGAACCCCCAGCCCACCGCGCCCACGCCCAGGAGTCGGAGGGTCATGCCCATGCCCCAGCCCCAAAGCCACCGCCGCGGCCCCAACGCGGCCGCGACGGCCAACCACAAGCCCTGAAGGGCGACCGCGGCGGCGGCTCCCCCCCGGACGGCGCGCGCTGCCTCATCCCCAACGGCGGGCGCCAGCGCCATGGCCCCGACGCCCGCCCCCGCGAGCAGCGCGAACGCAATCGCCCACCGCCGCCTACATGCCCCCATTTCCCCGCATCCGACGCGCGAGCAGCGCCAGCCCACCGGCGAAACCCAGCCCCACCCCAAGCAGCTGCAACCAGGGGCGGGTGCCCCAGCGCGCGTCCAGCCAACCCCCGAGGGCCAACCCCCCGAGCAGAAGCACGAGGAACTGCACGCCCAGGCCCGCCAATTCCCAACCCGTGCGCGGCGGTGGCGAGGTCATGGGCGAACGACGCGGCCGAATATACGGGCTTGGGAAAAATTTCACAAGCCTCCGCCCTGGACGCGGTCGGCCCTCGACCGTAGGGTTGTCGTTCGGTGTCTTCCGATGGAAACCGACACGCAGGCCCTGCTCGAGCCGGAGCCGCGCGACATGGCCACGCTGGCGGCGCGCCTGGGCACCTCGCCGGAGGCGGCGGCGGCGTGGCTGCGCCAGCTAGCGGCCCGTGGGGCCCCGGTCTGCGTCGCCGACGGACGCGCCTGGCGGGCGGAGCGGATCGAGCGTCGGCCCGGCGCGCCTCTGGGCGCCGAGGTGCGATGGTTTCGCGTTGTCGGCAGCACGCAGGACGTGCTCCGGACGTGGGCGGACGCCGGGGCGCCGCACGGCGCGGTGGTCGTCGCCCGTCAACAGACGGCGGGTCGCGGCCGCCAGGGGCGGACGTGGGTGAGCCCGCTCGACAGCGGCGTCTATTTGTCCGTGCTCCTGCGGCGCGTGCCGCTGGTGCACAGCGGCCTTCTTCCCCTGGCCGCTGGCCTAGCCGTCGCGGACGCCCTCGGCATCGGGCAGCTCAAATGGCCCAACGACGTACTGGCGCCCGACGGCCGCAAGTTGGCGGGTGTCCTGGCGGAAAGCGACGTCGTCGACGTGGCGCACGCGCGAGTCCGGCTGGGCGTTGGTGTCAATTTCCGCCGCGCGGGCTTGCCGGCGGAGGCAGCGGCTTTGGAGGAATGGGCCGCGCCTCCGACGCCGGAACGATGGCTCGACGCGCTGCTGGAGCATCTCGCTCGCCGGTTGGATCGGCTGGCGTCGCCGGCGCCGCTCCTCGACGCCTGGCGTGCCCGGGCCGCGTGGTTGGGGGAGATCGTCGAGGTGCGCCAAGGCCCCCAGGTCTGGCGCGGCGCTTTCCTCGACGTCGATCCGTCGGGCGCACTGCTCTTGCGAGGTGTCGACGGGATCGTGCGCCGCTTCGTGGCCGGCGACCTCCACCTGCGTCGCGTTCCCTAGGCCATGCGTTGCCCGTCCGTACGGCGGATCGCAAATTGGCAGCGGCACAGGACGAACCGATGGCCCACATCTATCCCTTCGAGGGCCACTGGCCCGAGATCCATCCCACGGCCTTCGTGGCGCCCACCGCCACGATCGTCGGACGCGTGGTGATCGAGGAGGAAGCCAGCATCTGGTTCGGTGCCGTGCTGCGAGGCGACGAACCCGCCCACGAAATCCGCATCGGGGCGCGGACCAGCGTGCAGGACAACGTGGTCGTCCATGTGAGCGCCCGCGGCCCCACGATCGTCGGGCCGGAAGTCACGCTGGGCCATGGCGCCGTGCTGGAAAGTTGCCGCATCGGCCGCCGCGCCGTCGTCGGCATGGGCGCGATCGTGTTGCAGGAGGCAGAGGTCGGGGAGGAAGCGCTGGTGGCCGCTGGGGCGGTGGTCGGCGTCGGGCAGCGGGTGCCGCCGCGGCATTTGGTGGCTGGCGTGCCGGCGCAGGTGAAGCGCGAGCTGTCCGGTGAGGCGTTGGCCTGGGTGCTTCACAGCGCCGACCATTACGTCGACTTGGCGCGGCGCTACCGCGCCCAAGGGCTCGCCACCGTCGTGTCTGGATGAGGCCCGTTGATTTGGCCGTCGTCGGGGGTGGTGTCCTTGGTTTGGCCATCGCCCATCGGGCGGCGCGCGAGGGCTTGGCCGTGGCCGTCTTCGAACGCGACGCCTTGGGCGCGGCGGCCAGCTGGGCCGCCGCGGGCATGCTTTGCGCCGCCGCCGAGGCGGACAAGCCCGGGCCGTTCTTCGATTTGCTTCGTTCCGCCGCGCGGCGGTACGGTGACTGGGTGGCCGAGGTGGAAGCGGACGGCGGTCTGGCGGTCGACTATGTTCGCTGCGGCACCTGGGTGGTCGCTCGAACGCAGAAGGAGGCGGCCCGAGTCGAAGATCGTATTCGTTGGCAAACGGCCGCCGGCGTACGCTTGGAACGCATCGAGGTGGCCGAAGCACGGCGACTCGAGCCCCTGTTGGCCGAGGACCTGGTGGCCACCTGGCTGTACCCGGACGACCATCAAGTCGACAATCGGCGCCTGGTGCGGGCCTTGGCGGCGGCCGCGGCCCGGGTGGGCGCGCGGCTGCTGGCGTCGGCCGCGGTCGAGCGCGTGGAGCTCGGCGAGGATGTCGCTCTGCATCTCCCGGATCGGCGCGTGACCGCGCGCCGGATCGTCGTGGCGACCGGCGCCTGGCCGCTCCGGGGCCTGCCACGGCCGCTGCCGGTCCGCCCGGTTCGCGGTCAACTGTTGGCCGTGGAGCGGGTGCCTCCCGCGCTGCACCGCATCGTCGTCGGCAGCGCGGGCTACCTGGTGCCGCGGCCCGACGGCCGCGTCCTCCTCGGCACCACCGTCGAAGAGGCGGGATATCGACTCGGTGTCACCCCGACTGGTTTGGCGACGATTCTCCGCGGCGCCCTATCCCTCGCTCCCGCGCTCGCGGACGCCCCCGTCGTGGAGACCTGGAGCGGTTTGCGACCCGGTTCGCCGGACGGATGGCCCATCCTCGGCCCCGATCCGTCGGACCCTCGCGTGTTCTACGCGGCGGGCGCGTTCCGCAACGGGATCCTCTTGGCCCCCCTGGTTGCCGAGCTCGGCGCCACCTGGGCGGCGGAGCGACCCGTGCCCCTGGATCTCGAGCCGTTCCGGATCGAACGGTTCGCCTCAGGGTCCACCCCCTAACGGCCCCGAGCGCGGAACAAGCGGAAACATCGCCGATGCTTACCCGTCGACGCCCCAATCGAATTGGTCTGACCACGGCGCTCGTGCTCGTCCCGGTCTTCGCCGACGGGCAGCTCCGTTATGAAACGCCGCCCGACCCGATCCCTCGCATCGTGGCCGCGCCGCCGTTGCCGACGGCGCTGGTCGCGCCGGATGGCCGGCGACTCGCCCTCCTCGAACGCGACGCCCTGCCGCGTTTGGCGGACCTGGCCCGCCCGGAGTTGGGCTTGGCCGGCGTGCGGATCGACCCGGACCGTCACGGCCCGAGTCGGGTTCGCCCCTTCGTGGGGTTGGTGATTCGCTCGCTCGACGGCCGCACGGAGGTGCGCGCTCAGCTGCCTTCGGGTACGCGCTTCCTTTACCCGACCTGGGCGCCGGACGGCCGTGCGCTTGCGCTCGTGGCCGTCGAAGAACGCGGCCTCGCCCTGTGGGTGGTCGACGCCGCTAGCGGACGCAGCCAGCGCCTCACCGGCGCCGAGGTGAACGGGGCCATGCCCGGCGTGCCTTACGCCTGGGCACCGGACGGGCAGAGTCTCTGGTTCCTCCGGGTTCCGCCCGACCGAGGCCCACCACCTGCGCCTGGTCTCCCCTTGGGCCCGATTGTCCAGGAAACGCGTGGCCGCGCCGCCGGCGCCCGTACGTACCAGGACTTGCTCCGCAGCCCGGACGACGAACGACGCTTCGACTACTACTTCACCAGCGCGATCGCCCGCGTCGGGCGCGACGGCGGACCGGTTCGATCCGTCGGTGAGCCCGCGCTGTGGCGGCGCGTGCGTCCCTCGCCCGACGGGCGCTTCCTGCTGGTCGAGCGCGTCGTGCCGCCGTTTTCCTACACGGTGCCCCTCAACCGATTCGGCTACGAGCTCTGGGTTTGGACGGTCGAGGGGCGACCGGTGCGCCGGTTGGCCGCGGAGCCGGTGGCGGACGCGGTCCCGATCGGCTTCGACGCCGTCCCGCCGGGCCCGCGCCAGGCGGATTGGCGGGCCGACGCGCCGGCGACGGTCGTGTGGGTGGAAGCCCTCGATGGCGGCGATCCCCGTCGCCCGTCCACGGTGCGGGACCGGTTGGTCGCGTGGACTGCTCCGTTCGAGGGCCAGCCGGCGATCTGGGCCGAGACTCCCCACCGCATCGTTCGGGTGCTCTGGGGCCATGACTCCTTGGCCGTGGTGATCACCCACTGGAATGCCACCCGCACAGAACGACGCTACTGGCTCTGACCGGATCGGCCCGGCTCCCTGGCGCTGTGGCTCGAACGTTCCACCGAGGACCGCTACGGCGACCCCGGCGTCCCTCTCCCCCTCCCCGGCGACAGCGACCGCCTGCGCCTTGGCCCCAACGGGCAAACCCTCTATCTAGCGGGCGAGGGCGCCTCACCCGCCG
>ENA-ORXB01002113-ORXB01002113.1-sediment-metagenome-genome-assembly--contig:-NODE-2113-length-18499-cov-5.549886_pt1 | contig 18499 bp, 12 predicted proteins | sample MGYA00237863_ERZ511475 | MGnify/ENA primary metagenome ERZ511475 (study PRJEB26305, sample SAMN06343858) | sediment metagenome | isolation source: hot spring sediment | place: Canada: British Columbia... | reverse complement strand
TGCCGAGGAGCTGCCGGATTGGGAGGCGAGCGAGGACGCCGCGGCGGCTGGGGTTTCCCGCCAAGTCCTGGAGCAAGAGGAGGCGGCGGATGAATCGGCCGGCCACGGCGGAAGGGCACCGGAGGCGAGTCCGGAAGCGGAAGAGGACGAAGAGGACGGAGGCGGGCGCAAACGGCGAAGGCGGCGGCGCCGGCGGCGCAAGGGGGGGAGTGAGTCGGCCCAGGAATCCGCCTCCAGTAACAGCACGGCGGCCGCCTCTGCGGAAGTTCCTGAGACGGGGGAAGCCGAAGAGCTGCCCGGCGGCGCATCCCCGGCTGGCGCCGCCCCATCGGCTGGCGTCCCAGATTGGAGCGATACAACCGACCCCGATCAGGCTGCCGAAGTCCTGCGCGACATCCTCGCGCATTGGAACGTGCCCTCCTGGGATGAGATCGTCGCCGGCTTGTACCGTCCTGAACGCTGAGCGGCGCCCACGCAGACCGGCTGGCGCGGTTCCCGCCATTCGGCTCGCAGCGGGCCGGAGGGGGGGCTTCCCATGGCTGATGCCGTCATCGAAATCGTCGGGCTGAACGAATTGCCCGTAATCGTCGAGTTGTACAACCGCATTTTCCGGCCGATCAAAGATATTTCTGCCTTCCGCCGGCGCTACCAGGGCCGCCACAACATCCTGCAAATGGTCGCCCGGCTCCAGGATCAACCGGTCGGCTTTTTCCTCGGCTTCGAATTGAAGCCGGACACCTTCTTCGCCTGGTACTATGGTGTGCTGCCGGAGTATCGCCGTCTGGGAATCGGCCAACAGCTTTTGGAAGCAGTCCACGCCTGGGCACGGCAACAGGAGTATGAATACGTCCGCTTTGAATGCCAGAATGCCCACCGCTCCCTCATGCACCTGGCCCTGAACTTTCAGTACGACATCGTCGGCATCCGCTGGGACTCTGGGTTGGGAGACAACCTGATCATCTTTGAAAAGACCCTCAGCAGCGAACCGTGATTCCCTTCTCAGCATCCCCTCTCGGCAACAAACCCCAACACCAGAGCCTCGCCGCAGCGAGCCGTGTCGCTGAGCTGTCCCGCCGGATGGGGTAGCCTTCGGGTTCACGACTCCCACCACAACCTGGGGTGCCAATCGGCCCTGGCGCAGAGACACCGCGGAATGTGGCTCCGCTTGCCTCCCCCTTTTCGGGATAGTCGGTCAGGAGGCGGCTATGGCCGAGTTGCGGAGGCGGGTGCGCGGGGACTTTTCCTGAAGGAAGTTGCGGAGCAGTTGGGGACCTTCCACGGTCAGGAAGCTTTCCGGATGGAATTGGACGCCATGCAAGGGCCACTGTTTATGTCGCAGGCCCATGATTTCCCCCTCTTCTGTCCAGGCACTGATGACGAAGTCGGGATGCTGCCAAGTCTCGCGGCGGATGACGAGCGAGTGATAGCGGGTTGCTTCGAAGGGATTGGACAGGCCGCGGAAGACCCCCTGCCCATCGTGATAGATCAGCGAGGTCTTGCCGTGCATGATTCGCCAGTTGCGGACGACTTCTCCACCGAACACGTGGCCGATGCACTGATGCCCCAAACACACTCCCAGGATGGGAATGTCCGCCGCGAAACGACGCAGGACGTCGTTGCATACCCCCGCTTCCTTAGGGGTGCACGGACCAGGAGACAGAATAATGTGCGATGGCTCCAGGCGCGCGATTTCCTCCACCGTGATTTGGTCGTTGCGGACGACGTGCATCGAGAGGGTCGGGTCGATCTCTCCCAGCCGCTGGACCAAGTTGTAAGTGAACGAGTCGTAGTTATCGATGAGCAGGATCATCGTCCGGCCTCTGCTTCGCCTTTGGGAAACCTGCCGTTAGGATTGCCGCGCCGGGAAGCGCTGAGCGCTATTGACCGTCGGATCGTACTTCCCCTGGGCCTGTTCCGGCGGCACAATTTCCAGATATTCTTCCGAGGCGGGAATGTCATACCAGGCGCCATCGCAGAAATCGACTAGGGCTTTGCCATTCCAGTTGACAGTCACCACCCGGCCAATCCGGCCAGCGAAGCGCTGGTATTGCGGCCAATCGCCTCGAATCCGCACGAAACGGTCCGTCCAGTGACGTCGCAATTCGCCGATCCGTTCCGGACTTGCCATAGCCACCCCTCATTTCCCGCTTGCAACCTCGTGGCTTTTGCTGTTCGTGGCCTTCCTATACTTTGGTAGCAGCCTTATAGCCTTCTTCCCAAGGCGGCCTTCTGGCCCGTCCCCCTCCTTGGCTCGCCGTTCCCCTCCTGGGCTCGGCTCGCCGTTGCCCGGCTGCCAATTCCATCCTCAGACTATTGTACAACTCCCCCTCGAAGAGTGCGCTAGGGACGAAAGAGGCGCGGGGAACGAGGCGGCGGTTCGATTTCGATCGATTGCAGAAAGCGGACGGCATCCGCGGCTCCATAATCCCGATCCATCCCTGGATCATGCCAATCCACGGACAGGGGGCCGTCATAGCCGATCTCGTTCAGGGCGCGGAGCAGGTTCGGCCAGTCGATGCCGCCATGTCCGGGAGAGCGGAATTGCCAGCCGGCGCGGCGATCCCCGCTCGGCCAGTAACCGCTCAGGATGCCAGCACGGCCATCGAGTGTCAGCACAGCGTCCTTGACGTGAACATGATAAATCCGGTCGGCAAAGCGGCGGACGAACTCGATCGGGTCCACTCCCTGCCAGTGCAAATGGCTCGGATCGAGGGTGAAGCCGAACTCCTCCCGGTTATCCAGGGCTTCCAGCACTAGTTCCGCGGAGTAGAGGTCGAAGGCCAATTGTCCGGGATGGACTTCGCAGGCGAAGCGGACGCCGCAATCGCGGGCCACATCGAGGATCGGATGCCAGCTTTGGGCGAATTGCTGGAGGGCTTGCTCCAGAAGCTGCGGGGTAAGCGCCGGATAGCCAGCGACGTACCGCCAGATGGGGGAACCGGTAAAGCCGGTGACGACGGTGACGCCGAGCCGTTCTGCCAGGCGGAAGGTGGCCATCATCTCTTCGGCGGCACGCTGGCGGACGCCTGGCGGTTGGCCATCTCCCCACACATGATCTGGCAACAGGGCTTGATGCCGCTCTTCAATCGCGTCACAGACGGCTTGGCCGACCTTGTGATTGGCAATCGCTGCCAGGTGCAGTTCATGCCGGGCCAGCAAGTCAAGCAGACGGGCGCAATAGTCTTCGTCCCTGAGACCCCGCTGCACCTCCAGATGGTCTCCCCAGCAGCATAATTCCAGGCCGGTGTAGCCCCACCCCGCCGCTTGAACCACCAGGGTGGCCAGCGGCAGGTCGGCCCAAGGACCGGTGAATAACACGATGGGTCGGGCCATGGGCAGCATCCTTGCTGGCGATCAGCGGGTCTCCACCATCTCGCTCGTCGATCGCTGCTTCTCCCTCCCCATGGGCGGCAGGTTTACTGACCCGACGCTGGAGACTCCGGAACGCCAAGACTGTTTGCACCGGAGGACGGCGGATTTCCCGAAGAGTCTGCCGCTGTCGTACGGCTCGCGGAACTGCTCTCGGCAGAAGGCGCGGCATTGTCCGGGGAAGCCGAACCCAACACCGGCTCATGATCTTGCGGCGGAGGGGGGGGAGCCGGCGCAGCGGGTGCTGCCCCAGAAGCCTCGCGGCTGGCGGGGGTCTGGGAACTGCTCAGTCCCCACCCCGCCGCACCAACAGCACCTTCGGCTGGCCCAGGAAATGGCGGCGGACCACCGGGGACCGACGCGGAAGGAGCGGGCGGCGGTGGCCCAGCGGGGGGTGTCGTTGTGGCCGAATCCGACGGCGAAGCAGGAGGCGGCGAAGCAGGAGAGCCGGAAAATGTGCCGCTTCCTGAAGCGGGCTTTGTCGGAGTCTCACCACCTGCTGCGCTCCCCGCCGGTGATGCCGGCGCTGGTCCCGGAGTCGTCATCGGCAGAGAAATGGTGCCCCCCGATGTGGGCGGACTGGGGGAAGATGGCGGCGCCATGCCGATCGGCTCCTCCAATTCCTCCTCATACACCTCATCGAGTTCCGCTTCGTCGTTGATCTTGCGGAGGAGGAAGTAAATGATCGTGGAAGCGGACCAGAAAAAGCTGTAGCTGAAGCCGACCATGCACAGAAAGATCAGATGCAGCCACAAACCGATCAGGCCCGCTCCCCAGGTGTTGTAGAAGTAAAAGCTAGCCATCGCTTCGTTGTAGGAGGTGGGATTGGCCGGGACGTATTCAAAGACCACCCGCTGGCTTCCTTCCACCTGCCGCTCTTGCAGACGGATGGCGTAGGGAGAACCAAGCGTCAGCAATTCGCGCCACCCGAAGGACTGCGGCGCGTAGATGAAGAGGTAATCCGGCTGGCGGCTGCTATAAATGCCCGCTGCGGTCTGACTGACGGCCCATTTCCCCAAGTACACCGCCAAAGACACGAAGAACAGGACGAAAAAGGTCACCGCCGCTCCGTACAGCAGGGCCAATGCCCAGTACCCGATGTAGCGCCACGGTGTCGAGTAAAGGTAATTCATGGCCCGGCTGACAGCATCGAGGGCGTCGCTCTGATCCCCCTCCACGCTCAGTGTCACGAACATCAAGGGATAAGCCACCAGGCCGATCGCAAAAAAGGTCATCACCGCCCCAGCGATGAGGATCAGCGGCAGTCCGATGCCAAAGATGATCAGATCGCCGAAGAGCGGAATCAGGCCCAACAAGCCATACACGATCAGGCCCAGGACCGACAAAGCAATCAAACCCAGCGGAATGAGCGGCCCGCCGGCGTAACCGACGTAGCGCTTGGCAACGAAGAGGAGGGCCTGTTTGAGGCTAATCGGCCCTTTGCGTGTGTACTGGATGGCGGCAATGCGCGTAATCACCCCGGCGAAGAAAGCCCAGATCAGGATGCTGCTGACCAGCACCAAAATCAGATAGAGGCGGGTAAGGGGGGTGAGGTTGGGCCGAGCCAGGTAACCGATCGGTAAGAGGATTTTGGCCAGCGGTTCCAGAAGCACGGGCACAGCCGTCTGGATGTATTGCGCCAGTTGCCCGCCCCAGGTGGCCGGGGGAGAACCGAGTAACCGGGTCAGAAAGGTGAAGGGGTTTTCCCCCCGGAATTCGTACCAGGGCATGGTGCGGAGGCGTCCGCCGGGTCCGGCCAGCTCGTCCAGGACCCGCCAACGCGCCAGATCGGCTTGGAAGCGCTCATCGCCGATTTGCCTGAGGTCCTCTTCTCGGTAGGGTTCATTCGTTCCCGGCTTGGTCTGGCTGCCGAGTTCTTCCTGTATGCGAGCATTGCTGTAAGTCGGATCCTCGCGTTTGGGCTGGGGAGAGAGATTGAAGAAGATGAGGGAAAGCAGCCACCAGACGGCGGTCATGGCAACGATGCCGCCGGCGGCCAGCAGCAGTTTGCGGGGGTCGAGGGCGATCTGAAAGCCACGAAAAATTTCACGCCATAAGGGCGTGGACTGCGGCGCTGTCGGGGAATTGCGACCGTCGGCCATGCCTGCTCCTTGGTTGGGACTCGCTGGTTCTCCGGGTCGCCGGCCTCAGTCATCAGGCCTTGCTCCGAGGCGGGCGCTCCCTGCCCACGGCGGTCGTGGATGTGCGGCCAATTATACCTCTAGAGCCTTATCCGGCAATCGTACCTGTTCCACTCCCGCCCATGCCCTGTGTGTCGCTTCGTTACTCAGCAGCGTGGCGAGGGTGAAAGCATGAGCTTTGGAATGGGTCCGATACTCCTGGGGGCCTGAGATTGCAGGGCCAGAACCGAACCTTTCCGACCTGCACCCTTATGGTCGGGGAACAGTGCGTGTTTATCACGGGAGGGTGGAATAGGAGATTGAAGTCCACATTCCCCTTGCCCTGGTCATCGTTCTTGCAGTACAACGGAAGGCGGAGGGTTCCTGCCTATGCGATTGGCTCAGGTCTCAGCGGGGGTGCTTTTGAGAAGCGGCGTGGCAGTCATTTTGGCCCTGTGGGGAACGGCAGGCTGCCAGCCCCCGGAAGCCCGCAAGGTGCTGCCGACCAAGGTGGAGGTGGACCGGCAGCGTCCGCCGTCTCAGGAGGAGGCGGAGGTTCCCGCCAGCACGCCGGCTGCCGTGCGCAGCTACCTGGAGCAGGCCCTCGCCGCCATGACGCAAAACCAGCCGGCGCTTTTGGAGCGGGCACGCCGCAGCCGCGTCCGGGCCAAGGGAACCATGCTCTTGCCCGATGACAACGGCCAGCTTGTCCGGCAAAATGCCGAGCGAGACATGGCTGCCCAGTGGCCCGACCGCATCCGCCTCCATTACCAAGCTCAACCGCCGCTGTCCTTGCAACTGACCTTCCTCTACGTCAAGGGACGGCTCTGGCTCACTCGCAACCAGATCACCCAGGCCGCGACGGAAGCGGCGATGATCGACGAAGCGCCGACCGACACCCTGGCCCAGCATTGGCTCCCGCTGCTGTTCGTGATTCAGGAACCGGGAGTGGTCGCCTTTGACCTGCGCCCCGCCCAGGGCCAGCCGCCCCGCGATCGCCTCCGGGTCAAGATTCCCGATCGGCCCATCTACTACCTCAGCTTCGATGCACAATCCCGCTTGCTGCGACAAGTGGAGTATCGCTATCAACCCCTGGGCACCGGCCGGCCCATCACACGGGAGTGGACCTTCGACCAGCATCAACCCTTCGAGGGACTCCTCCTGCCGACGCGAATGATCTATGCGGAACGCTTGGACAGTCCGCCCGTTCGGGAAGTCAAGATGGATTGGACGGTGGAGCGCTGGGAGTTCCCCCAGGAGTTTCCCCCGGAATTGTTCGAGGCGAAAGAGACCCCCCAATAAAAAGTGCCCGTCGCGTGGGGGCTCTAGCGGAATCCTGGATATTTGAGAAGATGGGGTGTGTGCCGACAGCCGAACCCCGCGCTGCGAAGGCAAGCTGCGTCCCAGGTTTTCCGCCACACATTCCGCCCTTCAGCATCCGCCTCTGAGAACAGTAATGCGTTGTTTCCTCGACAATAGACGGCTCCCGCGGACTGTCATACATCAAGTTCCTCGACAATGGCCTGATCGGCCTTTTCCATGATGAAGCGGTAGCGCGGGGCGGGGTCCTTGCCGAGCAGTTCCTGGAAGGCTTCATGAGCTTCACGGGGATTGTCGATTTCCACGCGCAGCAAGGTGCGGGTCCGCGGGTCGAGTGTGGTGCGCCAGAGCACCTCGGCATTCATTTCCCCCAGTCCCTTGAAGCGGGTGATCTCCGGGCGGGCATTGCCCTTCAGGGAAGCGAGAATTTCTTCCTTGTGCTCGTCATCCCTCGCCCAGTAGGTCTCCTTGCCGACATCGATGCGATAAAGCGGCGGCTGGGCAATGTAAATGTGCCCCTTGCGGATCAACTCCGGCATGTGGCGGAGGAAGAAGTCGAGCAGCAAGGTGCAGATGTGGCAGCCGTCGGCGTCGGCATCCATCAGGAGGATGATTTTTCCATAGCGGAGGCCTTCATAGCGGAACTTATCTCCCGCCCCGGTGCCGATGGCCTGGACGAGATCGGCCAGTTCCTGATTGGCCAGCACTTTGGCCGTGGGCAGGTCTTCGCTGTTGAGGATTTTGCCGCGCAGGGGCAGGATGGCTTGGGTGAGGTTGTTGCGCCCCTGTTTGGCCGAGCCGCCGGCCGAGTCGCCTTCCACGATGAATAGCTCGGTGCTGTCGCGGTCTGTGGATTTGCAATCGGCCAGTTTGCCCGGTAGGCTGAGGCGCCGGCTGCCGGGGGTTCGGCGAGTCACTTCCGCCGCTGCCGCCCGGCTCGCTTCTCGTGCCTTGGCCGCCAGAATGATCCGGCCGATGATGGCATCCGCCGCCGACTTGTTACTGTTCAACCAGGCTTCCAGGGCTGGGCGGACGAAGTTGTCCACCGCGTTTTCCATCTCCGGGTTGTTCAACCGCTGCTTGGTTTGGCCCTCGAATTGCGGCTCGCGGACAAACACCGACAGCACCGCCACAATCCCCTCGCGGATGTCCTCCGCGGTGATTTTCAACCCTTTGACTTTGATGTCGTGGGTTTCGATGTAATTCTGGACCGCTTTGCGGATGGCGCTTTTGAGGCCGTTTTCGTGGGTACCGCCGTTGGGCGTGCGGATGCCGTTGACGTAGGAGCGGTAAGTCTCCTCGGTGGACTCGGTCCATTGCAAGGCGACTTCCATTTTCTGCTCGCCGGAGCGGGCAGCGGTGAAGGCGATATCGGTGACGGCGGGCTTTTGCCCATCGGCCACCAGACGCGCCATGAAGGCCGGTAAGCCGCCGGGATTGCTGAACTCGTAAGTTTGCCCGGCGTGTTCGTCAATGAAGGTCAAGCGCAGGCCGCTGTGGATGTAAGACATATCCTCCAGCCGGGCCTTGATGATGTCGGCGTCAAAGCGCGTAGTCTTGAAGATAGCTTCATCCGGCTCGAAGTAGATGGTGGTGCCGTGGCCGCGGGCTGGGCCGACCTTTTCCAGCTTAGTGGTCGGCACTCCCCGGGCAAAGCTCTGGCGGTACTCAAAACCATCGCGCCGGACGGTGGCGACCAGCTTGCGGGATAAGGCATTGACCACCGAAGCCCCCACCCCGTGCAAGCCGCCGGAGTGGAAATAGCCGCTGTCCGTATCGCCGAACTTCCCCCCCGCATGCAGCACGGTCAGCACCAACTCCAACCCGCTTTTTTTGTAGCGCGGGTGAATGTCCACCGGAATGCCCCGGCCATTGTCGCTGATGGTCAAGGCATGCCCGGATTTGTGCAAGGTGACAATGATGTGGTCGGCGTAACCGTTGATGTATTCATCGACGGCGTTGTCCAGAATCTCCCAAGCCAGGTGATGCAAGCCTTTGCTATCCACGCCGCCGATGTACATGGCCGGGCGTTTGCGGACCGGCTCCAAACCCTCCAGAACCTGAATATCCTCGCTACGATAGGCAGCACTTCGATTCGCAGGTAAAGCGGTCATGATCCTCTGCTTCCTCATACAACGTTGTCGGGAAAATCACCCTCTGCGAGACCCCAGCACCGCGACGAGCACTTGAATTGGCTGGCAATGTCTATGGCCGCCGCTATCCAAAGTGGCGAACTTGCAGGCCGCCGATGCCCCAAGTCGCGGGATGTTGGGGTCACACCTCGCCGAACCAATGGGAGTCTTCGGGGGGATGAGTCCGGCCATTGGAGGAAGGCCTGTCCCGTGCTTGCGCCGCGCCCGGTTTGCCGTTCGCCCCCGTGGGTTCCTGGCTTTCCTTGGATTCCTTGGCCTCCTTACTCGCCCGGCTATCCCGGCTGCGCCCTTCCAGTTCGTCCCAATTGACCAGGGTAATTTCCGGCGGCACGAGGGCGGTGAAGCGGGTCCGCAGGCCGGGTTTGATCCCCAAGCCGCCGCGATGCTGTTGTGGGACGGACTCCGGGCTGAACTCCTGGGTCTTGCCGCTTTCGGTCAGGACTGCCAGGCGCTCCCTCCGGCCAGGAGGCAAGACTGCACCGCCTAAGCACTCATCCCCCAACCCCAGCTTGATCCCGCGCACTCCCTTGCCGACTCCGGAAAGTACGGGCACTTCCTCCAGAGGAAAGTGGATGAGGTAGCCCCAGCGTGTGGCCAAGAGCACGCTTCGGTCCTCCGGGCGAACCAAGTGGACGGCGACGACGCGCTGCCCAGCATCGAGTTTGACATAGCGGCGGCCCGCACGGGTGGAAGCGGTGCGGAAAGGGGCCAACGGCAAGCGCAGGACCTGTCCGGCGCTGGTGGCGATGAACAGATGGGGGCCAGCGGGTTCTCCGTTCGCCACCGGGGCCGTCTCCGGAACAAAGCGGCTGTCCGTCGTCAGAGCGGCGATCACCCGTGCGCCGTCCGCCAGGCGGAAATACTTCGTGATCGGTTCGCCATAGCCGGAACTAGCGGGCACATCGTGAATCCGCAGGGTGAAAGCCGTCCCCTCATCCGTGAAAAAGATGACATAGTCCAAGGTGGATCCGGGAACTACGGCGAGGACCTGGTCCCCCTCCCGCACGCGGGTCGATTCCACCGAGCTGAGCCGGGCCACCCGTTTGATCCAGCCGTCCCGCGTCAGTACCACCTGCGTGTTCTCCCGAACGATGTAAGCTTCCTCGTCGAAGGTGAGCACATCTTCGTCGGAAGCCATGCGGGTCTTGCGCCGCTGGCCGAACTTCTCGATGAGGGCTTCCATCTCCTTCTGAATGACCCCCCAGAGTTTACGTTCGGAAGCGAGCAGGGCTTCGATCCGGGCCGCCTCCGCTTGCTTCTCCTTCAGCTCGTCCAGAATCTTGCGGATTTCCATCTGGGCGATCTTGTAAAGTTGCACATCCAGGATAGCGGCGGTCTGCTCGTCATCGAGTCCAAAGGTCCGCTGGAGCTTCTCGGCAGCATCCGCCTTCCCTTGGGACTCCCGGATCAGTTTGATGGCCTTGTCCAGGGCATTGAAGATGATGCGGAACCCTTCGAGGATGTGAATCCGCCGGCGCAAGACCGCCAGTTGGAATTCGTAGCGCCTCCGCACAGTGGCCAAGCGGAAATCCAAAAAGTAGCGGAGCAAATCTTTGAGACTGAGGCCATCGCGGGGGACGAGGGTTTGCCCGTCTTCCGAAGGCACCAGGGCCGTCATGTTGTAGGAAAAATTTTTCTGCAACTCCGTGTGTTTGAAGAGATAGGCCATTACCAATTGTGGATCGGCGTCGCTCTTGATCTCCAGGACCAGGCGCAAGCCGTCCTTGTCGTTCGATTCGTTGGACAGGCCGACCAATTGGGGCAGCTTGCGCTCCTCGATAATCGCGCCGATCGCGCGTTCCAACTCCCCTTTGTCCACACCGTAGGGAATCGAGGTGACCACAATCTGCTTCTTCCCCCGCGGGAGCGGCTCTTCCTTCCACTCGGCCTGGACTTTGATGGTTCCCGTACCTGTCTCGTAGATTTTCCGCAAAGTGGCCCGATCGGTAAGTATTTTGCCTCCGAGGGGAAAGTCCGGTCCCTTGATCTTGTCCAGGAGTTGGGCCACGGTGGCGTCGGGATGGTCGATGAGATAGATGCAGGCGCGCAGGACCTCGGCCAAATTGTGCGGCGGGATATTGGTGGCCATGCCGACGGCAATCCCCTGCGTGCCGTTGACCAGCAAGTTCGGGAATTGGGCCGGCAGCACGACCGGCTCCTGTTTGGAACCGGTGTAATTGTCCCGCATCGGCACCGTCTGCTGGGCCAGTTCGCTCAGAAGAGCTTCCGCGGCAGCGGTCAGCTTCGCTTCGGTGTAACGATAGGCCGCAGGCGGATCGCCATCGACCGAGCCGAAGTTCCCCTCCCCGTGGACGAGGGGCACGCGCATCACCCAATCCTGGGCCAGCCGCACCATCGCCTCGTAAATTGCCTGATCCCCGTGCGGATGGTAATCGCCCATCACCTTACCGATGATCTGGGCCGACTTGACGGCCTTGCGGTCGAAAGTCAGGTTCATGTCCTGATACATCGCATACAGGATGCGGCGCTGGACCGGTTTGAGGCCGTCGCGCACATCCGGCAAGGCTCGTCCGGTCACCACGGACAGGGCATAACGCAGAAACCGAGAACGGCCTTCCGTCGCGATGGATACGGTCTGAATGTCTGCCACGGACCAGATTCCTCCAAAGTCACGAATCGGGAAGCTAGCGGATAGCCGCCCCAACAGCAGGCTCAATGCGGGGCTTTTTTCCGCCCGCCTCCCCTGTTTTATTGTATCATTTGTACACTAAAAACAGCCCTTGGCAAGGGGCGTAGGCTTTTCTCTGCCGAAAAACCGAGCCGGAAAACCGGCGCTTTCCGCACAAATACCGACTTTCGGGGTCCCTTTCCCCGCAAACCGAATCCGAAGGGGGACACTTCCCCTTCTCGACCCCGAAAAGCACCTTCACCCTCTCTATCAAAGGGTCAGCGCATGGCCCAGGAGATACCAGCCCCATCAGCACGGGAGGGCATAGCTGCTCCCGTCAGCAGTTCCCGCATTTTCCGTCCCGGAATGCAGAGGAACATCCCTTGCGGAGGTCTTATTGGAAGTAATGTTTGGCCGCTGGAAGTGCAAGAGTGGCTGGCATCCCGCCTTCATCCAAGGCTGGGACTCATCCCGTCCCATTCCTCGTCGGTATGCTGAGGGAGGACCCACATCCGTGAGCCGGTACCAACGTGAGGAAGCATTACTTGGCTGGCGGGTAGTGCTTGAGGCAATCTTCTACCAAGGTCAGGTATTCCGGGGTGACCTCCTTGAAGCATTCTAGTTGCCAGAAGTGGGTGAAGGTGCGCCCGATGGGGGTTTTGTGGCAGGAGAGCAGCCCCTCCCGGATTTTGGCAATTTGTTCCGGGGTCAGGGAGCCTTGCCGCCAGACGATGACCGCAGGAGGCAACGGGGGCGATTGAGCCAGCACCTTGAGTTTCTGGGCCAAGCCGGGTTTGAGTTCCCGATAGGCTTGTAGGGTGCCGATGTCCACCAGGGCGGCCACACAGGTACCCGCCACCACCGCATCGAGAACTTCCTCGGCGGACTGACCGGCTGGTTTCATCGGGCAGCAATCGCCCGTAGGAATGGCCGGATCGTTGCGGAGGCGTTCGAGGAACAGGAGGCAGTGGGCCTTGCAACCGCGGGGAATGGCAATGCAGGCTCCCTTGAGCTGCTGCGGCCCCTGAGCGGGGCAGTCAGTGTGGACCACCAGGCAAGCTTGCACGCGCCCGCAGGTGGGATGGGTCACCACCAGAGGAACGATGCCGGGCGTGTCCTTGATCCACGCATACTCGAAACCGTGGAAGACGCCGATTTCCAATTTACCGTCGCGGAGTTGTTCCGCCAGGGCCTTATAGTCGGGGACGACCACCATGTCCCCATGCAGGCCGAGTTCCTTATGGAGGGTCTTTTTGAAGGGGGTGGCCGCCGCCTGAATGAGGACTTCGGGCACATCCCGGAATAGACCAGCGGGAAAGCCCACGCGGATGAACTGAGCCGGCTGGGCCGGTGTTCGGGCCGCGGGGGAGGCAACGGTGCTCGATACCGTTGCCGGGGTTGCTGCTGGGGCCGGTGCGGCGTTAGTATCCGCCGCCGGCGTGGAAAGAAGTGAGGAAAGAAAGAGGAGTGTCGCTCCACTGGAGCCTGCCCAAACGTACATTCTGCCACGGATCACGGTACACCTGCTCCCGGTTATCGCGCCCTGCTGGGATGGACTGGCCGCCTTTGGCTTAGCACCCGCCCCGCTGCGGGCGCCGCCGCTTCGCCTATCCCGTTTTGTTCCTAAGGGACGAGGAGACAGACGTTGTCATCGGCTGCTGAAGGGTCCCGCCCACCGCCTTTTGTCTCCGCTTACCCCATTGTTCGCAGGAGGAAGTGCCAAGTGTATGGCACCGGGGCATTTTTTCTGTTTTTCCGGGGGTGCAGGTGCTAAGGCATAGGGGGCGAAGGGAGGGGGTGCGGCTACCAGGCCAAGCGGATCCGCTGGGCTTGGCCCTACGGCTTCGGGACTGTTGGACTCGACGAAGGGAGTGCCCGTCCGGGGAAGGCCGGCGTAATTCCTCCCGCGGTGATGCGTTCCAAAGCGGCCAGTGCCAGCAAGTGTTGATAGACCGCTTCCACATAGTCGGCTTGGGCCTTGGCTGCCAGCACTTCCACCTGGTAAATCTGCTCCCGTCCCGTTTTGGCCAGGGGAATATTTTTCCGGGCCAGTTTGAGCAGCTCGATAGCCAGGTCGTTCTTTTCTTTGGCCAACCGGACTTTTTCACTCGCCAGTTCAAATTCCAGGTAGCCGTTTTCCGCCTCCAGAGTGATGAGGCTGCGGACATTGTCATACATCGCCTCGGCTTTTTGACTGAAGTCCAGCGCACGGGCGACCCGATCGTATTTGCTTCCGACTAATTGGGTGGGCATCTCCGGGATAATTCCGCCGGGCCGGTATTCCTTGCCGCGTTGGGCCTGGGGTACGTCGCGGGAGTGGAGGTCAGCCCCGGAGGCGAAGGTGGGCACAACCCGCCGGAACGGGATGCGGCTTTGGGCATACACTTCCAGGCGGAAAATATCAACCCCAGCCGCGGCTAAAGCTAGCTCTGGGCGGCGGGCCAAGGCGAGTTGCACCACCTTCTCCCGCGTGACCTCCGCCATTTGAGCCATGACTGGCAATTCCTTATCTTTCAGGCGGAAAGCGAAGTCTGGCTCGACGTGCATCAGTTGCCGCAGGGCTGCCTTGGCCCGCTTGCGCCCCACGATCGCCGTCGCTTGTAACTGCTTGGCTTCACGCAGGCCGATCTTGACCGTCAGCACTTTTTCCGTGGTCAAGCCGCCCAATTCATCCGGCGTAGTCGCCTTTTTGATGATGTTTTCCAAAATTTCGATCAAATCTTGGAGTTGTTCCACGACTTCGTCGGCGATGGCCTTTTGCTGCTGGGCATAAACGGCCGTGTAATACAAGCGGATAGTGTCTTCCACGAGTTCATTGTGCACTCGCTGATACTCTCCGGCCGCTCCTTCGAGGCCGCGCTGGGCTTGCTGCTTGCGGACTTCCAAATCCGGGCTGAGCAGGGTTCCCACGGTCCCGAAGCGGAGCAACGCCCGGTAGCCTCCTTCGCTGGCAGCAATGCTGGCCTTGACGGCCTTGAGGTGGGGATGTCGCTCGATCACCAGAGCAATGCACTCTCCCAGGGACAGTTCGGGGCCAGTTTCGGCTTCCTCGACCACTGGTTGCTGAAGGGTTTCCAGTGGGGCTGACTCCGCGGCGACCGGCAGGAGTTGCTGCCAGCGTTGCAAATGGGGCCAATCCGGTCGGGCGGCAGTTCGTGATGGCGTGAGGGAGTGGGCGGCGGTCCCTTGACGAGCCGGTGGCTGGCTCCAGCTCACCGGGGCCAACAGACAGCCCGCCATCATTCCCAGAGCAGTCATTCCGAGGAAGCGGCGCGTACAACTCCGTGGCATGTGCGTCTCCCGCAGATTCCCTCCTCGCGCAGCCGTCCCGTGCGTCGAGGCTTAGCATCGGCCGGTCCGCACCGGCTTCTGGACGGCGAAGTAGGCAAAAACCGTACAATCCGAATACAGGCGTACCGATCCTGCGGCCTGCACCGTCCGCACCCGTGACCCAACCCGGAATCACCGGCCATGGAGTACTTGCTCAGCCCCGGCGCCGAACGGGCTATGACCGCTGCCCAAAGCTGGGCGGCACGCCTCGGTTCGGAAATTGTACAGCTTACCCACTTTATCTTAGCCCTGCTCGACGAAGAGGAAGGGCGGGTTGCCCAATTGCTTCACCGCCTTGGCCTGTCCCCCGATCGGCTGCGGGAACAACTCCTCGCTCTGCCCCCCGCTCCCCCCGTTCCCTCCCCGGAAACCTTGCTGGCCCTGGCACGGGACTGGTCCCTCTCTTGCCGACAAGACCCCCAAGTGCTGACCGATGCCCTATTGCTGGCGGTGCTCCAAATGGACCCTCAATACGCCGCTGCCGTTGCCCCCTTGGGCCTGGATTTGCCTCGTCTCCAGGCCGCTGTGCTCCCCGCTTCCCCTGCCCCGGAATCCGCCGCGGAATCCACCCCATACCCTCTCTCGCAGGCTTGGCCGTCGCCGCTGCCCCCGCCACCCTCCGAGACTTCCCCTCGTGCTACGACGACCAGCCCGACAGCAGAATCGGCCCCGCCGCCTGCCCCCCAACTCACCCTGGAACCAATCCAAAATGCGCCTTCGTATCCCCCGCCGGATGCGTCCTCGGTTTCCTCAACCTCTGTCCTGATCTCTCCAGCTTCTGCCGCGCCCGCCGTGTTCGACGCCGTTGCTCCACCCTTGCCCTTACTGCGGGTGCTCGATGCCAACTGCAACCGGGCACGCGAAGCCCTACGGGTTCTGGAGGACTATTGCCGCTTTGTTCGCAACGATGCTGCCTCCACCGAAGAGGTCAAAACCTTACGGCACGACTTCGCCCGGTGGGAACAGCGCCTTCCGCTGTCCCTCCGCCTTTCCGCCCGCGACACCCCCGCCGATGTCGGGACAGCTCTCACCGCCGCCGGCGAGTACCAGCGTTTCTCCTTAGACCACGTTTGCCGTATTAACTTGAAGCGCTTACAGGAAGCCCTGCGCAGCCTCGAAGAGTACGGCAAGCTGCTCGATCCGCAGTGGGCGCAACAAGCCGAGCAATTCCGCTACCGCACCTACCATTTGGAAGGGCGCTTGCTCCATTTCTCCCAGCGGCAGCAACTCTTGGCCCAAGCCCGCCTCTACTGGCTCTTCACCCCCTCGGCGGCAGGCGAACGCTGGGAGTGGCTCCTGGAGCGTGCTCTAGCGGGCGGTGTCCAGATCGTTCAGCTCCGGGAAAAACACCTCGCGGATCGAGCTTGCCTGCAACTGGCCCAGGCCGTCCGGCGGCGCTGCCACCAAGCCTGCGCAGTGTTCCTCGTCAACGATCGACCGGACCTGGCTTTATGGTCGGAAGCCGATGGCGTCCATCTAGGACAGGACGACCTGCCGATCGCTCAAGCCCGCCATCTGTTGGGCAGGGAAGCTCTCATCGGGGTCAGTACCCACACGATCGAGCAGGTCCATCAAGCGTGGCAACAAGGGGCGGACTACATCGGCATCGGTCCGGTATTTCCGTCACAAACTAAGGCATTCGATCATTTCCCCGGCCTGGAGTTTGTGCGGCAAGCGACGGCGGTGTCGGTGCGTCCGGCCTTCGCGTTAGGAGGGATCACACCGGAGAATCTCCTCCACGTGCTGGCCGCGGGTGCCCGCCGCATTGCGGTCTCGGCTTGCCTGTCTCAGGCCAGCGATCCCGCTTCCATCGCCGCCCAACTCCGCGCCCTCCTCGACTCCTATGCGCTACCAGGTGTCAATTCCGTGGACTCAAGTGGGCCCGCCCCCGTCCCGGCGCCTTAAATCCTTCCACTGCCAAATCGACACATCCTCTCCGTAAAAAGCGTGGAATTGTTCCAATTCTCCCTCGCCACTTGCTCTTTACAAAAATCTCCTCTTTCGCCATTTTACCGCCATCCTCACGGTGCCGATTTGAACTATTGGCAGGATAGATGATTTATGGTAAACTCAGGCACTTGGTAAAATGGGACAAATGCATAAAGTAATCCAAGCCCAAGCACCCCGCGCAGGGATAGTGGCCTCCGTAGCTCGTCAGGCGACAGCAGATTCTCCGCAAGAGGTCTTGGCTCGGAGCGAGAGAATGGACGCTATACGTGACTTTCTCACCACCGTCCGCCAGGCGAATCTCGTCCCAGGAAACCTGCGCGCCCTGTTGCACATCCTTGTGGGCCGCAAGATCACCCGCCCCGATGGCACGGTCGTCTCCACGGGCCTAACTTGGCGGCAAACCGCGTCCTATCTCCGCCTGCTTCGCTTTGAGCCTCAACTCGCCCGTGAGGTGAACTTGGACCCCGACACCTTGAATATCCGCGATCGCGACCGCTTCTGGTATACGGTCATTGCCCACGCTCAGATCGATTCTCCCGCTGCCGTCGCCGAGGCGGACAAACTCGCTCCCCTCCTTCTCCAGCACGGCTACATCGTCGGCCCGCCACCCGCCGGCTTGACACAGACTCCGCCGCGCCCTGTACCATCCCCAACTCCCCCGCCATCACCTACGCCTGTCCAAAAACCCAAGCCGTCATCTCCCAAAACTTCGTCTCGTAAAAAGAAGACGTAAAAGACCCTACTACCTCCCTATTTCCTTCTCGTTGTCTGGTGTGTCCTCAACATCTGACCCTCTCCAAATATGAAAGTCTCGAAATCTCACTTTTAGCAGCGTTCTCGCAGTTGGCCCGTCTTTTTCGAGCATATGATTGTTTGACTTTCCCGGTTTTTCGCATTAGGGTTCCATAAACTGTCCCTGTGCCGGGTGGCGGGTGGGCGGTTCACCTCGACCGGTCGGCACCACCTCACTCTAACCTGGAGTAGCTGCGATGTTCTTGACCACGCCCTTCTCTCGCCGCCGTGGGACTTCCACCCCAGCCCAGGCCGCCGCCTCTCGACGCCTGACCCTCGAACGCCTCGAAGAGCGTGACGTTCCCGCCGGCATCGTCAGCGTCTTCGCCTCACAGGGCAGTTTCGCGGGTACTGTCAACCTCGTCATCACCGGCGATGACTTGGACAATCAGGTGGACATCGTCCGGGAATCCGGCCAGGTCAAAATCATCGCCCAAGGGACAACCGTGCTCCACTACAACCTGTCCTCGAACCCTGGGGTCAGTGTCACCCCCACCTATACCCAGATCACCTTTGATGCTTCAGGAGGCATCCGGGACATTTCGATCACCATGGGCGGCGGCCATGATGCCGTGCGGGTCAGCGCCATTGGCAATCATTCCTTCGGCAACTTTGGGGTCAATTTGGGCAGCGGCAACGACTCCTTCCTCCTCCTCGGATCGTCTCCAGACGACAACTCTGTCAGCTCTTTCTCTCTGGATTCCGGGAGTGGGGACGACTCGGTCTATGTGTACAAAACCTCCCTGCTTAGTGGCACCGTTTCCACCGGGGAGGGGAATGATACCGTCTACCTCAATGGTTGTGGGGTTGGTATCTCCACGCAGTTGGGGGCGGGC
>ENA-ORXB01002103-ORXB01002103.1-sediment-metagenome-genome-assembly--contig:-NODE-2103-length-18637-cov-3.424138_pt1 | contig 18637 bp, 12 predicted proteins | sample MGYA00237863_ERZ511475 | MGnify/ENA primary metagenome ERZ511475 (study PRJEB26305, sample SAMN06343858) | sediment metagenome | isolation source: hot spring sediment | place: Canada: British Columbia... | reverse complement strand
CGGGCGGCGCGGGAAAAGGGGCGTCAGCAGGAAAGGGCAAACGCCCTTATTTTTAGTGACGAAATAGAAATTGTGGGCACCCGGCGGGGGCAGCCGCCCAACACCCAGGCCAACGGAGGCGGAGGCAACGCTGACACCCGGACCGACACAGGCCGTGCCGCCGGGGAGAGACCTGCTCGTGCTGGCTCTCGAGACAGGCACGGAGCTGACGGACACGCGGAGCTACCCGGTGGTGGAGATTGTGACCGTCGACCCGGCAAGCGGACGGGTAGTTGCATCGTTCCGGGTTGGTTCAGCGGACGAATTCGTCCTTCCGGAGTGGGTGTTTGCGACCGGGCGCGAGGTGGTGACGGTGAGCGAGCGGCGGGTGGTGCGGTGGAGCCTCTACGGCCAGGAGCTGGCGACGCTGCTAAGGGCGGGGATGCCGCTGGTGCAGTCGCTCGACATCCTGCGGCAGCGCCTCCCGAACCCCTACTTCCGAGCCATCCTCGACGACGTGTACGAGCGCGTGCGGGCGGGGAGCTCGCTGTCGGAGGCCTTCGAGGCGCAGGCGATCTTCCCCGGCGTCTACACGGCGTCGCTTTTGGCGGGCGAGAAGAGCGGCGGCCTCGAGCAGGTGCTGCGGCGCTACGTGAGCTACTCGCGGATGCTGGCGGCGGTGCGCCGGCGGACGATCTCGGTCTCCGTGTAGCCTTCCACGAAGAGCCGCACGATCTTGTCCGCGTGGCTTAAAGCCGGACCCATGTCGGCCACCAGCCCCCTGGTTAGCAGGACTACGTTGGGATGTCTTTTGCCAAGGCTCTGGATGGCCTTGGTGGAAAGACCCAAGAGGAGGGCCGGGTCTGGTTGCGTGAGAGCCGCGCCCTGGCTCCTGGCCTAGGCCGTGAACCGGGTACTCCCGGCGCTGGAAAAAGTTGAGTTGCCGCCAAATGGCTGTATACTTGATAATATAGAGAAGCGAAACTTCCGGGAGATCCTGATGGCCCATTTTAAGGAAAGGCAGGTCGAAATGGCTACCCGAAGGATCTTCGGCAAAACGTGGTGGGGAAACGCCTGGGTAGAGGCTATGGAGAGGATTGATTACAACACCAACCGGCTCCCGAGGGGGAGAAGATATGCCAACGCAGGGATGGTCAAGGAGATCGAGGTTGTAAACGGCGAGGTTCTGGCCAGGGTAAAGGGTTCCCGCCCCACTCCTTACAGGGTAAGGATAAGCCTTAAAAAGTTCGGCCGGCAACAAAAGGAAAAGATAAAGGCGATCATTGCGGAGAATCCCGCCCTTGCTTCCCAGTTGTCCCTGGGAAAACTCCCCGAAGAAATGCTCGCCGCGCTGGCACGGCAGCATATTCACCTTCTGCCTGCCTCCTGGAAAGAGCTTACCGCAAGCTGTTCCTGCCCCGACTGGGCGAACCCTTGCAAACACCTGGCCGCGGTATATTACCTCCTGGCCAACGAGATAGATAAAGACCCTTTTATCATCTTTGCCTTGCGGGGGATGGACACCGGTGAGCTGATGGAGGCGGCAGGTTTTTCTACCGGGGAGACGAAAAAGGACGCTTTTGTCCCTTATACCGAGTTAACCGTACCGGCAGGCGAACAGACCCCTTGGGTTGACCCTGACCTGGCCTTTGAGAACGCGGCGAAAGAGGCCCTGTCCGCCCTCTTAACCGGTGCCCCTTTGTTCTACCCGGCCGGGGATTTTAAAAAATACCTGCTAAAGGCTTACCGGAACGTTGCCAGAGCATTGAAAGAACTGCCCCTGATAGAAGACAGCATTTCCTTTGCCAATATCAATTTCTGTTTGCTTTACCCCTCCAATGCCTGTTTTGCTTTATCCGACGTGAATTTCTTCACTTTCCCCACCGGCAGGCTACGGGATTTTGTGACGGGCGAAAAGTCAAGCAGGAAAATCCCCCACGAGATTGACGGCAGGCTGGCATTAAAAAAGACGTCCGGTGAATTAATCGGCGCGGACCGCCTGCTTGAGATTTTCATAAGGTTGCCGTTGAACCCCACGCTGGACGGCAACTCCCCTTCGGCGAGGTTTTTGAACGTGGCCGTGGCCGTTGCCCAGGCACTGGCCCGGGAAGCGGCATACCTGCCGGAAGTGGTTAGCAACCCGGACGGTGCTTTTTCCGTCCGCTACATCCCGCTGCTCAACTCGGAAAAGATAAACGATGCGATTGAATGCCTGGCCAAAATTGTGCCTGTCTGTTTTGTTTTCCGGGAAAAGGACGAGGCCGTGCTTACCGGCCGGGATGCCGTCCTGGAGGTCCTGTCCCTTATCCTTTCCTACCTGGTCCGCCGCTTTTCCGGCATCGAGCAGGAGGATAAGCTCTGCGACACCTTTTTCAAAGGGAGATACTACGCCGCCGCCCGCTTCGAGGAAAAACAGACCGCCAAAGCCGTTTCCGACTGGCTGGCCAGGCTTCATGCCCAGGCCGGTGATATCTCCCCTGTAATCAGGATCGAACTCCCCGAAAAAGGCGACAGGTTTAAGCTGCAGGTAGAGGTGGAAAACAAAAAAGACCTGCTGGCGGCTCCTTTGCCGCTGGCCGGGATCTTCGGCCGCGCCGGGCAGATATTCTCCCGTCCGGCGGAAGAGGTCCGCAGCGAAGTGGCGAGGCAGATCACCTTGGCCGCCGAATACCTGCCGGGGTTAAAAGACATTCTAAACAGTAAAGGAACGAACTCCCTGTTTATTACTCCCTTGGAAATGGCCGATTTCCTGGAAAGGGGGCAGGAAATACTCAATTTCCTGGGGATCAAAGTGGTTATCCCGAAAGAACTGAAAAGACTTTCTGCGGCCAGGGTGGCGATCAGGGCGGAATACAACGGCAACCAGGTCTCCTACCTCAGCCTTGAGAAAGTCCTGCGTTTTTCCTGGGAGGTAGCCCTGGGTGAAACCACCCTCACGCGAGACGAGTTTCTCCGGCTGGCCGGTGCCGCCACCGGCCTGGTTAGGTTCAAAGACCAGTATCTGCTGTTAAAACCGGAGGAAGTTAGAAATGTTTTAGAGCGGCTGAACAGGCCCCTGCCCAGGCCTTCATCCATGGAACTGCTTCAGGCCTCTTTAACCGGCGAATTGCAGGACACTGCCTTTAACCCCGACGAGGCCTTTAAAAGGGTGCTGGACGAGCTGACCAGGGTCGAGCGCCCGGCGGTGCCCAGGGGCCTGAAAGCCGACCTGCGGCCGTATCAAAAAAGGGGCTACCGGTGGCTCTACACAAACGCCGTTAGGGGCCTCGGCTGCTGCCTGGCCGACGATATGGGCCTGGGTAAAACCATCCAGATGATCGCTTTAATTCTCAAGTTTAAAGAAGAGAACCGGCTCGACTCCCCCGCGCTGGTCATCTGCCCCACGACCCTGGTGGGTAACTGGACAAAGGAGTGCGGCCGGTTCGCCCCATCCTTAAACGTCGCCGTTTACTACGGCGCAGAACGCCGGCTGGCCACCTCCGGCATCGACGTCTTAATCACCACCTACGGCGTTTTGCGCCGGGATCTCGGCAAATTCAAAAACAGGGAATGGAGCCTGGTGGTCGTCGACGAGGCGCAAAACATCAAGAACCCCGGCAGCGAGCAGACCAGGGCGGTCAAGTCGCTACCGGCAAAGGTTCGCCTGGCCGCGAGCGGAACGCCCGTAGAAAACCGGCTCACCGAGCTGTGGAGCATCTTCGACTTCATCAACCGGGGGTATTTGGGAAGCCTTCCGGACTTTACCCGTCGCTTCGCCGTGCCCATAGAAAAATACCGCGATCGGGAAAAGATAAGCAGGCTGAAAAGGGCCACCGCCCCTTTCATTTTGCGACGGTTGAAAACGGACCGGTCCGTCATCAAAGACCTGCCCGACAAGGTCATCACGAACGAGTACTGCCATCTTACCAAAGAGCAGGCGGCGCTCTACCAGCAGGTGGTGGACGCCGCCATGCGGGAGATTGAGAAGAGCGACGGCATAAAAAGAAAGGGCCTGATCTTCAAGCTGATCACCTCTCTCAAGCAGATCTGCAACCACCCTGCCCATTATACAAGGAAGGGGAACGTCGCCAAGGAGCTTTCCGGCAAGGCGGAGAAAACCGTGGAGCTCGTCGAAAAGATCATCCTGGCCAAGGAGAAGGTGCTGATCTTCACCCAGTACCGGGAGATGGGTGAGTTGCTGGTGAAGATGATCGGCCGTGAACTCAATGAAGACGTCCTCCTTTTCCACGGCGGCCTTCCCCGGACAAAGCGGGAGAAGCTGGTCGAAGAGTTCCAGGGCGGCGACCGCCATCCCGTGCTGGTCGTCTCCTTGAAGGCCGGCGGTACCGGCCTGAACCTGACCGCGGCCGCCAACGTGATTCACTACGACCTGTGGTGGAATCCTGCCGTGGAGGCCCAGGCGACGGACAGGACTTACAGGATCGGCCAGACCAAAAAGGTGATCGTCTACCGTTTAATCACCCTCGGCACCTTCGAAGAAAGAATTGATGAGATGCTCGGTGCCAAAAAGGAACTCGCGGAACTTACCGTTGCCGCCGGGGAGCAGTGGATTACCGAACTATCCGACCGTGAGCTGCTGGAGATATTCAGGTATGCGGCCGGCCCAGATCGGCCAGGACGCGCGTGCATGACGCCTGCGGCGCCACTTCCATGAGATTGATCTTACGAGCGCAGGCCGCCGGCTGCAGCAAAAGGCTACTAGAGGTTATCCACTATTCCTGCCTGCGCCAACTCTAAAGAGCGTTTAGCTAAATAAAGATCATATGCAGCCGAGAGTTTTTCATTTTCACTCCTCAGGTAATTTAACTCACTTTCCATAAGATCCAATTTGGAGGTTTTACCCATCTCGAATCTCTGCTTATCCCACTCATAATTCCGCTTCGCATTTTCATAATTAAGCAACGCCAACCGGTAGTCTTTCTGCTTCGCTTCGACGTTCAATAGCAAGTTGTTTATGGTATCACTTAACTTATACTCCTCATCTTTTAACCGGAGTCTCAGCTCCTCAATCTCCAGTTCCAGCAGCTCGTCTTCATAGCCGTCGTCTCCAACCTCGTCAAGGTCGTCCTCGCGCTGCTCGATGTCTCTCTTGAGCTTGTAAAACCTGTTGTACTCTTGAGTGGCTCTTGACAATAACACCTGATAATCGGGCACCTCAACCGTTTCCGCAACTTCAAAGGGAACCAGCGTCAGCACGGCGTCATAATCGCGACCCATCAAATCGTTCAGTTCTCCTTTGTGCGCTTTAATCGAACCGTCCAGCTGGTCTATTTTCTTGCTCAGATTCAGCACCTCGGTCGATAGCTCGACCACCTTGAGGCGGGTGCTCCTGCCCAGGCCTAATTTTGCTTGTTCCAAATTTAACAAGTTCTGTTTTAACTCGCGCTCTTTGTCCAAGACAATAGAGCTGTGTTCCTCCTTGAATATTGTCGTGTACAGCTTTTCAACCGCATAATCCAATTGCTTCCTGAAATTCTCTTCGTCAATAACGGCATCGTTATATTGGCTTTCTGCATCCCTTTTCTTGTCCAGCAACGATTCCAGTGAAGCAGATTGCTTGCCTATTTCATCCCAGATAGACTCCATTTCCGCCTGGATTTCGTTAATCTCTTCCTGACTTAACCCTTCTTGATTTAACTCTTCTTGAAGTCTCTCCAATCTATTTACCAAATAGTAATATTGATAGTAAGCGTCGTCGTACTGCTCCTCCGCCTGGTACAACTGATATTTTGCTTTTTCCCTTTCTATCGCATACATTTTTAGATTCCGGCTGTTTTTGCCGGCCAGCTCTTTGGCCTGCTCCAGAGTAATAACGTCGTCCGCAGCGTGGCAAACGGAAAGGCCGCCGGCCATAAACAGGATAGTCAACATTAATGTCAAAATCTGCCTCATAACTTCCGTCCCCCTCAATCCCAATTCACTCGTACCTCAGCGCGTCTACCGGGCTCAGCTCCGCAGCCTTCCAGGCGGGATAAAACCCGAAAAACACACCGGTAATTACGGAAAACGTTAAACCCAGTACAATTCCACCCACCGAGGGGACGGCCGGCAACTCCAGGTACTTCAGGAGAGGAACGGCCAGGAAGCCCACAACCGCCCCTAACGCCCCGCCGGCCAAACTGATAACCACGGCCTCCGCTAAAAACTGGCCCAGTATCTCCCGCTTTTTGGCCCCGATTGCCTTCAGAATGCCGATTTCCCCGGTTCTTTCCTTTACCGTCACGAACATGACGTTCATAATCCCTATCCCGCTGACTATTAAGACAACCACCGCCACGGCCAGCAAAAGCAAAGACATGGTTCTCGCCGACTCCTGGGCTGCGGCCAATCTGCTGCCCGCATCCAGAATGCGAAACTGGTCCGCTCCTCCCATCCGGTGAGTTTCGTTCAAGATGTATGTAATATCGTCTATGGCGGCCTGGACCGTCTCCAGGTCCGTCGCCTCAACCATAATCGTGGGGTTTGCCCTGGTCCCCAACAAATACTTTTCTCCCACCGAGTAGGCAATGAAAGCCGAGTCGTCATAACTGAAGGGGGAGCCGGTGTCCCCTACTCGATTGTAAATGCCTACGACCTCAAACTTCCTCCTGTTGATGCCGATGCTTTGACCTACGATTTCGGAGGGGTTCCCGTCCGTGAGCGTGTTCGCCAGTTCCGCCCCCAGCACGGCGCACTTCTTTTTCTTCGTCTCGTCTTCGTCCTCAAGCGCCCTGCCTTGTTGGATAGTCAGATTATTGCTTTCCTGAAACTCCGGCGGGACGGCTATGAAACCGCCGTTTAAGGAGAAATCGGCATAGCTGATGTCTCCGTTGCCCCGCAAAACCGGAAAAGCGTGGGCGATATTATCGCTTTCCATGAACAACTGCGCGTCCTTTTTGGTTAAGGGATCCACTACTCTGCCCCTCTGGGCAGGCATGACCATAATCGACCCAACGCTCAGCTTGGAATACTGCTCACTGACCTGAGCCTCGCCCCCTTTGCCGATGGCCACTACCAGAAAAACCGTGGCCGTACCAACAATGACCCCCAGCGTAGTCAAAAAACTGCGCACTTTGTTCTGGGAGACGTTTACCAGCACAAGTTTAAGAAGCTGTCTTAACTTCAAAGAATCACCCGCTTTTGCGTTTAAGGTAAACCACGGTTTCGTTTACCTCGAAACCTTCGAGGACTTCCACGCTGGTGCCGTCCGTAAAACCGGCCCTTATCTGTCTTTCCACCATATTGCCGGCCTCATCAAGAACGGTTATAAACTGTTTTCCGCCAACGGCCCTGACGGCTTCATAGGGCACTACCAGGCAGTTCTTAACCTCTTTCATGACAAAAGTTACCGTACACGTCATCCCGTCTTTTAACCCGGGAGCGGGGTCTTTGATGTCAATCTCTACCAGGTAGTTCACCAGACCGGAAGCATCTTCAACCGGCAAAGAGCTTATTTTGCTCACCTCACCTGCAAATTTCTGGTCCGGGACGGCTTCCACCGTCACATATACTTTTTGCCCTACTTTGATCTGACCGATGTCGTATTCAATTACCTTTGTTACCGCCTTAACGGCCTGGTTTTCGTGGATGACGGCGAAATCCTCTTCGTCGGAAACGGTTTCCCCCACTTTCTTCGAGAGACTCAGAACGACACCTGAGACCGGCGCACATAAAATCGTGTCCTCCAGGTTCTTTTGAGCCATCTTCACCTGCAACTCGTATTGCTGCAAATTCTGCTTTTTCAGTATTGCAAATTCTTTGAGCAAGTTCTGGTATTCTACTTCCTTGTTATCCAGTTCCATTTTTTTCATTTTTCTTTCATAGGCCGAGTAAGCCTCAGGGATTGCTTCCATCTCCTGATATTCATCCCTGAGTCTCTCCAGATCTGCTTCCGTGTTTTTTAATTTCAACTGCATGCTTAAAATGCTGGTTAGTTGTTGTTCTTTGGCGTCTTCCAGTTTGGCCAAAGCTAATTGGTACTCATCCCGATAGTCCCGGTCGTCCAGCTTGGCGATAACGGCACCCTTTTTTATTTGATCGCCCTCGGCAACCAGTATTTCGGCAACGGTGCCCCTGACACCGAATCTTAAGTTAACCTTGGAAAACTCAATCGTCCCGTCAGAATCCAGGCCAACAATAATATCATCTCTCTTTACCTGCACCCTCTGGTACTCCATCTCTTTTCCGGCGCCCGTGCCCTTGCTCCGCCACCAGAAACCCGCTCCTCCCGCCAGCAGTAGAACGACCGATACGGCCACAATCGCCAGGACCTTCCTGTTTTTAAGTTTAAGCAACTCCCTTGACCCCCATTATGGTGAACCTCCGTCATCAAAAACTCTGCCGTCTCGTATGTGGAATACCCTGTTTGCCCGCCGGGCCACCTCGGCATCGTGGGTGATGATTACTATGGTATTCCCTTGCCCGTTCAGCTCTTGAAAAACCCCGATAACGTCTTTAGTCGATTTGCTGTCCAGATTGCCGGTGGGCTCGTCGGCCAGGATTACCTCCGGATTACCCACTATCGCCCTGGCAATGGCCACCCTCTGTTGCTCTCCCCCTGACAGTTCATTAGGCCTGTGGTTAAGCCGTTCCCCTAAGCCTAAGAGACTCAGTTTTTCCTCTGCCAGCTTCATGGCTTCTTTCTCATCGATGCCGCGGTAAAGCAAGGGCAGCACGACATTCTGGATGGCCGTTAACCGTGGCAACAAATTGAACTTTTGAAAAACAAAGCCGAGTTTCTTGTTTCTGATTTCGGCCAACTGGTTTTCCTTGAGGCGCAAGACATCGAGACCGTCCAGATAATACTCGCCGGAAGTAGGCAGGTCCAGGCAGCCGAGTATATGCATCAAAGTTGACTTGCCCGAACCGGACGGCCCCAGAATGGCGACAAAGTCTTCCTGCATAACCCGAAAACTTACCTTGTCCAGTACTCTGAGCTGCTCGGAGCCGCTTTGATACACCTTGACGATGTTGCGCACGTCTATTATAGACTTGCGGTTCTCACCCATTGCTCCGGTCGACCGCCTCCTCCGCTTACATTGGCGGCGGAGGACCGACGGGGCCGCCGGGCGGCCGATTGCCGCCGGATGCGCCGGCATTGCCGTTTGCCCGCCTGGCACCGCCCATCACTTCCACGAAGACAACCGCCCCGTCTTTTTTCCATACGCGTATCATCTGGTCTTTCTTAATGTCCGTGACCGCGAGCGTCTTTGTCTCATCGGTTCCCCTCTCCCTCGTTACGATAGGGGTGCCGACGGGGATCAAAAACGTCTCGGTGTCCTCGGTAACCTCCAGGCCGGGCGGCCCGTTTTGCGGCTCGGGGCCCTGACTGCTCTGACTAGGCCCGCCACTTGCCTTCTGTTGACCATTCTCGCCGGGTCTTTGCTCTGGGAGATTCATCTCTACCTTGTACACCGTGACTTCATTGCCCACTACCTCTTTTACCTTGCCTATCAAATTCGGTCTTTCCGCCGGCATCACCACTTTTTCGCCGCCCGCAGCGTCTGCCGCGCCGGCATCCTTTTGGCCACCTGTCGTTTTACTCCCGCAGCCTGCGACCGCCAACAGAAAAACCCCGACTGCCAAGATTAACAGCGGTTTGCCGAATTTCATAACATCCCCTCCGTACCTGGTAGCGTGCCGACAACCGGTACGCTCAAACGGCCCACATCACGATCTGCGGTTGAGAACACCCCCTTCCGTCCCCTATTAAAGTTATTTTGAGAGCTGCCAAATTAATGTAAGAAAACTGTAAAAAAACTGGGGAAATGCGAATGGAAGAACCCCTGGTGTTTTGGAGACGCATTACCGGCGAACTCGCCGGCAAATGCGCTCGGCTTTGCGAAACCGAATCCTGTCAATGGTTGCAGGCACCAACGGGCGTATATTTGACCTGGCAGGGCGGGGAAGAAAGGAAAAGGTGGCTTGACTACCCCCGGCTTTCCGGAGAGGGCGTCGGCGGGAGGGTGACTTCCACTACGGCGCCGCCATGCGGCTCGTTCGCGGCGCGGACCGAGCCCCCGTGCTTCTCGGCAATGGTGCGGACGATGGCCAGGCCCAGGCCGGTATTCCCCCGGCGGCCCCTGAAGTACGGTTCAAAAACGCGGTCGAGATCCTGCGCGTCAAACCCCGGCCCGTCGTCCCGGAAGGCTATGGTGACGCCGCCGGTTTCCTGCTTTTGGGCCGTAACAACCACCCGGCTGGCGGCGTGCCTGATGGCGTTGCCCAGCAGGTTGTCGAACAGCCGCCGCAACTTGGCGGCGTCGGCCCGCAGCGGTATCTCCTCTTTCACTTCGTTCACCAGGGCCACGCCCCTTTCCGTGGCGTAACCCCCAAGGCCTTCCACCGTCGCGGCGAGGATCTCGCGGGCGTCCACGGGCTCGAGCGCATACGTTTCGTGCGGGCTTTCGAGGCGTGCCAGGTACAGAAGCTCGTCTACGAACCGGCAGAGCCGCCCGGTTTCCCTGGCGATGATGTCCGCCGCGTGCTCCGCGTCCTCCCCGGTGAACACGCCGTCCTTAATCCCCTCGGCGTATCCCTGGATGCTGGTGAGAGGCGTCCGCAACTCGTGCGAGGTGTGCTGCAGGAAGCGTTTCGTGGCGGCCTCGTGCTCTTTGAGCGACGCGGCCATTTCGTTGAACGCCCGGGCGAGGTCCGCCAGCTCGTCCTGCGACCCGACCTCCACGCGCGCGTCGAACTCCCTCCTGGCTATGGCGCGCGCCTTCTCCTTCAACGCGTGGAGCGGGCGGGTGAGGTGCTGCGCCACCAGCCAGGCGCCGATGAGTGAGACGGCCAGGCCGGCTCCCAGGCTCTGCAGGAATATCCGAAAGAGCCTTACGTTTAACGCTTCAAATGCCCTGCGCTGCAGCAGCAGGTACATCGTCCCGCCCGGCTGCTCGCCGGGAGGAAGGGGCGCGGCGGCGACGATGTAGTCCCGGTGGCCACGGGGGAGGGCGGCAGGCGGAGGCGGCATTGCTTCTCGCAGCACGTGCGGCAACCGGATGCCGGGGGGGAAGGCAGCCGGGGCGCTGCCGTATAGCACCGTCCCCTCACGGTCCGTCACCACGAAGTCTCCCTCCAGGACCTGATCCCCGAAGGGAATAGGCACGCCGGCAGGCGGGGCATGCTCCCGGCTCATCTCCCTTGCCAGGGCCTGGGCCTGGCGGATCATGGCGCGGGCCACCTGCGCCTCCATGTAGTGCCGCGTCAGGGTGTGGAAGAGGAAACCCATGACGCCGGTGCTACAGATCACCGCCGCGGCATACCCGAGAAAGATTTTCGTGGTTATGCTGCGCAACTTCAGCATTGCAGCCGGTAGCCCACTCCCCACACGGTGGCTATCTGCGCGCGGGAGCCGGCGGCCCGGAGTTTCTTGCGCACCCGCTTCACAAGGTCGTCCACCGCTCTGGTCTCGCCAAAGTAGTCGAATCCCCAGACCAGGTCGAGCACTTCCTCCCGGGAGAAGGTCCGTTGCGGGTGGCGGGCGAACAGCAGCAGGAGATCGTACTCCTTCCGCGTGAGGGACAGTTCGGCCCCGCCGGCAAGGACGCGGCGGTCGCCCGGGTAGATCTCGATGTCGGCGGCTTCTATCTTGTGCGGCGGGGCGGTGCCGGCGGCCCGCCGGAGCACGGAGCGCACGCGGGCGACCAGCTCGCGCGGGCTGAAGGGTTTGGCCACGTAATCGTCCCCGCCCAGTTCGAGGCCGAGGACGCGGTCCACTTCATCCCCGCGGGCGGAGAGAAAAATGACCGGGACGGTGCTCCGCCGGCGCAGTTCCCGGCAGAATTCCAGGCCGTCCTGCCCGGGGAGCATGATGTCCAGGATGAGCAAATCGGGGAAGGCCTCCCGCAGGCGCGCCTGTGCTTCCTCGGCAGAGGCGAAAGTCTCCACCCGGTACCCCTCGCGCGCCAGGTACCGGCGCAAGAGGTTCCTGATGTTCTCCTCGTCGTCGACTACGAAGATGGTCTTCACCGCCGCCTCACCATGCATTTCAGTTCTCCGTCCCCGTGCCGGACCCTGCTTCTTCCCCTCCTCCGCGAGTTGCCGCCTGGTGGAGATCATTGCCTTTCTCCCGGCCGGTCGGGGTCCTTGCGTCTTCAGCCTATGGCCCGGTGGCAACAAAATGCCGGGAAAAGTGTAGAAAAAATGTGGAAAGGCCTCCCTTAACGCCCCATTCCGCGCCGGGGCGCTTCGCCCGGCGACTCCAGCTCCGGGAAAATTATGGCCGGCTCTGGGGAAATTGTGTCCAAAAGAAACAGTCTATGCTAAACTAAAATAGGTAGCTGCCCGGTTCATACTGTCGGCGATGTGCAACCTTGGCTGGGGGTTGTCGCCAATGCTGCGGGTTTACCTCCTGGGGCGTTTGACTTTGCTGGCGCCGGAGGGCGAGGTTATCCTGCCCACCGCTAAAACACGCCTTCTGGCGGCTTATCTCTTCTGGCAACAGGGCCGCTGGGTGCGGCGCGAGGCGCTGCGCGGGATGCTCTGGGAGGAGGCGGACGAGGAGCGGGCGGCGGCGAACCTGCGCCAGGCGCTTCATTCCCTGCGGCAGGCCCTCAAAATTGCCGGTCTGCCGGACGGTCTGCTGGAAGTACGGCGGGATGCGGTACGGGTGCCAACGGAAGCGGAATGCTGGGTGGATGGCCGGGCCTTTGAGGAAAAGGCCCGGACCGGACTGCAACCGGGGGAAACGGCGACCGAACCCCTCATGACCGCGGCCTCCCTTTACCGGGGGGACTTCCTGGAGGAGATGGACGCGGACTGGTGCCTGGCCGAACGCCGGCGCCTGGCGGATACCTATCTCGGCGTCCTCCGGGCGCTGGTGGAGCGCCTGGCCGCCGCGAGACTGCACCAGGCGGCCCTCTCTTACGCCCACCGGTGGCTGGCCGCCGACCCGCTGGACGAAGCGGCTCACCGGGCGCTGATGCGGCTCTACGCCGCCATGGGACAGCCGGCACAGGTGGTGGAACAATTTGCGCAGTGCCGGCGGGTCCTCGAAACGGAACTGGGCGTTGCCCCCGGCGATGAGACCGTCCGTCTTTATCGGGAGATCAGTCTGGCGGGCGACGAGCGTACCGCCGGGCGTAAGCGCCGTGTCAAAAGGCCCCGCCCGGTGGAACAGCTTTCCGAAGACCCGCTGCGGAACGCGAGGATGCTCCTGGCCTATGGCGAGGCGATGGTTCTGCAGGGGGAGAGCGGGGAAGGGATCGCCGCGCTGGAGAAGGCTCTTAAGGTATATGAACGGTTTGGCAGTACGGCGGTCAAAGCCCGTCTCGTCCTGGGGGAAGCGCTGCTCTGGCTCTCCATCCCCCTGACGCCGCGGGTGGACCAGGCACTGCGGCTGAGAGCATTGCACTACATCGAACAGGCCCTGGAACGCTACCCGGTCAACGGTCCACCGGCCGACTTCGTGCGGGCCCTGCAACTGGGGTCGCAGATCAACTGGTTGGTGGGACGGAACAACCGCGCCGTCGAACTGGCGGAAGAAGGTATGGCCATAGCTCACGCTCTGGGGGACCGGGAGGCAGAAACCCGCCTGGCGGTCCTCCTCGCGATGGCGCTCCGTGAGAGCTACCGGCTGCGGGAGGCCGACGCGGCCTTTGAGCGGGCTGTCCGGGGCGTGCCGTGCCTGACAAACCTCTGGGAAGTCCTCTGGCTGGTCATGCAACGTGGGATTCTGGCTTATATCGTCGGGGATCTGGCGGAGGCCGAGAGTTTCCTGCGCGAAGCCCTCTCCCTGGGCCGGATGGCGCCCTTCCCTTCGCTGATGCTCAAGGTGGGGGACACCATGACCCGTTCCATGCTTATCGTTATTCTGCATTACCGGGACAAGCGGGCGGAAATGAAAGAGCTTCTCCCCCCGCCTGAGGCGGAGAAATTTAATCCCGAACCCTACACCTACCTGAAACCCGCTCTTCACGGCCGCGGACCGTCAAGCCATGTTGCCGGGCCTGGACGGCTGGCTGCGCGCGCGGCTGGAAAGGCTGCCTTCGCCCATGATCGCTTGCACGGTGCGTTGTGTCATCGAGGAGATGCTGGCGGGCGGCCTGTTCCGGGAAGCCTCCCGCTGGGCCGCGGCCGGCATCCGCCTGGCGCGCACCCGCGGATGGGGCGGTTTCGTGGCTCTCTTCTACTGCCACCGGGCGGTGGCCCTGGCCCGGCTGGGCCGGGTCGCCGCGGCGGAGATCTGCCGCCATCGCGCCGCGCTGGCCGCGAATCCGGACGAGAGGTGGACGCCGGCCTGGCTGGCCCGCGCCGACGGCCTTATCGCCCAGGCGCGGGGCGACGCCGCGGCGGCCGAACGGCACCTGGCAAAGGCGAAGCGTCTCTTCCAGCGGATCGGATCCCGTTACGACGCCCGGCAGGTCGAGGCCGAGCTGACGGGGCGGGCGGGATCGGCCGCCTCCGAGACCGGCTTGGGGTAGAGGGCCCCCTCGACTACCTGTCAAAACCCGGCCCCCGGGAGAACCCTTCCCGGGGGCCGGGTTTTTGGTTTTTTTTGACGCTTTTTTGACGTTTGAATCCTACCCTTAAACCATAAATCACACAGGAGAAGGAGAGTGTCCAAATGCGATTGGGGCCGAAGGTATTCTTCCTGGCAGTCTTTTTAGTCGCGGCGGCCATAGCCCTCGCCGTCCCGGCCTGCAGCACTCCCGCCCTGGCTGAGGCGTCCGGGGACGCGTCCATTACCGTCGTCTACCCCAATGGCAACGAAGTCTGGGAAATGGGATCACAGCAGACCATCAGGTGGACGTACACCGGCAACCCGGGCAGCGAGGTCAGGATAGAGCTTCGAGACGGGTACAGTGAACCCGGGTACGCCGGCGGCATAGTTATCTACCTCGGAAAGACTTCCATAGGCCAGAACGGAGTAGGCAGTTACACCTTCACGGTTCCCCAGAACCTGCGTCCGGCATGTACTTACCAGGCACAGATATATGTTCCCAACACGAGATACAGTGATCGAAGCGACGATGATTTCAAAATCCTTCCCCCCGGCGGCCAGCCGCCTATCACCCTTTTATCTCCCAACGGCGGCGAAGTCTGGGCACCCGGATCCACGCAGACCATCCGCTGGCGGTATACCGATGAACTCGCCGGGAAGACCGATAGCGTGGATATCTATTATTTCAAAACTACTAATGACCACTATAGTAATAAACTGGGTTCGGCTCCCCTCGGCCAGAACGGGACGGGCACCTACACGTGGGAAATATCGACAAAATCCGGCCCCGGGAAGTCCCCCGGGAGCGATTACAAGATAGCGGTAGTCGCCCATAACCAGAGATTCATCCGGGATACCAGCGACTCCTACTTCACTATCGGTTTCGCCCCGCCCCCACAGCAGGAACCGACTGTCCAGCCCCCGGTGGAACCCCAGCCACCGGCCGGGGGGACGGCCCTGACCTACAACCTTCCCAGCCAGTTCTCGGCAACCCAGGGGGGCAACAACTGGTACTACCTCTATGGGAACTTGCCAGCCGGGCCGAACCAGGCCGCCTGGGACAACCAGGTGCAACCCTGGGGAGTAGTGGACCATTACGGCTGGAACGGCGGATCCGGCTATTCCGGCCCGCGCTACCTGGAGATCACGGGGCGCGACCCGGACGACTGGCACAAACCGGGCCCGGGCGGATGGCTGCAACCGGGGGAAGGGGCCGACATCTCCTTCGGCTGGAAAGCGCCGCGGGCCGGGACGGTATACATCCGGGGCATGTTGAACACTTCCTGGGCGGAGGCAACGGCCGGCGGATCCAATGATGACGGGGTCTGGTTCTCCATCTGGAAGGGCAACACCCGCTTGACCCAAGAAGAAAGGGTTTTCCGCGGCAACAACGAGTGGAACAGAACCCCGTTCGTCACCCAAACGACTACGGCCACGGTGGCCGCCGGGGATATGATTTACTTCTACATCCGCCGGGGGAACTGGCAGGACTGTGACGGCATGTACTATAGCTTCACGGTATCTTACGATCCCAACGGCGATTTGGATCCTCCCGCCTGCAACCACATGGTCAGCGGCGACACGGTAAGCCTGATTGCCACCGATACGGGCAGCGGTGTGGCCGCCATCGAATACGCCGTTCACGAACAAACATCGGGAAAATGGTCGGCGTGGAAGACCTACCAGGGGCCTTTTGCCCCGACCGGCATTGACAAATTAATGTACCGGGCGATAGACAACGCGGGTAACCTGGGGCCCTACCAGCTTGTCGGCGCGGAGCAACTGCAGCCGCCTCCGCAGCCAGCCGGCCAGGTACTCATCAACGACCCGTCCTTCGTGACGCTGACGGCCATCCCCAACCCGTTCGGTGAGGCAGACATCGCCTACAACCTGCAGGTAAAGGCCAACAACCCGGCCTGCCCGGTGGAAGTTTCCTACCTGCTGCTCAACCCCAACGGGACGCCGCAAAACCCGTCTACGGGCATGGAGGTGCACCCCGCCGGGGAGTTCGAGAGCACCTGGAGCGGCGCGGCGCAGTACTTCTACCACACGGAGGTCGGCGGCTGGGCGCAGCCCCAGTACAGGACCAACCCCCAGGTTTTCGGCCTGCCCCACTACCGCACCGCCGTGATGATGCTGGCCCGGTACGAGAAGATTTACCTGGTCTTCTTGCGGGAAAACGACGGCCGGCTGACCTTTCAGGTGTTTAAAGGCGGCGCCTTCAACGGCCTGGACGTGCCCGGCCTGGGTCAGGTCACCCGCGCCGGCAACCAGTTCAAGATCCATTCCTCCGGCAGCGCGGTGGAAGTGGGCATCTGGGACAAAGGGCAGTACCGGCACGACGAGGTAAAGGGCTGGGCGCAGCAGAGCTACCAGGCCAACGACAAGCTCTACGATATCCCTCACTACGGCATGTTCATGCTTATGATCGCCCGCTACGACAAGCTGGGCCTCATCGTCGGCAACTTCAACGACGGGCAACTGGGGACCATCTGCTTTACCGGCTCCCGGTATCTCATGCGCGAAACCGTTCCCGGCCTCTGTGAAGTTTCCAGTGTGGGCGGTCTCGATCTCGAAGGTACAACCGGTCGCAGTCCCCGGATCGAGGTCAAGGCCACCGCGGGGAAACCGGTGGAGGTATCCCACTTTGCCTTCGACAACACCTGCTGGCAGTGGGAAGTAGGCGGCTGGGCGCGGGAGGAGTTTAAACCAAACCCGCAGATACTGCCGCTCAAGCATTACACGCCCGGCTTTTTCATGTGCAGCCGCTACGATAAGGCGGGGATCTTCTTCTACAACGAAAATGACCTGCAAATGGGCGTGCTACCGATTTCCGCTGTTGCGCAGACAAGCGCCGGAATCCCGCAGGCACCACAGCAGCCTTCCCGCATAACCGTCCTTCTTAACGGCCGGCCGCTCTCCTTCGACCAGCCGCCGGTGATCATCAACGGCCGGACCATGGTCCCCCTGCGCGCCATTTTCCAGGCTCTGGGGGCGGAACTAAACTGGGACGGCGCCACCCGGACCGTGACGGCGACCAAAGGGAACACGGTGATCGTCCTGGTAATCGGCTCCCCGACGGCCTTCAAGGACGGCCGGCCGGTAACCCTGGCCCAGCCGGCGCTGCTGATGGCCGGCCGCACCATGGTGCCGTTGCGCTTCATCGCCGAGGCCCTGGGAGCGGAAGTGAACTGGGACGGCGCCACGCAGACGGTTACCATTTTGCACTGATGACGGTTGTTTGTTGCCGCATCGCCGGCCGGCTTCCAGCCGGTCCCCGGCAGGCAAGCCGAAAGTCTAATACAAGGAGGGCCTGCGGATGAAAAAGTTGCTGTCGCTCCTCGTGTTGGCCATCTTTGTTCTGTTGTGCTTCGCCCTGGCGGGCTGTCTCAATTCTCCCGCGGACCTGCTCAAGGGCGGAGGCAAAGAACCGCAAGAACAAACCCAGCCCGGCGGGACACAGCCCACCGCAAACGAGCCGTCGGAAACCCCGGATGTCTCCAAGGAAGTGCCCGGCTCGCTGGAGGGGCTTACGGCCAGAGGCCGGGACGCCATGATGCGCCAGGGTGTGGCCTGTGACTATGTCATGAGCAGCCCCGGCGGGACAATGACGATGAAAATGTGGTTCCAGGGCTACAGGTTCAAGACCGAGGGCACCTTCTCCGGCCAGAAGATGATCAGCATTGTTGATCTTCAAAAGAAAACGGTCATCACCTATTACCCCGACCAAAACAAAGCCGTCAAACTCACGGCCGATGCGCCCGAGGTGAAGGCCAAGCCGCCGAGCGACTACCTTGAGGCGCCCGACTTCAGCCGGGCGCAGGTCCTGGAGACCGTGGTGTACGACGGGGCGCGCTGCAAGGTCGTCCTGTTGCCGGAAGCCGGCGGCGGGCAGACGAAGATGTGGATCCGCGAGGACTGCGGGATTCCCGTCAGGGTCGAGACAACGGCGGCCGACGGCGCCAGGACGGTTATCGAGTATAAGAACCTGCGGATAGGCGTACCGCCGGGCACCTTTGAACTCCCGCCCGGGGTGGAAGTCACCGACCTCAACCGGATGCTTGACCAGTTGCCAAAGATGCCCGGCCAACCCCAGTAAGCGAGTGTGCCGGCCTTGACGGTGAAAAGGAGGAACCCGTATGCCGGAATACAAAGAGTGCCCGTACTGCGGCGAGGAAATTCTGGCCAAGGCGATCAAATGCAAGCATTGCCACTCCATGCTCGACGCCCCGGTCC
>ENA-ORXB01002102-ORXB01002102.1-sediment-metagenome-genome-assembly--contig:-NODE-2102-length-18643-cov-5.992136_pt1 | contig 18643 bp, 21 predicted proteins | sample MGYA00237863_ERZ511475 | MGnify/ENA primary metagenome ERZ511475 (study PRJEB26305, sample SAMN06343858) | sediment metagenome | isolation source: hot spring sediment | place: Canada: British Columbia... | reverse complement strand
CCCCGTTCGGCGAACACACGGTCCTGAACGACCCGCAACATCTCCGCACTGGGAAGCGTGTGCCCCCCGATGCTCCCCACATCGGCCTTGAGGATACTCATGGTGATCTTCATGCTCTCTCCCTCCCTACTCGTGTGGGATGTTCGATCGCCGCGCGCAGCGCGCGCACCGTGGCAGCCGGGTCCTTGCCCTGCCCGAAGACCGCGCTCGCCGCCACGAGGATCGTGGCACCCGCCTCCGCTAGGGCGCGGGCGTTGGCCGGCTGGACCCCTCCGTCCACCTCGATGTCCGTCGAGAGTCCCCTCTCCTCCAGGATCCGCCGCAACCGGCGCACCTTGTCCAAGGTTGCCGGGATGAAGGTCTGGCCGGAGAAGCCAGGGTTCACGCTCATCACGAGTACTAAGTCCACCTCGGGGAGGATCTCCTCCAGGACGCCCAGCGGCGTCGCCGGGTTGAGGGCCACCCCGGCCCGGCAGCCCAGCTCCTGGATCCGCGCCACCGTCCGGTGGAGATGCACACAGGCCTCCACGTGCACCGTGAGCCCCCAGGCCCCTGCGCGACTGAAGGCCTCGAGGTAGCGATCCGGCTCCGTGATCATCAGGTGCACATCCAGCGGCAGGTCCGTGTGGCGCCGGATCGCGTCCACCACGAGGGGCCCGACCGTGAGGTTCGGGACGAAGTGCCCGTCCATCACGTCCACGTGCAGGAGGTCTGCTCCTCCTTCCTCGGCCCGACTGATCTCCTCGCCCAGCCGCCAGAAGTCGGCCGCGATGATGGAGGGCGCGATGCGGACCACCTAGACCTCCGGTAGTAGGTAGGGCCTCAGCAGGGACCTCGCGTCCAGGTCCGGCTCGACGGCCCGGAGGGCAGCCACGGTGGACGAGAGGACGTTCCCGTCCTGAGGGGTGAAGCAGAACCCCACGACCTCCCGCTCCCGCCGCACGCACACCGTCGGCATCACGAAGACCGCGTGGCTCATCAAGCGCCCACTTGGGCCCACGTCACGGCCGTAGGAGAACACGAGGCTTGACATCTGCTTGTGGGTCCGAGCAACCCAGGGGTTCGAGGTGATCCGGCGCTCAACCTCCTCCGAAGATGTGGGCCGACGCAGTCCCAGATGGAAGTAGATCGCGTGCATGTACTGAGTGTTCACCTTGAGGCTCGTACCCCATAGGTCCAGCTCAACCCCCACCGTACGGAACACCGCGGCGGCGTCCTCCGCTTGGTGGGCGCCGTACTCGCCCTCCGGAGTGTCCACAAGGATCGCCGGCACGAAGCCGCCCTCCTGTCCGACGTCACTGGCGCGGCGCACGTACACGAACCGCCCCCACGCCACGTCCCGTCCGCCCAACCCGATCGTAGAGAGGATCGCGCAGGTGGCATGGGTGTTGCAACTGGCCACCTGGACGAAGGAGGTACCGGGATGAAGCGCCGCGTCGTTCGTGCCGACCGCGAAGGGCACGCCGAACCCCGCCTCCGAGCCCTGCGCGATGAACAGGCGGCCCTCGGCATAGCGGTCGTAGATCACCCGCTTGTTCTCTAACCCCCCGCCGTCCGGACTGCAGTCGAACACGACCCGGGCCCTCCGGACCCCCTCTTCCAGCCCGATGACGTCTGGGGGAACTCCCAGCGCGTCGAACGCGCCCGCCTGCTCCCGCCGTACCACCAGCTGCACGCCTCGGGTGCGCAGGTCCAGGAGGAGCGGCCGATCCTGGACCTGCGGGGTGTGCTTGTAGACGAGGACTTCACCGATACCGAGCGGCTCCCGTAGCGCAAGCAAAAGTCGCGCGAGTGCCGAGCCGATGCTCCCCGTGCCGACTACCAGGACGTCCACTGTGCCACCTCCCGTGCCCGACCCTCAAGGAGGGCCTCTGCCTCCCCTGCAACCCGCTCGGGCACAAGGCCGTAGTGGGCCAGAAGTTCGTCCCACTTCCCGGACTGCCCGAACTGGTCCCGCACTCCCACTCGCCGCACCGGTACCGGGTACTCTTCGGCGAGGAGTTCGGCCACCGCGCCGCCAAGTCCGCCGAGGATGGAATGCTCCTCCACGGTCACCACCGCACCCGTCCGCCTGGCACTCGCGACGATGGTGGTACGGTCCAGCGGCTTGATCGTCGGGCTGTCGATCACCTCCGCCGAGATCCCCTTTTCCAGGAGGATCCGGGCAGCCTCAAGGCACAGCCAGGTTCCGATCCCGCAGCCCACCAGGGTGACGTCGGTGCCCTCCCGGAGGACGTACGCCTGCCCCACCCGGAACGGGCACCGCTCGTAGAGAACCGGGGTCGCCGGCCGGCCCAGCCGCACGTAGACCGGACCCGGGTGGTCACAGACCCCGAACACCACCTCACGGGTCTGGGTGGCATCGGAGGGAACGATGACGGTCATGCCCGGCATCGCCCGCAGGATCGCGATGTCGTCTATGGTCTGGTGGGTGGCACCGTCCTCGCCCACCGTGATCCCGGCGTGCGTGACCACGATCCGCACAGGGAGCTGGGCGTAGGCGACGGATTGGAAGATCTGGTTGAGGGCCCGCTGGGCTGCGAAGATGGCGAAGGTGCTCGCGTAGGGGATCCTGCCGCAGCGCGCCAGCCCTGCGGCGACCCCGATCATGTGGGCCTCACACAGCCCCAGGTTGAAGAACCGATCGGGGAAGCGCCTGCCGAACCGCTCCGTGAACGTGGAGTTCGCTACGTCCGCGTCCAGCACGACGACGTCCGGACGGAGTTCCCCCAGTTCGACGAGCGCATCCCCGTAGGCCTCGCGGGGGGCAACCTTCCGCCCGTCTGAGGCGAGCACGACGCCGTTCATCCCGACTCCTCCTGGGCCAGGATCTCAGCGAGGGCCTGGTCCAGCTGATCCCGCGCAGGCGGCTTGCCGTGCCAGCCCAGGCGGTCCTCCATGAACGACACGCCCTTCCCCTTGCGGGTGTCGGCGACGATTACCTGAGGCCGTCCGGTGACGTGCCGGGCGGCGTCTAGGGCCTCGAGGATCTGTGGGACGCTGTGGCCGTCCACGCGCGTCGTCCACCACCCGAACGCCTCCCACTTCGCCTCCAGCGGCTCCAGAGCGCAGAGGTCCTCGGTCCGGGCGGACTGCTGGATGCCGTTCCGGTCCACGATCGCGACCAGGTTGTCCAGGCGGTAGTGGGCGGCCGACATCGCCGCCTCCCACACCTGTCCCTCCTGGCACTCTCCGTCCCCCAGCAGGACGTACACGCGGTAGCTGCGGCCATCCAGCCGCGCCCCAAGGGCCATCCCCATCCCCACCGACAGCCCCTGGCCCAGGGAGCCGGTAGGAGCCTCGATCCACGGCAGCTTCACACGGTCCGGGTGGCCCTGAAGCCGCGAGCCCAGTCGGCGGAAGGTCCACAACTCCTCCATGGGCACAAGACCACGTAGGGCCAGCGCGGCGTACAGGGCTGGGCACCCGTGTCCCTTACTGAGGACGAAGCGGTCCCGGTCAGGGTCCTCTGGGTCTTCGGGGTTCAGGCGCAACTCCGAGAAGTACAGGCAGGCCATGATCTCCGCGGCCGAAAGCGCCGTGGATGCATGCCCGGACTGGGCCGCCACCGTCATCTCGATGGAGAGCCTCCGGATCTCCCGCGCGATTTGGCGCAGGTGCTCCACCGAGGGTCTAGCGACCGCCACGGACAACGACCGCTCGCTCATGCTCAAGCCTCCATGCCACCAGGAACTGAGCGACCTGCGCGGCGCTCAGGTGACCGGACGCGCGCGCCCTCCGGACGAGCGGCGCATCCACGCCGCAGGCCTCCAGGAGGGCGGCACACTGACCCCCGGACATCCCATCCCGGATCTCCAGGGCGGCAAACGCGACCCCAAGGCAGTCGTAGGGGAAGGCGCGCACCCCCCACCGGCGACCCTCCTCGGCGACGCGCTCTGTGAGGAAGGACCTCTCCGCCCGCTCCGCCACCCAGACCCATGGCTGGCGCCACGGGTTCCGGCCGTTCCCGTTGAGCTGGGCAGGGACGTAGGAGACGAGGAGGTCGGCATGTACCTTCTGGGGGTCGACGTACCGCCGGAAGTCCTCAAGCCGCCGGATGATCTCCTCCATCACGTCCTCCAGGCGGTGGCCCCGCTCGGCCACGTCCCGATCGATCTTCCACTTGAGCTTCACCTCCGGGTGCGTGTCGAAGTAGATGCGCACGTCGAACGCCGCGCACGCCTCCGGAAGGTGGAAGGGGAGCAGGCCTTCAAGGATGACGAACGGTCGTGGCTCCACGCGCCGGGTGGGTCCGAAGGTCCCCGTCGTGTGGTCGTAGGTGGGAACGTCCACGGGTTGCCCCGACCGCAAGGCGCGTGCGTGCTCGGCGATCCGGGGAAGGTCGTTTGCCCGCGGGTCGAGGGGGGTGATCCCTAGGGCCCGACGCTGCTGACGATCCAGGGTGTGGTAGCCGTCGAGATCGACGAGGGTAGTCTGGTCCTCCCCCAGCAGGCAGGCCAACTCGCGCACGAACGTCGTCTTTCCCGTGCCACTGTCTCCGGCGATCCCCACGATGAGCGGCCGCATCCCGACACCTCCTCCCGTTGAGCCTCTTCGGGAATACCAACCCCCCGAGCACCACCGCCTTGGCGGTGTCCGGGGGGTCTTGATCGATCACCCACTAAGAGCGTAGTTGTGAATACTGTCGTATGCAATAGCATGCAGATCAACGGTCGGTTTCGGGGGGTGAATGGTTCACCTGGGGCGGCGAGTGGTTTTACTCCTCGACGAGCTGGAGGAAGGCGTTCACCACGTCGGTGATCGTGACGATCCCCACGAGCCGATCTCCGCGGAGGACCGGGAGCCGCCGGATCCGGTGCTGGAGCATGAGGGTCCCGGCCTCGGTGACCGGGGTATCTTCTTGGACGGCGATCACCTCTCGGGTCATGAGATCCCCCACGGTCTCCCCGCTCTTGCCGATGAGGTCCATGGCGCTCAGCACTCCGACGACCCGCCCGTCCGCGTCCACCACGGGTGCGCCGTGGATCCGGTGGTGGAAGAGGACGCGGGCAGCTTCGGAGGCGCGCATCTCCGGTCGGAGGGTGACTACCTCACGGGTCATGATGTCTCGAACTGGCATCCCCCACCTCGTTGACGACTTGGTATACTTCAGAGTACGATAGGTCCGGCATGAAGTCGCGCAGGCTCGAAGAGCTGGCGGCCCTGCGCAGTTCCATCGAGCGGCTGGTGCCGGCCGCCGAGGTGGCGTACCTTACCCTCCGCGAGGCCATCTACCGCGAGATCCTCCCCGGTGGTGAACCCCTCCATGAGGCAGACCTCGCCACCGCGTTGCAGGTGAGTCGAACTCCCGTACGCGAGGCCCTCGCGCGCCTTCTGGCCGAGGGCCTGGTGGCCTACCACCCTCCTCGGGGTCTCGTCGTCCGGGAGGTGACACCCCAGGAGATCGAGGACGTGTTCGAAGTACGGTTCGGGATCGATCCCCTGGCCGCCCGCCTGGCCGCCCAGCGCGCCTCGCAGGGGGAGCTCACGATGCTCCACAGTCTCCTCTCTCAGATGGAGGAGGCGACCGATCAGGGGGACTGGGATCGGCTCGTGGGGATCGCCCTCCGGTTCCACCAGGTGCTCTACGAGGCCACCCGAAACGCCCGCCTGGCCGAACTGGCCACAAAGCTCTATGCGTTCGTCCATCGGGCGCCTCAGTCCACCCTCCGAGACCCCGAGCGTGCCAAGCGGGCCCTCGAAGAGCACAAAGAGCTCCTCGAGGCCATCGCCGCCCGCGACCCGGAAAGAGCGGAAGCGGTCATGCGCGCACACCTGGAGCACGCCCTCCGGGCCCGGCTCGCACGACAGGAGGTCGCACCGGCCTGAGCCGCCCTCCGCTCTAGTCCACATCGTTCATGTACTCCTCGTAGCCCATCTCCGCAAGCCACGTCTTCATCGCAAAGGGAGGCCGCACGGCGTCCTGGGTGGGGAGAGGACCTTCGACCCAGTGAGGCAGGGCCCCGGGAGGTGGCTCCTGGGCCCAGTAGAAGTAGTAAAGGGCCCAGTACCCGGCCTCATCTTGCAGGACCACAAGATCGCCGTAGCCGTCCGCGAGGACCCGGACCGCCCTCGCGCAAGCCGCTGCGAAGGGAAGCTCGTCATAGGCGCGCGTTACTTTGACTCGTTGATCCATACGAAGTACCCGCTCTCCTCCAGCCGGTCCCGCACGCGGTAGGGTTCCTGGAACTCACAAGGGTCTGGGCGCGGGCCCTCGACCCAGTCGGGGACTGCATCCGGTGGCGGAACGTGGTAACCGGCGAGCCCAAAGAGGTAGTACAGCCCCCAGTAACCGGTTGGATCCTGGAGGATGAGGGCCTCCCCGTACCCGTCGCTCAACACGCGCGCGGCCCGCTGGGCTGCCTCGGCATACCGCATCTCCCGGTAGCGCTCTGCTGGCTTGATGACCATCACCCGACCCTCACCCGTCGGCGCAGGAGTCGATCCGCGATCCACTGAGGGGTCACCACCACCGGTCCGGAATCCGGCCCTGCGAGTACCCGTGCTGGCCGGCCCGGCTCCCCCAGGTGCTCCAGGACCGCGAGTGCCCCTGGGAAGGACTCCTCCTGCGTGTAGAAGCTCGGCGTGACCACGACCTCGATCCCAGCCGCCTGGGCCGCGAGCAGACCGTTTCGGGAGTCCTCGAACGCAACGGCCTCCTCCGGTGCCAGGCGGAGTTCCCGGAGCACGAGCTCATAGATGTCGGGGGCCGGCTTCTTTCGGCTCACCACGTCTCCCGCGGCGACGAGGTCGAAGAACCCCACAAGCCCGTGGACACCGAGCAGGGTCGTGACGTTCTCAGGGCTCGTCGTGGTGGCGATGGCCAGTTTGAGTCCTGCAGCCCGGCCCTCCTCGAGCAACCGCCGGACGCCGGGTCGGAGCGCGAGGTGCGGGACGAGAGAGGCGAAGATCTCGTTCTTCCGGCGGTGCAATCGGCTGATCTCCTCCCACGAGAGCCGCACCTCCGGGGCAGCGCGCGCAACGTAGTACGCGATCCGCTCCTTGCCGCCACTGATCCGAAGGAGTTCTCCGTAGACCCCTTCGTCCCAGACGATCGGGAGGCCAGCCTCCGCGAAGGCCAGGTTGAAGGCGACCCGGTGGCCGTCCCGCTCGGTCTCGGCGAGCGTGCCGTCCACGTCGAAGAGGAGCGCCCGGAGGGTCATGCCTGGGCGATCCGCTCCTCACACTCCCGGAACACCCGGCTCTGGAGGATGTCCTGAGCGGTGATCCGCCGGAGGTCCTCTTCGGTGACGGGTCCACCCCCCTCGATGAGCCGCCGGGCCTGGCGCAGCTTGAACCGGTCGATGGCGTTCCGGATCGAACGGGCGTTTGCGAAGTTCGGAAGGCGCATCCGGCACTCGATGTACCGCCGGAAAGCCGCGCGGGCCTCCTCGTCGAGGACGTAGTTCTGCTGGGCCAGCATGAGTTCCCCGATGGCCACGAGTTCGTCCAGCGTGTAGTCGGGGAACTCGATGTGGTGGGCGATCCGGGAGCGCAGCCCCGGGTTCTGGGCGAAGAAGCGCTCCATCTTGTCTTTGTAGCCGGCCAGGATCACGACGAGGTTCTCCCGCTCACTCTCCATGACCTGGAGGAGGATCTCGATCGCCTCCTGTCCGTAGTCGCGCTCGTTCTCGGGCCGATAAAGGCTGTAGGCCTCGTCGATGAACAGGACCCCGCCCATCGCTCGCTTGAGGACCTCCTTCGTCTTGGGGGCGGTATGGCCCACGTACTGGCCCACAAGATCGTCCCGCGAGGCCACCACCATGTGGTCCCGGCGGATGTAACCCAGGCGGTGGAGGATCGTGGCCATCCGGAGCCCTACTGTCGTCTTGCCGGTTCCGGGGTTTCCGTAGAAGGCCATGTGGAGCACGGGCCGTGTCGCGACTAGACCGAGCTCCCGCCGAGCCTTGTCCACTACGAGGTAGGCGGCGATCTCCCGGATCCGCTCCTTGACCGGCTGAAGGCCCACGAGCTCCCCTTCCATGCTCTCCAGGACCTCCAGCACCCCACTTGATTCGAAGGTCTGCCGGAGGTCGATGCCTGCGGGGACTCGGGTCTCGATCATCCGTTCCTCCTAGCGGTCGGTCCGGTAGCGTTCGCCCGGCGGGAGGTCCTCGACGTAGGGCTCCAGGCCGTACTTCTGCACGCGACCGTCGCTCCACAGCGTCCGCCGCAGGCGGAACCCGGGCTCCTCTACGGGGGGCCGGTGGGCGATGAAGGAGACCCGCTGAGCCTGCCACATGGGGCTCGGGTCATACCCGTTGATCTTGATGTAGTGGTTCGGGAAGGCTTCCCGGCACTTCTTGAACTCGTACATCGCAGGGGCGGGGTCGGTGAGGTCGAACATCGGGAGCCCCCACATCGTCCAGTAGACGTTGTAGGGGTGGGGGTCGTCCGTGTACTCGATGGATACCGCCCACCCGTTCCGGATGATGTACTCGATCTGACGCTCGATCTCCTCGTCCGTCAGGTCTGGTAGGTAGGAGAACGTCCCTTGCGTGATCCTCATGGCTCCCTCCTACAGGGTCAAGGTCGCCAGAACATCTGGCGTGTCGGTGGGCGTGAAGTCGAACGTCACGTCCTTCCAGGTCTCCAGGGCCACGGCGAGCTCCTTCGAGTGGCGCGCGGCCTCCTTGAGGATCTCCGGGCCCTCCGCCACGATGTCCCGACCCTCATTGCGGGCCTTCACCATCGCCTCCAGAGCCACCCGGTTCGCCGTCGCACCGGCCTGGATCCCCATGGGGTGACCGATCGTCCCTCCTCCGAACTGCAGCACGCAGTCCTCCCCGAGGAGGTGGAGGAGGAGGTGCATCTGGCCTGCGTGGATGCCGCCACTCGCCACCGGGAAGATCCCCGGGAGATACGCCCAGTCCTGGTCGAAGTAGATCCCCTTCACCGGGTCGGCCCGGACGTACTGCTCCCGGAGGATCGTGTAGTACCCCTGCACGAGGTTCGGATCACCCTCCAGCTTGCCCACGATCGTGCCGGCATGGATGTGGTCTACCCCGAGCATCCGCATCCACTTCGCGAGCACCCGGAAAGAGACCCCGTGGTTCTTCTGACGGGTGAAGGTGGCGTGTCCGGCACGGTGGAGGTGGAGGATCATGCCGTTGTCGTGGCACCAGTGGGAGAGAGACTGAAGCGCCGTGTACCCCATCGTGAGGTCGGCCATGATGATCACCGAGCCGATCTCCTTCGCGAACTCCGCCCTCTTGTAGACTTCCTCCATGGTGGGTGCCGTGACGTTCATGTAGTGGCCCTTGCGCTCACCTGTCACCTGCTCGGCCTTGATCACACCTTCCATCGCGTAGAGGTAGCGATCCCGCCACCGCATGAAGGGCTGGGAGTTGATGTTCTCGTCGTCCTTCGTGAAGTCCAGCCCTCCCGCCAGCGCCTCGTACACGACCCGGCCGTAGTTCCGGCCCGATAGCCCGAGCTTGGGCTTCACGGTGCAGCCCAACAGCGGCCGTCCGTACTTGTTCAAAAGGTCCCGCTCCACCGGGATCCCGTGGGGGGCGCCCTTGAACGTCTTCAGGTAGGCCACGGGTACCCGGAGGTCCTCCAGGCGCAACGCCCGCAGCGCCTTGAACCCGAAGACGTTCCCGATGATGGAGGAGGTCATGTTCGCGATGGAGCCCTCCTCGAAGAGCGCGAGGTCGTAGGCGATCCACGCGAAGTACTGGTCAGTGGTTCCGGGGACCGGTTCCACCCGGTAGCACTTCGCCCGGTACCGATCCAGGTACGTGAGCCGGTCGGTCCACACCACGGTCCACGTGGCCGTGCTGGATTCTCCGGCCACCGCCGCAGCGGCCTCCTCCGGCGGGATGCCGGGTTGCGGGGTGATCCGGAACAGCGCGAGGGTGTCCGTGTCCTTGGGTTCGTAGTCGGGGTCGTAGTACCCCATCTCCCGGTACTCCTTGACTCCGGCCCGCTGGTAGCGGTGGTGGGTCCCTGCGTAGCCCGGAACGGTCGCCATCGCTCTTCCCTCCAGTGCGCGTCTTTGCCCCCAGTGTGCGCCCCCCACGAGGCTAAGTCAATTCAAACTCTATTGCATTTAGACTAAGCTTCACTTAATATCAGGGCGTGACGCTTGCGCAGCTGCGCGCCTTTCTGGCCGTGGCCCGGTTGGGGAGCTATGCCCGGGCCGCCGAGTCCCTCTACCTTACCCAGCCCGCCGTCTTCATGCAGGTACGCGCCCTGGAGCGGACCGTCGGTGAACCCCTCTTGGAGCGGAGCGGACGGAGTCTGCGGCTCACGCCCGCAGGCCAGGCCCTCCTCCCCTATGCCCAGCAGATCTGCGAGTTGGCCGACGAGGCCCGGGCGGTGGCCGACGAGCTCCGGGGCCTCCAACGGGGTGTCGTGCGGTTGTGCGCGGTGAGCACCGCCGGAGCGTACGTGCTCCCGCCGATCCTGGGCGCCTTCCGGCGGCAGTACCCCGGGATCGTCGTACGCCTGGAGGTGGCGAACCGCACGGTCGTCGCCCGCCGGCTCCTCGGCGCCGAGGTGGACCTGGCCGTCATGGGCCGGGCACCCGAGGGAGTGCCACACGTGGCCGAGCCGTTCCTGCCCGACGAGATGGTCCTCATCGCATCCCCGGATCACCCGCTGGCAGGTGCGCGGCGGATCCCCGCCTTCCGGCTCCAGGAGGAGGTGTTCATCGTGCGGGAGGCGGGTTCAGGGACGAGGCTCGCGTTTGAGGAGTTCTGCGCAGGGCACGGGCTTGAGCCGAAGGTGGGGTTCGAGCTGGGCGACAACAGCGCGGTGAAGGAGGCCGTCGCGGCAGGACTCGGGATCGCGCTCCTCTCCCGGCACGCCCTCCAGATGGAGCTCGCCCTCGGCCGACTCATCCTCCTAGACGTGGAGGGGCTGCCGATCCGACGGCAATGGCATATCGTCCACCGGGCCGACCGCAGGCTCAGCCGGGCCGCATGGGCCTTCCGCGCCTTCCTCCTGGAGCGGGCACGGCCGCCTACCCCGCCGCGCAGACCAGCGCGGCCTGCCCGAGGCTGATGCCGCCGTCGTTGGGCGGTACGGCTTGGTTCGTCCAGACCTCGAACCCCGCTCCCTCCATCCGTGCGGCGATCTCCTCCAGGAGGAGCGCATTCTGGAACACGCCTCCCGAGAGCACGACCACCCGAGCGCCGGTTGAGTGGGCGAGGGTGCGGCCCGCCTGGACGATGGCCTCCGCCAGAGCGGCGTGGAACGCACGGGCGATCTCCCCGACCGGACGCCCCCCCACCCGATCCCGGAGAACGCTCGCGAGGAGCGGCCTCCAGTCCAGCTCCTCGCCCGCAAACGGCAAGGGGTAGGGCGCTACAGGGGGGCTGCGGCGCGCTTGGTGCTCGAGCCACATGGCGGCCTGCCCTTCAAACGTGATCTCCCGCACGAACCCGCACAGTGCGGCGACGGTGTCGAACAGGCGCCCCGCCGACGTCGTGGGAAAGGTCCGCACGCTCCTGCGCACGAGCTCCAACGCGAACCGGAACCGGTCCCCGAGGGCGAAGGGAGGTGCTGAAAGGTCCGGTAGGTCGCTGAGCTCGGCGAGGAAGCCGGCGGCCGCCTGTACGGGGAAGCGGGCCGCCGCATCCCCGCCCGGAAGAAGCGCGTACCGGAGGTGGGCTACCCGTCGGAGTCCGTCCCGGAGACTTCCCACGAACACCTCTCCGCCCCAGATCGCCCCATCATCCCCGTAGCCCGTGCCGTCGAAGGCGAACCCTACAACGGGCACGTCCCAGGCCGCCCGCTCCGCCAGCACGCTCGCGATGTGGGCCCGGTGGTGCTGGACCGGAACGCGCACCCGCCCCAGCTGCTGGGCATAGAGGGTCGAGCGGTACTCCGGGTGCGCGTCGTACGCCACCACTGCCTCCTGGACGTCCACCTCGTACAGGGCACACAGGTCCCGGATCGTTTCCTGGAAGGCTCGGTAGGCGTCCAGGTGGTCGAGGTCCCCGATGTGCTGGCTACAGAACGCCTGTCCTTCCACCACGAGGGTGATCGCGTTCTTCAGGTCGGCACCGACCGCGAGGATGGGCGTGCGGGTCGGGAGGGTGGCAACGACGGCCGGCGCATACCCTCGGGACCGGCGGAGGATCACAGGGCCGAAGGGGCCTACGCGGGCCACAGAGTCGTCCACGCGCCGGGCGATGGGCCGCTCCCCGACGAGGAACCCGTCGGCGATCCCTCCAAGCCGCGCGAAGGCGTCGTCGTCCCGGTAGGCGATGGGCTCGCTGGAGCGGTTGGCGCTCGTCATGACGAGGACGTCCGGAGCGCCCCGAGCGAACAGGAGGTGGTGGAGGGGTGCATAGGGGAGCATGATTCCAAGGTCGTCGTTATCCGGGGCGACGCCGGGGAGCTCCACCCGGGCCGGGCACAGCACGATGGGCCGTGCGGGATCCAGGAGGAGGGCGGCTGAGGCCTCCGAGACCTGCGCGATCCGCCGGGCCACCTCGAGATTCCGCACCATGAGGGCGAACGGCTTCTCCTTCCGGAACTTCCGCTCCCGCAAAGCCCAGACAGCCTTCCGGTTCCGTGCGTCACAGGCCAGGTGGTAGCCGCCGATCCCCTTCACCGCAAGGATCCAGCCGTGCCGGAGGAGTTTAGCCGCCCGGGTGATCGCCTCCGCATCTACCCCCTCGATCCGATCCCCGACCCGGAGCCGGTAGTGCGGACCGCATGCGGGGCAGGCGACGGGCTGCGCGTGGAACCGGCGGTCCAGCGGGTTGTGGTACTCCCGGTCGCAGTCCGGACAGAGGGGCCAGTCCCTCATGGTGGTCTGGGGTCGGTCGTAGGGGAGGCCGAGGACGATGGAGTAGCGCGGCCCGCAGTCCGTGCAGTTGATGTATGGGTACAAGTACCGCCGGTCCGACGGATCAAAGAGCTCTTCCAGGCACGCGGCGCAGATCGGGAGGTCGGGTGAGATCCGCACGGTGGGCCGGTCCTGCTTTCGGCTTGCGCGGATCTCGAAGGCCCCGTACGCGTGAGGAGGAACCGAGGCGACCTCGAAGCTCGCGATCCGGGCCGCAGGGGGGGTGCGCGTGCGGAGGGCGACGAGGAACCCCTCCACCGCCTCAAGGCTTCCTTCGGCGTGGATCTCGACCCCGTCCTCGCCGTTTAGGACCCAGCCCCGGACCCCGTGCTGTACCGCCTCCCGGTAGACGAAGGGCCGGAACCCCACGCCCTGCACGACCCCCCGGATGTGGACTCGGACCGCACGGATCGCGGCCGGCTCAAGAGGTGTGGGCCTAGACATAGCAGCCTCGGCCCTGCCAGCCGATTTGGAGAACTTGTCCGTCCCGCACGAGGACGGGAACGAGGCGTTCCCCGCCCGTGAGGGCGAGCATCCGCCGGAGGGCCTCCGGGTCAGCCTCTACGTCGTACTCGACGTACGCCTCTCCCCGCCACTCCAGCTCCGCGCGTAGCTCCGCGGTGTACGGGCAGCTCTTCGTCCCGAAGAGCTCAAGCACGCAACGCCACCTCGATGGCCTCCCGGAGCACGTGGTAGAGGGAGGCATGGATCTCCTGGATCCGGGGGATGTAGTCGGAGTGGACCACGAGGAGGAAGTCCACGAGCCGGCGCCGGGCGATCTCTCCCCCGTCGTACCCCAGGAGTCCTACGGTCAGCATGCCCCGCCGGCGCGCCTCCTCCAACGCCACGATGACGTTCCTCGAGCTCCCGCTCGTGCTGATCGCCACGGCCACGTCCTCCGGCCGGGCGTGGGCCACGAGCTGGCGGAGGAACATCACCTCCTGCCCCACGTCGTTCGCCACCGCGGTCAGGACCGCCGGCTCCATCGCAAGCGAGATGGCCGGGACGGGCCGCAGACCCCTAGGCGGCATCACACAGTCCAGGACGAAGTCGTTCGCGTCCGTGGCCGAACCGCCGTTCCCGAAGGCGATGAGCCGTCCACCCCGTACAACGCGCTCGGCGACGGCCCGGGCGCACTCCGCCACGGACTGTGCGAGATCCCTGGCCGCCTCCCTCCGCAGGCGCTCGTCCTCCTGGGCCTTGCTCAGGATGGAGCTTGCCACCTGATCTACGACCTCGGATGTGTCCTGGTGCTGGCCTGTGAGAAACGGGTACAGGAACGCGGCCTCCCCCACGTCGTGGTGTGCGATCTCCCGGTGCTCGAAGAACACGTGCACCGTCTCCCACAGCGTGTGGTAGAGGACCTCCACCATCTCCTGGTGGATGAACGGGTCCTCCGAAGGGGCAGGTGTGGCGTAGTCGGCCACTTCCCCCGGAAGCGCGAAGGCCATGGCCCCTCTCCTTTGCGCCTCTCGGAGGGCCTCTTCCACCTCGGGATCGCCCTCCGGGGGTCCGAACCCCATCACCATGTCCTCGGGCTGCACGATGGCCATAAGCCAGGGGCAAAAGCAGGGGCTCAGGTCCAGGGCAGGAAGCGCGCGCTTCCCGACGATCACCGGGTGGATAAACTCCACGGAGACGTGCTGGGCGTCAGTGGCGTAGGGGCCTCGACCGAAGGCGAGTAGCCTCCCCCCGCGCAGGAACCGCTCGGACATCGCTTGGCACGCCCGCGCGAGCCGTCCGGCCTCCCGCGGGAAGAACGCCTGCGAGATGCGGTTCCGTTCGAGGAGGCGCTCCGAGACCCAGCTGGAGAGGGCGACCGTGCGCATGGACTAGCAGATCCGTGGGAGCGGATCCCCCACGAGCATGTCCACGACCCGGCTCCCGCCGTAGGAGGTGACCGCCACCACGGTCCGGGCCGGCTCAGGCTGCACCTCCCCGATCAGGGCAGGTCGCTCCACGCCCGGGACCCTTCGGAGGGCCTCGAGGGCGGCATCCGCCGCTTCGGGTGCGATGACCGCCACGAGCTGACCCTCGTTCGCGATGTGGAGGGGATCAAGCCCCAAGATCTCGCAGGCGCCCCGCACCACATCCCGGACCGGGATCGCCTCCTCCTGGAGGACGATCCCAAGCCCGCACTCCCGGGCAAGTTCGTTCAGGGCCGTGGCGAGGCCACCCCGCGTGGGGTCGCGCATCCAGCGGATGGCTGGCGCGGCCGTCTCGATGAGGGCCTCGACGAGGGGGGTGAGGGGCCGCGTGTCGGAGGAGACGTCCGCCTCCAGATCCAGCTCTCCCCGGGCGAGGAGGACGGCGATCCCGTGGTCGCCGATGGGACCTGAGAGCAGGATCCGATCTCCCGGTCGGACCCGCTCGGGACCCAGGCGCACCCGCATGTCCACGAGACCGATCCCCGTGGTGGCGATGTACATCCCGTCGGCCCTGCCGTGCTCGACGACCTTCGTGTCCCCTCCGAGGATCGCCACCCCGGCGCGGCGGGCGGCCTCGGCCATCGCCCGCACTTCCGCCTCCAGTACCTCAGTCGCAAGCCCGGCCTCCAGGACAAACGCGCTCACGAGCCCCAGGGGCCGGGCACCCGAGACCGCGAGGTCGTTCACGGTACCGTTCACCGCGAGCTCGCCGATGGATCCACCGGGAAAGCGCAGCGGCTTCACAACGAAGGCATCGGTCGTGAGGGCGAGGTGTGCTCCATTGAGCTCGATCGTGGCCGCGTCCTGGAGGGATTGGAGGATGGGGTTTGCGAGCAGGGGGACGAACAGCCCCTCTACGAGCCGCCGCGTCGCCTTACCGCCTGCACCGTGGCTCAGCTCGATCTGTGCATCCTGGAATCGGACCTCGAGCGTCTTCACCTCACTCCACCGCTGCCTGAGCCCGGTGCACGTAGTGGTAGTAGGCTGCGCACGCACCCTCGGAAGAGACCATCAGGGCACCGATCGGGTGCTCCGGCGTGCACTCCCGGCCGAAGAGCTTGCACTGGGGGGGCTTGAGAACTCCCTTCAAGACCTCCCCGCACTGGGCCGCCTTGGGGTCGGTCACTCGCACGCCCGGCACCTCGTAGAGTACTTCCGCGTCCCAGTCCGCATAGCTCGGCCGGATCTTGAGGGCCGACTGGGAGATGAACCCAAGCCCCCGCCACTCGAAGTACGGCCTGAGCTCGAACACCTCGGCCATGGCCCGTAGAGCCGGCCGGTTCCCATCCCACGGAACGACGCGGGCGTACTGGTTTTCGACCTCTGCCCGCCCCTCCCGGAGCTGCCGGAGGATCATGACGATGCTCTGCAACAGGTCCAGGGGCTCAAACCCCGAGATCACGATGGGCTTCCCGTACTCCCGGGCGATGAACTCGTAGGGCCGGCAGCCGATCACCGTGGAGACGTGCCCCGGGCCGATGAAGGCATCCAGCCGCATGTCCGGCGAGTCCAGGATGGCCCGGATCGCCGGGAGGATCGTCACATGGTTGCAGAACACGGAGAAATTCCGGACCCCAAGCGCCTTCGCCCGGATCAGGGTAAGGGCGGTGGAGGGTGCTGTCGTTTCAAACCCGATGGCGAAGAACACCACCTTCCGGTCGGGGTTCTGCTGGGCGATCCGCAGGGCATCTAGAGGCGAGTAGACCATCCGAACGTCCGCACCCTGCGCCTTGAGCTCCAGGGGAGTCCCACGTCGACCCGGCACCCGCATCATGTCCCCGAAGGCGGTGAAGATCACATCCGGGATCTGGGCGATGGCAAGCCCGTCGTCCACCCGGCCCATGGGGAGTACGCACACAGGACAGCCCGGCCCGTGGACGAGTTCGATGTTCGGGGGCAGCAGGTTCTTGAGCCCGTGCCGGTAGATCGCGTGGGTGTGCCCGCCGCATACCTCCATGATCCGGTAGTGGCGGTCCGGATCCGCAAGGCGTCGGATCTCCTGAGCTGCAGTCTGGATCAGCTTGGGATCACGGAACTCATCCACGTACTTCATCGGTTCCCTCCACGCGGGCAATCGCTACACCCGAGTGCACGAGCAGTATGTCTCCCGGTGTGACGTCCGGCACGAAGTCCGTCGCGATCTCGGCCCGGTTCCCCGCAACTGCCCAAGTTGCACTTTTGGCCACGCTCTTTGGAGTGACGCTCTCCCTGCCACTTGGCGTCCTCTCCGCGGTGCGTCGCAACGCGCTGATGGACCATCTCTGCAGGCTGTGGGCGCTCTTCGGCGCCTCCCTCCCCAGCTTCTGGCTCGCCTACCTCCTGATCTTGCTCTTCGCCGTTCACCTCCAGTTGCTCCCTGTCGCCGGCCGTGGCACCCCTGCTCACGTGGTCCTCCCCGCCCTCACCCTAGGTGTCGGTGCTGCCGCGACCCTCACCCGGCTCACGCGTTCGAGCCTCTTGGAGACACTGCGGGAGGAGTACGTCCGAACCGCTCACGCGAAGGGCTTAAGCGAGCACGCTGTGATCGCGCGCCATGCCCTTCCGAATAGCCTGATCCCCCTCGTGACGGCTCTTGGAATCCGACTCGGTCACCTCCTGGCCGGGTCCGCCATCGTGGAGACGGTGTTCGGCTGGCCCGGGATCGGAAAGCTCATGGTGGACGCGATCTACAACCGGGACTACCCACTGATCCAGGGGTTCGTGCTCTTCACGGGGACGGTGTTCGTGCTCCTGAACCTGTTCGTCGACGTGCTCTACGGCTGGCTCGATCCGCGCGTCCGGCTGGGGAGTACTGCGGGAGGGCCGTGAGAACCACAATGGCACAGCCAGCACTCGCCGTCCCGAAACCAACGCCTGGCTTGTTCCGGGAGACGGTGCGTCCCCGGCGGGGTCTTGCGGCCCGCCTCGTCCGGGACCCGGCTGCGCTCGTGGGGTTTGGGATCATAGGGACCGCCACCTTGGCTGCGCTCGCCGCACCTTGGCTTGCACCAGCCGACCCGGCGGCCGTGCAACCAGCCGCGGCGCTCCAGCCACCGAGCCCCGCCCACCCCCTCGGCACAGACAACCTCGGCCGGGACCTATTGAGCCGGTTGCTGTACGGTGCGCGCCCGTCGCTCCTCACCGCGGCCGTCGCGTCCTTCCTCACGATGACGATCGGGGTACTCGTCGGCATGATCTCCGGCTACTGCGGTGGGCGGATCGACAACGTAACGATGCGCGTGGTGGACGTCCTCCTCGCATTCCCAAGCCTCATCCTCGCGCTCGCGATTACAGGGATCCTGGGGCCGGGGCTCCTCCACGTGATGATCGGAATGGTGTCCGTCTGGTGGGTCGGATACGCCCGGATCGTGCGGGGCATGGTGCTGAGCATCAAGGAGCGCCAGTTCGTGGAAGCGGCGCGGGCATTGGGAGCCTCCACCCCCCGCGTCCTCTACCGGCACATCCTGCCGAACGTCATACCACCCGTGATCGTCCTGGCCACCCTGGACCTCGGTGGTTTGGTCCTTGCCATCTCGGGGCTCAACTTCCTGGGACTCGGTGTGCAGCCGCCCGCTCCGGAGTGGGGGGCGATGCTGAACGAGGGTCGCCCGTTCCTCATGACCGCACCCCAGCTGATGCTCTATCCGGGACTCGCCATCAGTCTCGTGGTGATCGGGTTCAACCTCCTTGGGGATGCGCTCCGGGACGCGTTGGATCCACGCCTGCGCGGCGAGCTCTAGCAACGGAGGGAGCGATGCGGCATCGGGGAACCTGCGAGATCGAGCAGCCGCTCCTGGGCCACGTGGTGGCTCAGCTCATCGAGCATACGGTTGGTGTACGTCCCCGCATCGGAGGAAGCGGGCATGAAGAGAATCACGATGCGCTGGTGCGCGGCAAGATCGACGTATACGTGGAGTACATCGGCACCGCC
>ENA-ORXB01002091-ORXB01002091.1-sediment-metagenome-genome-assembly--contig:-NODE-2091-length-18800-cov-4.186829_pt1 | contig 18800 bp, 18 predicted proteins | sample MGYA00237863_ERZ511475 | MGnify/ENA primary metagenome ERZ511475 (study PRJEB26305, sample SAMN06343858) | sediment metagenome | isolation source: hot spring sediment | place: Canada: British Columbia... | reverse complement strand
AGGGCGCGCCGGTTGACCTTCACCTCCAGGCTGCCGTCGGGCATCATGGTGTACCAGAGGGGGGACAGCACGTTGAGGTTGCGGCCGAATTTCTCCAGGGAGGGAAGGGAATGGGTGTCCCCCGGCTGGTCCACGTAGAACCCGACCACTATGGGCCGGTAGGCCAGGGGTTTGCGCGCCGCCGGCAGGCGGGCCACCGCCACCAGCAGCACCGGTACGAGCAGCAGTAACAAAAGGGCCAGGCGCCGGTCCTTCCACCAGGTCGCGTCCACAAAAACAACCTCCCGCGCCGTTCTCGGTTGTTATTCTTTCCGGCGCAGGCGAGGTTATGCCTCGGTGGCCCCCGTGGTCCGCGGGAGCTCCGCCACTTCCTCCGGCCCCAGGACCCTGGTCACCACGCGGGTCCTTTCTTCAGCCAGCAGGATTTCAAAGGGCGGCACCACGGGCCGGCGCTCCGCGTCGTAGAGGACACGCACCCGAGGATACAAAGAGTAGCCCTTGAGGGTCTCCAGGACCACGGCGATCTCGCCCGTATTCAGGGCCACGATGGTGCCGGCGGGGTAGACGGCGATGTGGTGCAAAAAGGCCCGCACCACGCGAAAACTGAAGAGGAAATCGCCGCCGCCGGCGATCATCTCGTAGGCCTCGTGGGGAGGGTAGGCGCCGCGGTAGGGGCGGTCCGCGGTCAGGGCGTCGTACATGTCCGCCACGCCCGTGATCTGGGCCAGCTCGTTGATCTCCTCGCCCCGCAGGCCCCGCGGGTAGCCGCCGCCGTGATAGCGCTCGTGGTGCTGCCAGGCCACCAGGGCCGAAAGGTGGCTGACCTCGGGGTTCTTCTGGAGGATCTCCCAGCCGTATTCGGGATGACGCTTTATTTCGGCCCATTCCTCCCCGGTCAGGGGGCCCGGCTTGTTTAAAATGGAGGCGGGAATCCTGATCTTGCCGATGTCGTGCAGGATGGCCCCCATGCCCAGGTGGAACAATTTGGCCCGGTCGTACCCCAGGCCGATGCCGGCCAGCAGGGCCAGCACGCACACGTTTACGGAGTGGGCGAAGGTGTAGGTGTCGAGGGTGCGGATGTCGGTGAGGTTTACCATGAGGGACTGGTGGCTGAAGAGCTCGTCGATGATCTCGTTGATGGTGGCCGCGATGTCGCGGGTCAGGATCATAGTCTTGCCCACCACCGGCTTTTCCGAGGCCTGCTCGGCAAGGAGCCTCCGCACCTGTTCCACGGCCTTGAGCCTGGTGGCGTCGGAGATAACGTCCTCCACGTGCAGGTCGGGTGCCCATCCCTCGTCGATGTACAGGGCCGGCACACCGAGCGTCTTCAGCCGCCTGATGTAGGCCGCGTTGAGCACCACGCCGGCGTTGAGTAGCAGCTGGCCGTGGGTACCGTAAACCGGCCGGGCCACCTTCATGCCCGGTCGTAACAGGTCAACGGGTACGCGCCGCAATCCCGACAAACCTCCACCCGGAAACCGTCAAAGGACTCCCGAAGCGATATTCGTCACGAAACGACACCCTCTAAAGGGAGGGCGCCACACTCCCGGCGGAAACGGCGGCCCGGCGGGAGCGGGGCCAGAAAACATCGTAGCCCGTCGGGCGCAAGCACAGTCCGACGGGCTTTCCGGGCCGGCCCTCCCACCGGGCACACAAAGAAAGGGGGCCGGATGGGCATGCTCCCCGCGTCCGGCCCTTTTGAGGCGGGTGGACTCCGGCCGGTTCTCAGTGGTGCGCACTGACCCCCTCTTCCTTGAAGATGAGGCGGTTGAGCTGCCTGAAGGCCCAGGAGATGGATAGCCCGGCGGCCAGGGCCACACCCACGGCCAGCAGCCCGTAGGCCACGGGGTTGGTCTGGGCCATGTCGGCCATCACCCGCACCAGACCCACGCTCTCCACATGCAGGGGCTGGGTGTTGTTGCTCACCAGGCGACCGTTATTGATGGCGTAAACCATGACCTGGGTCTCGCCCTTGGGTATGTCGGCCGGGATCAGAACCTCGGCCTCGAAGCTTCCCCCCTGGACACGCACGGCGTTGTCCCGCACCGCGTACAGGCCCCGGCGCTCGTAGAGGCGCACCAGTCCCGCCGTGAACTCCTCGGCCCGCTCGGGCGGCAGTTCCACGGTCTTATCCTCGTGCTTCTCGGTGACCCGGGCGTTGGCCCTGATGGCGGCGTAGTCGGGATCGATGCCGGTCTGGGCCCTAAGCTCGGGCGGCAGGTCCCGCACCGCGCCCGAGGCCAGCACCTGGTACATACCGGGCATCCCCCGCACCGTGACCGTCTCGACCGCCATCCAGAGACCGCCCTTCTTGCCCTGCTTGCTCAGGCCCACGGGGCGGTCCGGCGACACCACCTTGATGTACACGTCGCTCCCTTCCGGCACCTGGCCGGCGACCATCACCCGGGTACCGTTGAACCCGGTCCCCACCTCGATGGTCTGGGGTGTCACCGTGAACGAAGCGGCCACGGCACCGCACAGCGGGAGCAGGGCTCCCACGAGAACGAGAAGCGAAAGCCACATAACGCGACGCATCAGTGCCCACCCCCGCCCCTGGTGAAGGTGATCAGGTCCGCCGGGGTCGTCAGGAGCCCGATGAGCATCTTTACCATCACCGCCAGTACGATGATGGACAGCAGGATGCGTAGTTGCTCCCCCCGCAGGCGCTTGCTCAGGCGCGCGCCGATCTGGGCGCCGATGGTGGACCCGGCGAACAGGACCACCGCCAGGACGACGTCCACCGTGTGGTTGGTGATGGCCTGCTGGAAGGTGACGTTCATACTGGTGAAAACGATCTGGAACAGGTCCGTGCCCACGGCCACGATGGTGGGTACCCCCAGCAGGTAGATCATGGCCGGCAGGGTGATGAAGCCGCCGCCCACCCCCATCATGGCCGCCAGCCAGCCCACCAGGAAACCGAGTCCCACCACGAACAGCACGGAGGCCCGGATGCCGCTGACGCGGAACTCGGTCTGAAACGGCAGCCGCGCCAGAAACTCCCGGAAACGGGAGGGCCGCGCTTCCGGGTTGCTCTTGCGGCGGCCGCGCAGGGCGTTGAGGCTTTCCACGAACATGAACCCCCCGATCAGGGTCAGGACCACCACGTAGATGAGCTTGACGGCGAAGTCGTAGTTGCCCACGCCCCGGAGGACCTTGACCGTCTGTGCCCCCACGGTTCCTCCCAGAATGCCGCCCACCAGATAGATCAGCCCCAGCTTCATGTCCACGTTGCCCAGGCGCTTGTGGGCCGCGGCCCCGGAGCAGGAGGCGGCCACGATCTGGTTGGAGTCCGAAGCGGCCGCCACCGCAGGCGGGATCCCCACCATGATGAGCAACGGCGTCAGAAGGAATCCCCCGCCTACCCCGAAGAGCCCGGACATGACGCCCACCATGGCCCCCAGGCCCGCGATCAACAGTCCGTTAACCGGCATACCGGCAACAGGCAGGTAAACCTCCATCTCTACCCTTCCCCTTTACCCCGAGTTGATAAGGTGCTTTCCCGGCCGAGACCCACCCGGGTTGTTTCTTTACCGGTCGCACCGGCGTCGGGAACGCGTGTAGCAAAACCGACACCGGGCGTATCAAAACAAACAGCGGTCCGAGCCGAAGTGCTTGTGAGCTTTAACACATAAGCTGGCAACTAAATAACCGGCCTCCCACCCCCGGTCAAATTTTTTCCTCCGGCCCGGTACGCCCGGGGTCCGAAGTCGTCACTACGGCTGACGTGATCAACCTAAATTATATTGCCTTCCGGCGATTTGGGCAACGGCCATTTTGTCTCTACGCATTGTACCCACTTTCACAGAAGGGACGCCCGCGCCGGTAAGCCGGCGTGCGATAGCGTAAAGCATGCTCACTTGAATGCTTTCGGCCTCCGGCCGACATTGCCACATTCGTAATGACAATGCTACCATAGTGACAAACGGATGGCCTTTTGGCCGCGCGCAAATTTTCACAAAACTTGTGGTCGGTGGACGATTCGATTTCCTGAAACTACCACCTCCCCGGTCCCGGTCCTTACTTACCGGCCTTCTTTTTCGCGGGTACAAGTACCAATTTTCACAAAGTTGTCACCACGTCATCTGCAGCGCGACGCCGTAACTCGGGCACTTTTCTGAAACAGTCGTCACTACCCTTCCGGGGTGAGACCGGTGTTCTTCCGTAAGGTGACCACAAGGCGGGGCGGCAAGGAATACGTATACCTCAAACTCATCGAAACCTACCGCCAGGCCGGTAAAGTCAAACAGCGGGTCATTGCCAACTTCGGCAACATCGACCGCCTCACTCCCGAAAAAATCACCGCCCTGATCCAGGGTCTGACCCGCCTGCACGAAGGTGCCGTTCCTTTCCCCGAAGCCCCGCTTCCCGCCCCTGACGGGGACCCGGTAACCCTGCGGGCGGCCTGGCAGTGCCTCGGCCTCGCGCCGACGATCAGGGAAGCCTGGCCGGACCCGGCGGCGCCCTTTGACCCGGCACTGGCGACCGAACTCATGGTGCTGTACCTGGCCCTCGACCCCGCCGGCCCGCAGCCCGTGGACCGCGGTTGCCGGGAACTGGGCCTTGCGGGCGCCGAAGGCCCCCTCAAGCCCGTCGATTTCTACCGTACCCTGGAGCTTCTGCCGCAACTAAAAATGCAAATTGCGTGCCACCTGTTCCGAACCCTGGTCCCTCCCGGGGAACCCGGCGGGGAACTACCCTGGCTGGTCAGGGTAGTGGCCTCCACGTTTAAGGGATACGAGTGCGGCCTCTCCTCCCACGGGTATACCTACCAGATCCGGCCGTACACGATACCGCTGGACCTGGCACTGCTGGTGGACCCGCGGGGCCTGCCCCTGAACTTCGCCGTGGCCGTGAATCGCCCGCTCGCCCGCGAGGACCTGGCGGCCCTCATCGGATTCCTGCGGGGACAGTGCGGCACGGTACCCCTGGTCGTGGCGGACGGGTACTCCGCCAACCCGCCGGTGCCGGGGGACGAAAAGTGGGCCCTGCGGGTGGCCCCGGAAAACCTGCCCCGGTCTCTGGTGGACGCGGTGCTGGAAGAGGGCCCCGAAGATTTCCGGGTGCGGACCATGGGGCGCCGGGGGGAAATCTACGTGGTCTGCCACCACCCCGGCATAGGCGAGGCCCTCAACTCTTCCCTCGACGGGCGCCTGGCGGCGGTACGGGCGCAACTGGAGCACATCCAGAGGGACATCGCCCGGCGCCGCCTGCGGCGGCCCTCAACCGTGACGGAGCGGGTGAAAAAGACCCTTCAGAGCCACGAATGCGGCCCTTTCGTCGACTGGACCTACGACGAGGACGCGCGGCAACTCACCTTCCGGGTACGCGAGGACGTGGTGGCGCGGCACAAGATGCAGAACCGGCTCCTGGCCTTTCGCACCAACCTGGACCGGGAAGGCGTGCCGGGCTTCCTGCAGAGCTACCTGAATTCCCGGGACCTCCAGGAGCACCTGGGCAGCATCAGTGACTGTACGAAGCTCCCGGTCCTCTATCCGTACGCCGAGTACCATCATTCGGAAAACGTAATCGCGGGACACGCGCTGGTGTACTTCCTGGCGTATCTGCTGCGTCGCCTGGTGGCCGGGCACGGAAAGGTGGTGATGCAGGATGATGGAGGACCTTGTGGTCGCGGGTAGCGCCCTGCTGGCCCACGATCCGCGCCTGTACGGGCTGCTGGCGATGGCCGTGGCCGTGGGGGCGGGGGCCCTGGCCGGCACGGTGGCGGCCGTACTGGGCCGCTTCCAGGAAGGGTAGCGTTACCGGGAACTCTCCGGAGGAGGGAGAGAACATGTACCTGCCTTTTGCCGAAACCTTCGTCAATCCGTACGCCGTGGTCCTCATCGGACTGGGAGCCGGGCTCCTGGTACGCGTTTTGGGCGCCACCGGTTACCTGGTACTCGCGCCGGCCCTGAACATCTTCGGCGTCCCTTCGATCACCGCCGCGGGCACCACCTGCGCCCTGCTGCTGAGCGCCGGCGTGGCGGAAACCTTCAGGGACACACCGGGCCCGCGCGTGAGCCGGGCGTTCCTGATAATCGCGGCCGCCGCGGCCCTGGCGGGCGCCGTGGCCGGACAGCGGCTCCTGCTGGCCCTGCGGGAGCTGGACTTCGCGGCCCCCGCCTTACGCCTCGCCTACTTTGCGGCGCTGGTGACGGCCTTCGCCCTGCTGGTGCGGCGCGGCAAGCCGGGCCGGCGGACCCTGCCCCATCATCCGGCCCTGAGACTCCCGGCGGCCCTGGCCGCGGGCCTGGCCCTGGGCGGCGCCGGCATGGCCCTGCCCGGGCTTGCGGCCCGGGCGTTCGAACCCGAAGCGGGGGCCAAAGGGGTGGAGGCCGCGGCCCTGCCCGTGCTGCTTCCGGCCGCCCTCTGGGCCACCTACGCCTACGGCGCCGCCGGGGCCGTGGAGCTGGGGTTGTGGGGTTTGCTGGCGCTGGGCTTGGTGATCGGCCGGCATCTGGGCGGGCTCGTGAGGCGCCGCTGCCCGGCGACCGTAAGGGCCGCCGTCTTCGGCGGCGCGCTGCCGGCCTTTGCCCTCGCCGTGCTGCTACGCCAGCTCCACCTCACCCCGGCGGCGGGCTACCTGGTGCTGCTCACGATCCTGATGCTCATGCTGGGCACCGGGTGGCTTCTGGCGGCGGCACTGCTGGCCGGACCCGCGGAGGCGGGCAAAATGGAGGAGCACAAAAGGATCGTGTGAACCGGAACCGGCCCCGCGCGGCCGGCACCGCGCGGGGCAAAGCACCTTGCACATCACGGATCGAGGTGGTGGAATCATGAACCACAAGCGCTGGATCTTCGTCCTGCTCGGCGTGGCCTTCCTGCTGTTCTTCACCTGGCTGCCGCCCCTGGCGCCGGCGGTGGACCCGATGGGCAAGGCCTTCCCCCTCCCCGAAGAGGGCAAAAGGGCCCTGGGGCTCTTCCTGCTGGCCGGCATCTGGTGGGTCTTCGAGGTGGTGCCCATCGGCGTGACCAGCATCGCCATCGGGGTCCTGCAGGCCATCTTCGCCATCCGGCCGGCCAAGGAGGCCTTCCGCGACTTCATGGACCCCACGGTGATGTTCATCCTCGGTTCGCTCCTCATCGGGCTGGCCTTCACCAAGTCCGGCCTGACCCGCCGCCTGGCCTACCGCATGCTCATTGTGGTGGGGGAAGACACGCGCCTGATTCTGCTTGGGTGTTTTGTCATTACGGCCCTGCTGACCCACCTGATGGCCCATACCGCCGTGGCGGCCACCATGTTCCCGATCCTGATGGCCATTACGGCGCTGTACAATGACGGCAACGAGAAGCCAACGCGGTTCGGCAAGGCCCTCTTCATCGGCATGGCCTACGCCGCCGGCGCGGGCAGCATCGCCACCATGCTGGGCGGGGCGCGCAACCCGGCCGCCGTGGGCTTCTTCAAGGAATTCACCGGCGCGGACGTCACCTTCACCGAGTTCTCGGTCCACCTGATGCCCCTGGCCTGGTTCATGGTACTGTTGATCTGGCTGTTGCTGGTAGCGTGGTACCGGCCCGAGCAGATCCGGATACCGGGGCTGCGGGACCGCGCGCGGGAGCTGTACGCCCAGCTCGGACCGCTCTCACGGCAGGAGATCTTCGTCCTGGTCATGGTGGCCCTGGCCCTGGGCACCCTGGTCCTCCAGGGGTTCGTCCCGGCCCTCAAGGGCCTGGACCGGTCCGTGCCCCTGCTGGCCGCCGGCCTGATCACCTGGGTTCTGTTGGGGCCGATAATGCGCACCATGGAAAGCCGCCGAGAGCTCTCCAGAGCGCAGTCCGAGTTGGAAAAGGAAAGGTCACGCACCCAGGAGCTACAGGAAAGGAAGGAGCGGGCCCTCAGCGATGAGTTCGTGGAAAAGGAAGCCCGCAAGATGGGATATGTGAAGCCGGGAGAAATCCCCATCATCGTGATTGAGGGCGACGAGCAGGGAGTGAAGAAGGAAAGCTCCCCGGATTCGCCATCGAGCGGGAATCCGGAAGGCTGATACCCCCGGAGAAAAACCTCGCATCGCCGCAATGCATGGATCAATTGCCGATATGGCGCCGTAGCCCGGATGGATCATATGGTAAATTGTGGTATGTAATGGCGATCCTTGTCTGCGACAGCGTAAGAACGCCACTGGTGAGAGAAACGGCCGAGTTTGAGCAGATTCCCCTAACCGCGCATATAATTATTCCCCATCGTTAGAGCATTCCTTTTCATGCCGGCCGTTTTCATTTCCCTGTTTTCCTTGCCCGCCCGGGTCGCCCCCTTTTAGGGGGGATTCATCTTCCATATCCTGGTGTATCATACCGCCGTTCGCGCCATGCCTTTGCCGCTCGCGCTCCATCTCCCCCGTGCATATACGGTAGGCTTCTTCGACTTGCGGCACAAGCTCCAGGGAGGGAACCCGGCGCAGTTCCTCTATGCGACCGCTCTGCCTTTCGAGAGCTTGAAGGAATTGTCGGGACAGCGCTTCGGCTTCTTGCGGTGGAACCTGCCCAACAAGAGAAGCCGCCTCCATGATGTTGCGGCGGTATTCACGCAGCCAGCGCTCCGCACCCTGGTATCTCCCCGAGGCCGCCAGTTGTTGCAATTCTTCCAGGCGTCGGTCGCAAAAGGTCATCTCCAATCGCAGGTCGCTTGCCGCGGATAGGGTCAGGGCAAGGCGGGCTCGCTCGAAGAAGATCTTTGTTCCATAAAGAGTCGAGCCGGGTTGGGAATTATAGGAAAAGGCATAGGCACCTGCTCCGGAGAGAGCCAGCAGCAGGGGTATCATAATTAAAACGAGGGCCAGGCGGTAAACAAAAGAGGGTGTGCGGTAAACATTTCGTTTTGCTGGTGAGACGCCCTCGCCCGCTTCTGCTCTGGCCAACACACGCTGCAAGCCATAAATCGCCACTCGCTTTGGTGGTTCGGGTGATTCCACCCGGCTCAGGAAAGCAATCGCTCTATTCTCCAGTTCCTTATATGCTGCCCTTTTCCTTATCCTCATTCCGACCAGCCCCGCTCCTCAAGCAGCTTGCCCATGCGCCGGAGCGCGCGGTGCTGCATGGCGTTGACCGCTCCTTCGCTGCGACCCAACGCCTTGGCTACTTCCGCGTTGCTCATCTGCGAGAAAAATTTCATGATTATCACTTGCCTTTGGGCCGGCTTCAGCTCGTCCAGCGCGTCGCGCATCGCAATGGCCGTTTCTTTCTCTTCCAACTTATCCGCGGCGGGAAGGACGTTGTCGGTCATGTCCTCTTCAAGCCTTTCCTGAGGCCTCCTGGCCTTGCGACGGCGATAATCCACCAGGGCGTTGTGGGCTATACGGAAAGCCCAGGACTTGAAGGACCCGCGCTTGGGATTGTAAGTTGCGATATTCACCAGACATCTTAGAAAAACCTCCTCCGCGAGATCCTCGGCGTCCTCATTGGAGCCAAGATTCCAGTAGAGGTACTTGAATATAGGATCGAGCAGCGCTTCATATATCGCTCCAAAAGCGTTTTTATCCCCGCCAGCCGTCCTGGCGGCCAGTTCCTCCAGAGAAGCCAAATGATTTGCCTTTCCTCTCAATTGTTTATACGCCGCAAGCCTTCAATATGAACGGGATTCGCGGAGAATCCTGCCGTGGCCGACCCGTTTGAGGCGCCTCCGTCCATGGGGCACGGTTAATTCCCTGCCCCACTCTATTAAATAGCCGGAATCTGCTTCGTCAAGAACCTTTAAAGGCCTTATGGTTTCCATGTTCTTTCCATATTAGTCTTTTCGCCATAAAAGGTGGGTAATCCGACCGAGATGCGGCGTTCGATGGTTTACCAGTACCTTAACCGCTTGCAATTTTCTGAATAGCGCCGAATCGAACATCTTTACTCTACCTTCACTTTTGGAAGATGAGCCCCATATTACTTAAAACTGCGTTTTAAACACAACGGCCGATAAAGAAACAATGCAGTTTAGGCTGCTGGATTCATGGCAGAATGATTGCTTTTCAATGCCGCGGCTAATGAAGCGGCAGCCTTCCGGCAAGGATGATAAGGGCCATATAAGGACACAGGGCTCTCTGGTAGTTTGCGACGAAAAACGTATATTCCTCTGAGCTAGGGCGTAAAAGTGGTTAGGAAGCCTAGTCAAAAACCTAAGGAGGTGAATAATGTGAGCAAAAAGAGAGCCATCCTGACCGTGTTGGCGTTGTCGCTGGCCTTGGTAGTGACGGGAGGCATCGCGGCGGTGGCGGCCGGGGCGGGCTCCGGTGGACGGGGTTCGCGTGCCCCTCAGGCCGTCGTTGGAAATGCCGGATCGGCCTGTGGAAATGCTTGCGGCAATCAAAGCGAAGCGGCAGAGTCGTCATGTAACCATGGTGGGAGCAACACAAGCAACTCTTGTGACGGCACCTGCGAACGTGATCGGGAAAGGTTGCGTGATCGGGAATGTGACGGGGCTTGCGAAGGCGAGGTAAAGCATAACCGCGAGCGGAAGCAAGGCGAACCCAACCCTGGACAGGAGAGCGCCGCCCCCCAGGGAACATTGGCGCGGAGGAGCGCGAACCTTGGGGAACCGCATGGAGATTGGGGAAGCGGTTGCGGCGACCAGGTCAGACTGCGTGAGCAAGAACGTGACGGAACAGGTGAAGGCCAAGAATTGCGGTGTCGTGAAAGGAATATGACTTCCCAAGGATCCCAAGGATCAAGCTGAGCAATGCAGTGTCGCATTGTGGCGTCCGGTCGGCACCCAGCGTTTACGGCCGTGCAGCCTAAGCGGAAGGTTGATTTCCGACACAGTTCCAACAGGCTCTATGAGGGCTCCCAAGGGAGCCCTTTTTCTTGTGCCGCCCCTGGCGCGATGATAGAATTTTCTTGCTTTGCCGGGACGGGTCAGGAGAGGAAAGGAGCAGGCAGATGGTCGATCGTAGGTGGATCGGCAAGACCTATGGCCCGCTGCAGTACGAGGTGGGGCGGGAGAAAATGAGGGAGTATGCCGCCGCCGCCAAGGATGGGAGGCCCATATTCCACGACCGTGAGTTCGCGGCTCAGACCGTGTATGGGGATATTATCGCCATGCCCAATTTTGCCGCCGTCTACGCCATGCGCGGGACAAGTCAGCTCCTTCAAGACGAGGAGATCAAGCTCAACCTGGCTATGCTGCTGCACGGCGCCCAGGAATTCGAATGGTTCATGGTAGTAAAGCCGAATGACGTGATTACGGAAACGGGCAGGATTGCGGACATATACGAGAAAGGAGACCTTGGCTTCTTGGTATATGAGGGTGAGGCCAGGAACCAGGAAGGCGAGCTGGTTTGCCGCTCCAGAGCGACCTTCGTTGTAAGGGGAGGTTGAGCCGGATGATCGAACTCTGCAATCTCAAGTACGATGAAGTCGAGGTGGGGCAGGAGATACCATTCCTTAGCCATAGGTTCCAACGCATGGATGCCATTATCTATGCCGGGGCCAGCGGTGATTTCAACCCCATCCACACCGATCCCTTCTTCGCCAGGGAAGTGGCCATGCTGCCCGATGTTGTCGCCCATGGCCTCTTCAATATGGCTTTGCTGGGGAAAATGGTCATGGACTGGATCGGCGATCCCGCTTACCTTAAAAAGTTGTCCTGCCAGTTCAATGGCATGGTGCTACCCGGAGAGCTGTTGTCGTTCAAAGGGAGGGTACGCGAGAAGCTGGAGAATAACCTGATCGTGTTGGATGTCTGGGCGGAGAAAGAGAATGGAGATGTGGTGCTCAAGGGGGGAGAGGCCACCGTTTACCTGCCCTGAACGAGTACCGCCTGCGCGGCCCGGGAGATAGCGTCTTGACCTCAGGGTATCATTCGTCAATTCCCATATATTGTAAATAGCGACAACGATTATCCCGGATAAAAATATTGAGAAGAGGGCGCAATGGAATATGAGGTGCTTTCCGACGAAGATAGAGGAGTGGTTGAACGGCAACTGGGAAGGCCCCTACGGGGCACGGTCATGCTGGCTTCCAGATGCCCTCATAGGGTGGCGCAGGTTATCGTCACCATGCCGTTGCTTGAGAACGGTACGCCCTTTCCAACCCTTTACTGGTTGACCTGCCCTCTCTTACGGAAGGAAGTGTCCAGGCTGGAAAGCGGTGAATACCGGCATACCCTGAGGCGCAAGATAAAGGAGAACGGCGCCTTCGCCGCGACCCTGAGCCTCGCGGAATCTCGTTACGTGGCGGAAAGGGAAAGGCTGGCGGAGAAGGAGGGGAAACTGGAGGAGGTCAGAGAATACCTTTCGGGAAGGGATGGTATAGGGGGTACGGTTGCCGGCGGCCTGAAATGCCTTCACGCCCACCTGGCGCATTATCTGGCGGGTGGGAACAACCCGGTGGGAGCAGAGGTGGCGCAAAGGCTGCTTGGCCTGCAGGACGGCGATTGCCCCGGGGATTGCCGTTTCTTTCTGGATAAAGAGAAAAAGGAGGCGGGGATTGAGGGCAGCGGCGATTGACATAGGAACCAACTCGGTGCGCCTTCTTGTTGCGGATGTTTTCCGGCATGAGAACGAGTGCAAGTTAAACACCCTGAGCAGGCTCATGGTCATCACGCGTCTGGGAGAGGGTGTTGACGGCAGGGGCTCCCTGGACCGGGAGGCCATCGCACGTACCACTGCGGTCCTACGCCGTTACCGCGAACAGGTTGAGAGCCAGGGAGCGGAAAGGTGGGAGGTGGTGGCCACCAGCGCGGCGAGAGAAGCCGACAACGCCGATGAGTTCGTCGAGGCCGTAAAGGCCATCACGGGCAGGGAGCCTCGATTGATAAGCGGGGAGGAGGAAGCTCGTTTGACCTTTCTGGGCGCCACCTATGATTTGGGGGCACTCCGTCCCGTCGGTCGGGCGGTTGCGGTGGTCGACATCGGCGGGGGCTCGACGGAGATCATAGTGGGAGCTAACGGAACCATAAGCCGTTGTTACAGCCTGGATATAGGTTGCGTGCGCATGAGCGAGAGGTTTCTTGCCTCGGACCCGCCACGGCCGGGGGAACTCGAGGACATGGAAAATCACATAATGTCCGTCATTTCCCCCCACAAGGAGGAAATATCAGCCTATTCGGCGGCTTTGACGGTGGGGACGGCGGGAACGGTCACCACTCTCAGCGGCATTAAACAGGGGCTGAGCAGCTATGTGGGAGAAGCCATACATCATTCCTGGTTGACCAGAGAAGAAGTGGAGGAGCTGTACCGGAGGCTGCGTGAGGCGCCGCTAGAGCGCAGGCGTTCCCTGATGCGGCTGGAGCCGGAACGCGCCGATGTTATCGTGGGAGGCATAGGCGTATTGGTGGTGCTCTTACGGGAAATGGGCTGGGAGCGGGTATTGGTAAGCGAGAAAGATATTCTGGACGGGCTGGCCATTACCGCCGCTTTGGAGGGCGGGCTTTAAGGAAGCCTGTTACAACGAGAATGCCCAAGGATGTCCGGGCGGGCCGGCGTGAATCAGGAGCAAGGTCGCTTCGCTTGAAGCCGATAAGCCCGGCAGCGGCAGATCATGCGTTACTGTGACGTGGTTGGAAAAACGAGAAATTAAGGGTCCAAGGCATTCCTTTACCGCCGGAAATGTTGTAATATACCCAAGGGGCGTAATTTCGCCCTTTTATTTATACGCTTTCATGGGGGAATCGAGGATAGGAGCTTTATGGCAACCCAGGGAAGGGTGCTGGTAATTGACGACGAGCCGTCCATACATAAGCTGATTGCCTTTATTCTCGAGGAAGAAGGCTTTGTGGTTCTCAGTCACGAAGCGCACGAAGAGGCTAAGAGGTTGGTGGATAGGGGCCGGCCTGATGTTATCATACTAGATATCTTCATGCCTGAGGTGGACGGTTTCGATATCCTGAAGATGTTGAAAAGCGATGAGGAAACGAGACATATACCGGTGATTATCCTGACTGTCAGCAACATGCAGTTGGACAAGGAAAAGGCTTCTTCGCTGGGGGCGTACCGCTATTTGACCAAACCTTTCGAACCGGCCAGGCTGGTGGAAGCGGTGAAGGATGCCCTAAATGGCCTAAGGGTCGGTTGAAAGCACAAAGCGAAGAGTTTTTATTCACCACTACGATGGCTTTCGGGCGCCTTTTTCTGCGAGCCGCTCCAGTTATTCCAGTCGTTGCACAGATGTTAGCGGGCGTTGACGCTCGAAAAAGGCGATGTTAGCATGGGATTGCCTTCTCGGATCGGCTCCGGGTGAGCCGATGGCGTCATTGCCCGGGTGGTGGAACCGGTAGACACAAGGGACTTAAAATCCCTCGGGTAATCCCGTGCGGGTTCGACTCCCGCCCCGGGCACCAAAGCAAGCGAAAGGCCGCCGATACGGGAACGTGGATGGCAGGCGTTTGGAGATGGCCGATTGTCAACGTGATGAAAATAGTTCGCCCCCTCAGTCGGGTGTAGGGGCGGGGATGTGGTTGTTTCCTCCTCGTTAAGGTAGGCGGCAAAGCGCGTACAACGGGAATGCCGCGAACGGGGGCGTAGGTGGAATGTGTTATGCGCTACCGTCGTTGTAAGGCATGCGGGGTACCCAGGGTCGTTTCCGTCATCAATCGCTGGATGCCCAATGGCACCATCACCAGCAGAAGAGATCCGCGAATCCGCCAGATGTTCTTCGAGGCGGATTTGCTGCCGGAACTGAGGCGCCGCATAACGGAAGGCTTGAGCTTCCCCGTTAACAGGATATTCTACGAAGCGGGGCGCAACTCGTCGCGCATTGTTATGGGAGAGCTCCTGCCCTTTTCCGCCAGGCTTGCCTTGAGGATGCCTCCTTTCAGGCGTGGTGCGGCGCATTTTTTCAACACCCTTGCCGCGCTGTCCGGAGCGGCGTACAGCAGAATAGTTGAATATCATCCCGGAAAATACGGTACCGCCCGAATGCGTAACCCCTGGGATCTGGACCTCGTGGCGGCGGTGGTCGTGGGTGCTTTCGAGGCTCTAGAGGGGCGCCCCTTGCGCTCTTTCTGGAAAAAAGAGGATGGAGACTATCTTCTAAGGGTGGAAGTGACCAGCGAGAAGCCCGAGCTTTCCGAGAGATTGGAAGTGGATTTTCCCCCGCTCAAAGAGGGCGACCACCATTTTTACCGCTGTCCGCGCTGTGGGGTCCCCATGGATATGAGAAACTTGGAGTGGAGAGAAGACGAAGGCATCATTATTGACCGTCGACGGGGAGTTCGCATGCTTAATTGGGAAGGGTTCTCTTTTAACCTGGTTACTAGGGAGCTGGTCCGGGAGATGGGGGAGGAGGTGGTGCCCATCATCATCGGTTCGGAACGGGACTACACCATTAAGTTGCTGCGAGACCTGGGATTGGCCGGCGAGTTTAGGGAAAAGCGGGAAGACCTGTTGGAGGAGATGCTGGCCATGCTCCCTCTCTACGGGCAGGGTTTGGCCACCGACGTTGAGTACATTTCCGGAGGAACCCTGAGGGTATGGGTCGACAACCCCTACGACGAATATTTCTTGGCGGGTAAGCTCGCAGCCTTCTACGAGGCCGTGGAGGGCAAAAGGGCCCGCGTGGATTGGGCAAGGATCGACCCCTCATCCGTATCCTATCTGCTGACTCCCCAGGAGAAACAGAATGGGGCTTGAATTCGAAGCAAACCTGTCTGCAACCGGAAAGCGAAGCGGGTCGCTGAAGGCCGCCTTCCTTACCTCGCTTGCGGCGCGCTTTGCGGCTGAAACGGATGTGAATAGAAAGGTTTGAGATGGGGAAGAAGAAAGACCGTAACGCCTGGCTCGATTCCTTCATGAGAACGCGCAAGAAAGTGCCCTCACCTACGCGCATAGAACCGGCGAAGAAGGGCAAGGGGGCGCCTTACCGGCGTGAACGTATTGGCAGGGATAACCAATTGGAAGAGCGGGAATAGGGAAGGGGCATAAAGACGCCGTGGCCTGGGGGCTAAAAGAAAAGGGCCATTAAAGGCCCTTTTCTTTTAGCGTTATCCGCATCATGCCTAACGGGAAGCGAACCACCTCCGCATACCCAAGGCGATGGCCATGAGGCCGATGAGCAAGAGCAGTCCAGCTGCCAAAACCGCCGGCAGCTGGTTCATGCCGGTTGTGGGCAATGCTCCCCGTACCTCCAGTTGCACCTGCGGTGTTATCAAGGGCGTTGACGAAGGGGGCTCTACGATCTCACCCTTAACCTCCGGCACCTTGCGGTTGAGGAAGTTAACCTCTTTTTCTTCTCCCGACGTCAAGCTGACCTCGGCACTGGGGCCGATAATGGGGGTCATTTTTTCGGGATCGTAGGATTCAGTAACCACGTAGGTTCCAGCCTCTAAGAGAGAGAAGGAATAGTAGCCCCTAGAGTCCGTATTGGCGGTCAACGACACTACATCGCCTCTGCAGGTCTTACCGCTCAAGGTGACGATTATATCGGATACGGTTTCGTCGTTTCCGCCTATCTTCCCGTCGCCGTCGTCAAGGTACTTGATTCCGTATATATGGCAGTAGCGGGCGTTCTCAAAGTCCACTCCCTCCAGGCTGGAGCAGGGCGCGAGGACAAGGCCCTCGTGCGCCCCGTCGGCGGGATCGACGGCGTACCATTCCTTTTCCTGCTCCTCGCTTAGGACCTCCCGCACGCTGTAGGTCCCGGGCTTGAGCTTCCCGAAGGAGTAGCTGCCGTCGCTTGCCGTGGTGGTAGAGTCGATCACCTGCCCCTGGGAGTCCAGAAGCTCGATCCTCACTCCAGGCACGCCCGTCTTCTCCTCCCCGCAGGTCTCGAACTTTCTGCCGGAGATGGAGAGATAGCGGGCGTTATGGAAGTCGACACCGCATTTCCAGGGGAAACATGGATGAAGATAAATGCGGTGCTCGCCGTTGGTGGGATAAACGACATACCATTGTTTCTCCTGCTGGGAATCGAGAACCTCTCTGACCCTGTACCATCCAGGCGCGAGGCCGGTGAAGCAATACCTACCGTTGGCGTCGGTCTTCACGGGGTTCTTGACCTGGTTGCCCTGGTCGTCGAATAGATATATCCATACTCCCGGCAACGGCTTCTTATTATTTCCGCACACCTCATATTTGGTGCCACAGATGAAACCACACCATGCCTTCTTCTCGACCGTGATTTTTACGTTCGCGCTGTCCTCAAGCCCAAGGGAAGAAATCCTGGCCACATTGTTCAGCACATAGTTGCCGGCCTTTAATGCTGTCAAGGTCTTCTTGAGGATTATGGTATAGCTAAGGTTGGCGTTGAAATCCAGACTCCAGCTCAACGGCGAGACGGGCTTCGGCACGCCGTTGATGGTCACCTCATCCACGGTCTTATCAATCCCGCCGTCCGGAGTGATAGTTTCCAGATCGTCCAAGGTGTAGGTGCCTAGACCTGGAGAGGAGGGCAACTCTTCGCTGTTGCTCTTTGTTTCAAAGGTATAGGCCCCTTTATTGGACTTGTTGTCGATAGTGATACGAATGACATTTCTTATCTTGGTTTGCAGCGGGCTGATGTCTCCCGGCAAGGTGAAGGTAGCGGAGTAGCTGTAAACATGCCAACCCGTTCCGCTTATGTAGCCGGGATTGGGAATAGGAGGCGTGGTGGAGAAACTGGTGGGGCTAATCTCGTTCCAGTTAGGGCCGGTCATATTCTTGGTCTTGTATTGCACTACATCCTCGACGCCCACCACGTGAGCCTCCACCACTTTCCCCTTGTCCACCCCCGTATTCTTTATCTTGATGACCCCGGTGATGGTATAGGTGTTAGTGGCCGGTATCTTCGCCTCCACTTGGATCCTGAAGGTGACTCCGTGGCTTTCTCCTTCCTCCAAGGTCAGGTCATCTTGCCCTAGGAGGACCTTTTGCAATTTGAACTTCGTTGCGTTGACAGGGGTAATGCTCGCGAGCGTTTTTTCCAGCTCCAGGCTCGCGCCGTAGGGATTGCAGGTTGAATGTGACCCGGAATCATCGGGTGCGGTGCCGACCACCCCCTGGTTTGGATCGTCTTGTGGGGTTGCCGTAGCATTGGGCATGGCCGGTTGGATCGCCGCATCTCCAGTCTTTGCGCCCGGCTCCGTCAAGGGGTTTTCTTCCCCGGTGGGTTGAGCTATTGGTTCCGTTTGTGGGAGCGACGACCAATCCGATGCGCCTTTGCCGACCGTTTCGGCTTCCGGGCTCGAGCTTCTGGGTTGTTCGGGCTCCTTTTCGGGCCGAATGCCGGGAGTGGCCGATACTATCCCTGTAAGCAGGGACATCAGCAGCAGCGCCACGCAGATTAGGGGTGTCATCCATTTCTTGAGACTATCCAATAAACTCACCTCCTCTTTTGTAAGTTGTCTATCTTGCTTTTCAAGGACGCCTCCGGACGTAATGCTCAGGGCAGACCCAGCGACGTCAGCGTGTCTAAGGCATTCGGTTTCTAAAAACGAGGAGGTTGTAAAGAGACATAACAAAAGATTGAACCTTGGATAAAGCTTGAGGTTAATTGGAGTACGCCTTAATTTCTACGCCTCAAGAGTTGTCCCGAACCGGGAAATCTGCCCATTTGCCGGTCTCTCTTTGTCAGAACCCTATCCTACCTCCAAGTTTTCTTAACCGCAATGCTTCTCATATATAAAAACCCGATCTTTGAGATCGGGCCGGTTTCACCATTAGCTCCCCGCGATCCAGGTGACCAACTCATGACCGCGGTTCTCCGCTTCCCAACCGTCATTAGTAAGTTTCCAGTTTGAAACTAATTTTACCATAAAAGACATATAATCGCCTTGAATTAAAATACCCCCCTGGAATGAGGTTAAACATGCAAGGCCCAGATCCTTTAAGGGGCCGTGCCCCTGGATTTCTGTAAATAGGATACGGCTTTCGTCCTTTGACGGGAAAGCCATCGCTCTCCAAGATAAG
>ENA-ORXB01002077-ORXB01002077.1-sediment-metagenome-genome-assembly--contig:-NODE-2077-length-18997-cov-3.333510_pt1 | contig 18997 bp, 16 predicted proteins | sample MGYA00237863_ERZ511475 | MGnify/ENA primary metagenome ERZ511475 (study PRJEB26305, sample SAMN06343858) | sediment metagenome | isolation source: hot spring sediment | place: Canada: British Columbia... | reverse complement strand
ATTAGTTAAAGCACTTTAGAGCTATATATCAATTTTTAATTTTGAATTGCAATTTTGCATTTTTAATTTTTTATTTTTAATTCTCTAGAGGTAGAGGTAAGATGATATAGTGACGCCTAATATACCATCTGCAAAATATGCCATAATCGGTGGCTCGAGTACATTTTCAATAAAGTTTCCAGAATCACTTCGCGAGGCTGATGTGGAGGTTATCGAGGAGGGAATGCTCTTTGCAACTCCCTTTGGTGAGAGCCCACCTTTTAAATTGTTTAAGGTTGGCGATAAGTCGGTTCTAACTTGTAAGATGCATGGATGGCGAGCAGGCGTAAGCAGGGCTGATGCTTCAAGACAAATATTTTGGGTGTTTCGGGAAGCTGGCGTTCGAAACATTCTTGTTGAGGGTGGGGTGGGAGCAGTTAATCATCTGCTAAATCCGCGCGATATTATTATTCCCACCGATTATATAGACAACTCCATGCGCAAAGACGTGAGCCTTGGCTCTGATTACCTACTTATAATGAGAAAGGCTATTTGTCCAAATTTGCATGCGAAACTTCTGCAAGCAGCACATAAGCTAACATCATACAGGGTTTTTGAGCGGGGAATCTATGCCAATACCGACGGCCGTCATTTTGAGAGTCCAGCCGAAGTATCTGTTCTAAGGCAGTGGGGGGCAGATGTTGTTGGCCAAAGTATTTGCCCAGAGGTCTATCTGGCAAGAGAAATTGGTGCATGCTATGCAGGAATCTATCTTGTTGTAAACTATGCTGAAGGAATAGTCAAAGATTGGGAGTATGGCGAGCTTTCATCAATTTTTTACGGCGAGTCTGAGACGATCGGGCATCTTCTAATCGAGGTTTTAAGGAATATAGGAGATAACACAGCTTGCGAATGCTCTGATCTAAGAAAACCAACACTTCTTAAAGAGGAAGAGTAAATGATTTATGCTGCTGATTTTGTCCTACCAATCACTAGTTCCCCTATTAAAAATGGCGCTGTTTTTGTAAAAAAAGGCCATATTATGGCCATTGGTAAGGCAAGTAGTTTAACCGCAAGCTATCCAGACGAAGAGGTGCATAATTTCAAGAAGTCTATTCTTATGCCAGGGCTAGTTAATCTTCATAGCCATTTAGAGTGCTCGTCTTTTGATTTCTTAGCAAAGCCAGCGCCGTTTTCAGATTGGCTAAAAGGGATGATTAAGGCAGGTTATGCAATGGGTCAGGATGATTGGCTGCAAGCTGCTCGGCAAGGAATAAGAAAGTCCCTTGCGGCGGGCATGACGTGTATTGCTGATATAACGCGCACTGGCGCTGGACTGCATGCAATAACTGAGATAAACATACCAGCGCTAGCATATCTCGAAGTAGTTGCTGTTGATGATAAGAATCTCTTAGATGCAGTTGCTGATTTATTGGAAAAAGTAAAAGGTTTTTGGGCTATTACAACCACTAGCGAACTTAAACTTGGCATATCACCCCATTCACCGTATTCCCTGTCTTCATCTGCACTTAATGCCTTATCTGAAATATCTTCAGAATATGAGCTGCCAATAACCATCCATCTTGCGGAGAGCAAAGCCGAGGTTGATCTTATCAGTAAAGGCGGTGGTCAGCTGGCTGATTTAGTGCAGGGGAGGCTGGATTTGGATGTCATAAAGCAGGGTGGGTCGGGCAAGAGCCCCGCGTTTTTTTTGGATAGCTTTGGTTTGATTAGAAATTCCCTAATAGCGGCTCACGGTGTGTGGTTAAATGAGAATGATATCGAACTATTGAAGAGAAGAGGTTCTTCGGTCGTGCTGTGCCCAACGTCTAATGAGCTTTTAGGGGTTGGTGAAGCACCAGTTGCCAAGTTTATCCAGCATGGGTTAAAAGTTGGTATAGGCACTGATAGCTTGGCAAGCAATCCAGAGTATGATCTATTTGCCGAAATTAGAAAGGCGCGAAGTATTTTCGCCAAACAGTCTGCCATAGAAAAGTCAGCTTTAAAAGAAGAAAAAGAAGATATAGTTAACCTATCATCCAAAAGGCTTATTGAGATGATAACAATTGATGCTGCTACAATTCTTGGATTTAGTGATAGATTAGGAAGTATCGAGCCTGAAAAGCGGGCTGATTTGGTTGTTATAGACTTCAGCAATGCCTCATTTACTAACCCTTATGATTTCCTCGTTGAAAGCGCTTCAAAGTCAATGATTTCCCATACTATCTTGGGCGGGGAGATTGTTTATTCTCGCTGATGTTTCTCAAAATTTAAAACAGGGTAGAAACACCACACTACCTGGCTTTTTAGTAAATAAGGAGGTTGCGGGAAGATGGCTATGGCAAGTATCGTAGACGATGTCAAGCGATCGCTTGCATCGGATACGCGTATCGATGAGTCGCTAATTGAGGTAAGGTCAGAAGAACCGGGTGTTATCATTCTTGAGGGGCAAGTTGATACCTATAACGAGAAACTAGTAGCTGATGAAATTGCTGGTAGGATACGCGGCGTTAAAGATGTCATCAACAATATCAGTGTTGTTCCGCCTGTTGCAAGAAGCGATGAGGAAATAACGGAAGCTGTAAGAAAGAATCTCGAGCTAGACGTTTGGGTCGATGAAACAAAAATAAGTGTTGAAACAATTGATGGCGTTGTATTTTTAAGAGGGGCGGTTGGTGAGATTGCTGGAACTCAAAAAGCAGTACCGGTTAGTTCAAGAATAGAGAAACAAGAAGCTGAAAATGACGCGCGGTGGGTGGCTGGTGTTGTTGATGTTGTTAATCATCTTATGGTAAAGCCAGAGATGAAAATTGCAGATGCTGAAATTGCTCGTGATGTAAGAGCTGCTTTAATAAAAAATACAAGGCTTGATCTAACTGAGGCAAATGTAGATGTAACAGATGGCGTTGTAACCTTAACAGGAGAAGTTCCTAACTACACGCAAAAAAGGATTGCTGAGTTTGTTGCATTTTCTGTTCCTGGCGTGGTTGATGTTATAAACGAGCTATATGTCCACGGTGTTCGAAGACCTGCTGCATAAAGACCAGAAACAGGAGACTAGAGACCAGAAACAAGAAGCAAGAAACAAGAGATCAGAGACCAGAACAAGAAGCTAGAAACAAGAATTGAGGGTCTAGAGAGTGGGATTGATTAATCTGGTTTCTGGTGAGGGCCATAGGCCCGATCTGATGTCTGGTATCTGGAATGGAGGTTTAAATGGCACGTGTGGTGAAGATTTATACGACTCCGACCTGTGCGTATTGTTCGCTTCTCAAGGATTTTCTTGATAATATAGGTGTTGAATATGAGGAAATTGATTTAGCGGCAAACCCGGCTAGAGTAAGCGAGCTTGTAGAAATATCTGGCCAGCTCGGCGTCCCGGTTACGGTTGTAGATAATCAAGTAATTATAGGTTATGACCGCGGGCGTTTAGAGTCGGCTCTGGCTGTATGATAAGCATAGAAGCATATAATAATGGGGATTTAACGGAGGGTTTATTTTGCGTGAGCTAATTATTATAGGCGCTGGCCCGGCTGGGATGACAGCCGCTGTTTACGCGGCAAGAAAGAAAATAGACACCCTTATGCTTACAGGGAATATCGGAGGCATGGCATCATTAAGCGCTGGAATAGAAAACTATATGGGCTATAGCCTAATTTCGGGGCCAGAGCTTATGTCTAAATTTGAGGAGCAGGTAGAAGAATTTGGCATACCCATAGAATACAAGACCGCGGAGAAAGTCGAAAGAGCTGATTCGCATTTTAACGTAGTTCTTGAAGATGGAGAAGTCATCAAGGCAAAGTGCGTAATTGTTGCATCCGGCAGGTCGCCGCGCCGTCTTAACGTACCTGGTGAGAAAGAGTTTTTAGGTCGGGGTGTTACATATTGCGCTACTTGCGATGCGCCGCTTTTTGTAAAAATGGATGTAGCTGTTATTGGAGGTGGCAATGCGGCTCTTGGTGCGGTGCAGCAGTTAATAAAGATTGCCAGCAAAGTTTATATAGTTTCTATTGCCGATTGGAATGCCGACCCAATCCTTCAAGAGAAAATATTAAAAGCTGAGAATATCGAAATTTATAAAGGCTATGAAGTTACCTCGATTGAGGGAGAAAACTACGTGGAGAAAATTAGAATACGAGAAATAGAGACTAGGGAAGAGATTGAACTGCCGGTAAGAGGAGTTTTTATTGAAATTGGCTCAGAGCCAAATTCAAGTTTGGTTAAAGGCCTTGCTAAACTTAATGAGCGGGGTGAGATTCTGGTTGATTGTAGCAATCGCACAAGCGTTGAAGGGCTATTTGCTGCAGGTGATGTAACAAGCGCTCCTGAAAAGCAAATTATTGTTGCTGCGGGCGAAGGTGCAAAAGCAGCGCTATCTGCATACGATTATCTAATTAGATTGCCAAGTTAGAACTCTGGGGTGTTGTTATCGAGTGTAAATCAACACAAAGATGTAGAAGACAAGCGTAATAATAGTAGCTATTATTAAACTTTTCCAAACAATGGGGTCTTCCTTTCTTACGAAGTTTCTTATTGCATCAACTATTCGCATTTAAATCACCCTTAAAGTAGGACTTCAGGTTTTTGCATGTCTGTCGCAAAAACCTGCTACAATTATAACGGCGTGGCTAACCAAATTCAAAATGCGGAATTAAAAATTTAAAATCCCTGGGCAAAATTAAAATTTTTAATGGACAGATTAAGAGACAGCATACCAACAAATGTCGTTCTGAGAGAGCGAGGCGAGGACGAGCGACCGAAGAATCTAAATAATATCTCATAAATAATAAAAACGGTGGCTTTGTTAAAATTAGTTTATGGAAGCCAAAAACAAGAGGTAGGTATTGTGCCAGATTATTATAAGATTTTAGAGGTTGACCCGCAGGCCTCAAAAGAGGTAATAGAAAAAGCATATAGAGCGCTTTCATTAAAATATCATCCTGATAGGCATCGGGAGGATAAGAAGGAGGCTGCCACCCGCAAGTGGATGGAAATACGGGAAGCATACGATGTTCTCTCGGATGAAAATAAACGAGCTGCCTATGACAGAGTAAGAAGGCGGGAAATAATCGATGTTTTCCTCAGCGAAGGATTAATAGGCTTAGCAAGAAAATATCTGCGTTAGCAAATAAGGCGCAATTCTAATTTACATCCCTGCTATTGATCTAATTCGGGATAAATTTTGGCTTTTATCTGAGGTGCCTTGCAATTTTCTTGTCGAGGCTTTGCCAGTGTCTGATTTGTCTTCTAAGCATAGCTTGTTTTCCAAGCGCAGGGAGATTATAGCTACATCGTCTAGTAGATTTCCACCAGAGAAGGACTTTGCAGAGTCAACAAGACCTTTGATAATATCTTGTGCTGAAGCCCACTGTAGTTGCTTAATAATCTCAATAACGCGGTCCTCCCCAAATAATTCGCTTTCACTTCTTGCCTCGGTTAATCCATCTGTATAAAGTATAATGGTGTCACCGGGCACTAGCTGAGATTGCGTTACTTCAAATTGTACATCATTGGTTATGCCAAGGGGCAGGTTTCTATTAGAAACAAGATGCGAGCAGTTACTTGTATCATAGATAATTGGATCTGGATGTCCTGCGTTGACTATTTCAAGTCGACCACTCTCAGTATCTAAAATCCCAAAAATTGCTGTGATGAATTGATGTTGCTTTACTTGTTTATATAATGCTTGATTTACATCCGACATAACCTTGGCTACATCGCAACTTTTGTATGCAAAGGCTCTAATGGTGCTTTTAACTACCGAGGTTACTGCAGCGGCTTCTATGCCTTTACCTGAAACATCGCCTATGACAAAACCAATCTTGTTCTGTTCAGGTCTAAATAAGTCGTAAAAATCGCCTCCAACCTTAAATGTGCCAATTGCTGCCTCATAGATGTGATTGATTTCTACTCCCGGTAAGTTTAATGGAATGGTTAATAGAGCTTGCTGCAAAGTTTCCGCAAGTTCCTTTTTTCTTGCGTATAACATGGCATTATCTATGGCAACTGCTGCCTGCTTTGCAATACCTTCAACCAACTTTATTTCACTCTCGTTAAAGCCATGCTCCAGATCTTTTCTATCGATTACAAGATGACCGATAATCTTGCCGCCGATAGAGATTGGGCAAATCAGCATCGATTTTGATCCAAGCATAAGCAAAAAGTTTCTAGCCTCTACGTTTAAGTTCGGGTTTTCTACATTTACGACAACTGGCCTTTTTCTCTTATAAAGGCGCCGATAGATAGATGGAAGGGCAGGTAAAGGAATTCTTAGACCCTGATTGGCAAACATAACATTATCTGCATTTAGCACAAAAACCTCCCTGTTTTCTTCATCGAGTAGCACTATAGAAACTCTGCTTCCGTTTAGAAGTTCACTTAGAATTTTACTCATGGTTGAAGCGATATCACGGATATCAAGTGTGCGATTTAGGCTTGAGGATGCCTCTAGAAGCAGATTCATTGATTTAAAAGATGATAGAAGTTTAGTTCTGGCGTCGTTTAATTCATGAGCCAGCACTCCTATTTCATCATTAACTCTAATTTCAATTGGCGTACCCAGTTCTCCTTCACCAATAAGACGAGCTTTCTTTGATAGTTCAATAATTGGTTTAGTTATGAGATTGCCTATAACAAGAGAAAATCCGCTGGCCAGAATAAAAATAGCTAAAGCAAGACTGCCAGTTTTAATCATGTCTTCCTTGATAGGAGCCAAGGCTTTGTTTGCTGATATACTTGACCCTGCAACCCACCCAATATCTTTAATGGGCAATGCAACCATAAAGCGATCTTCCTTAAAGACAGGAGATGTAAATTTATCTGAACGAGATACATCGCCGCGGAGTGCCTTTTTAATAAAGCTAAATCGTTCCCATTTTCGATCACTTGAATCAATATCAGGATGGCCACTCTCAAAAACAAGCGTTCCTTTCGAATCATAAAGGCAAGCACCAGCTGTTTTAAAGGCAGGGATGAACTTGTCAAGCATGGCCGCATTAATTGTTGCCATCATCACTGCCACAAGGCGTCCGCCTTCCCTAATGCCACTTGTAATCACAAAACCTGAATATCCATCTAGATTTTGCCAGAAACCGCCAAGAGCAATCTCTTTTCCAGAAATAATTTGCTGAAAAGACGAACGAAAAGAAACATTTTTGCCAATCTTTTTAGGGTCGGTTGATGCAATTACGTTGCCGGCTAGGCTAACATACGAAATGCTGGCCATTTCAGGGTGTTCATTTCTAATTTCTGATAAATATGCGATTATTGCGTTAGTTGACATGTCGGTTTTTACTATCGCGTGGCCAGCTGAACTAATAGTTGTTGAAATGCCTTGAACAAAGCTTGAAAAATTTGCTGCAACTAATCTTGACGCCTCTTCACGGGATTTATAGACGTTATTAATCTGGCTTTGGTAGCGCTCATAAAATCCAAAGCCTAGAAGGGCGATAAGAGGTATAGCCATTGTAAGATAGGCCGTAATTAACTTAGCCCTGATGCTTATTCGCCATGTCATGCTCAGCTCCTTTAATTGGATGGAAAGGAGACAAGAAGCATAAAATATAGGATTTCCGGTTGTAACTATTGCCAATTTTATAACAAAGATTTCTTTGTTGCTAGCGCTATGGGTAAATGCGCATGTTTTTCTTTCACAGTTTTGTGAAAGCAAGAACGCTAAATAATCAAGGCTGTATCACTTTTTCAATCTCAAAGCCACGATAGCTATATCATCTTGCGGCTTGCCAGAGGTATAATCTTTGACCATACTTACCAGGTCAACTGCAATTTGTTGGGGATCTTTACCGGGAATGATTTTATTTAACGAATCAATTAACTCATCATCTCCTAGAAAACGTCCTTCAGATCTTACTTCGCTCAATCCATCAGTATAAAGAATTATTCCTTGGCCAGCTAATAGGTCTACAACACTTTCTGTGTATTTTGCATCGCTGAATACTCCAATTGGAACATTGCTTTCAAGGCTACAGAACGTGCATTTATCCTTGTCCCAAATTATTATCTCCGGATGACCAGCGCGGCACGCAATCAGCTTGCCTGATTCTAAATCAAGTACTCCGTAGACCATTGTTACAAATTGATTAGGCGTAAGTTGTCTACAAATAACTCTGTTTGCTTCATCTAAAACCGAGGATGGGGAAAGACCTTTATAGGCAAAAGCTCTTATTGTGCTTTTTACCATTGACGTGATAGTAGCAGCTTCAAGTCCTTTGCCAGAGACGTCACCGATTAAAATTCCTATTCGCCCATCGCCCAATTCAAATAGATCATAAAAGTCTCCCCCTACCTTCGTAGCTTCTGCAGCTGACTCATATACAATGCCAACTTCAACTCCAGGTAAGCTTTTTGGCATGGCAAGAATAGCCTGCTGCAAGGTCTCGGCAATGCTATGCTCCTGTTCATAAAGCTGTGCTTTTTCTATCCCGATGGCAACCTGTGCGCACAGGGCTACAAGCAGTTCCTCATCCGTATCAGAAAAATTGGAACCGTCTTTCTTTCCTGTAAGTATAACCTGGCCCATAAAGTTGCCTTCAGAATCATGCATTGGAACGCTTAGCAGACCTCGTATCTCCAGATGCCCTTTTGGAATAATTATGTGATTGAGATAGCCTGAATCATTAGATAGGCGAACTGGCTTTTTAGTCCCTATCCATTCATTAAACAAACCACGGAAGATCATTGGCCTTATATCTGGATTTTCCTGTATAAATGCGTTTGTATTAGCCAAAGACCAGGCTACTGTGGGATTTTGCCACTCACCTTCTTTAAATAGGGTGGCTATTGCTGCAGTGCAATTAAGAAGTTCACGTGCGGACTCGACCAATTTGCCTACCATCTTCAATGGTTCTGTTTCCCTAGTTATTCTTTGTGAAAAGTCGTTAAGCATCCTTAATCGTTGGGCGTAATCCTCTAATTCCTTTCGTATCCGTAATTGGTCGTGGTAAAGCTTGGCATTTTCAATTGCTATTGCCATCTGGCGTGATACAAACTCCAGTTCATCAAAGTTATCTTCAGTAAATCCAGTTTCATCTCTGAAGCTAATGACCTCTAGCGTTGCAAAAACTCGTCCCCTCGAGATTACCGGAATAAGAATCATGCTTTTTAGACCAGCGCTAATAAGCTCCGGCATAGCCCAGGAATGATTTGGATAATCATTTGTCAGTACCCTTCGCGGATATTCAAATACAGCATGCTCAATGCTTTTACCTAATAAAATTATCTCCTCAATGCCTGGCGGCATATTATAAGAGTAGACTTTCTCAACTGCTGTGCATTCTTTGTTGCCTAGGCATATAACAGCTGCATCAGCATTTAAAATTTCCGCAGTATAACGTGCAACTTTACGTATAATTACTGGCAGGTTAAGGTCTTTTATTAGATCTATGCCTATTTCATTTAGCATCTGGAGGCTTCGGATACTATTCTTTAACTTATATTCAGCCTCCTTTGCTTTCTCAAAAAGCATAGTGATTTTCATGGCGCTTGCGACTTGACTTGCAAAAATCGAAACTACGAACTTTATTTCGGCCTCTGAAAGGTTCATGGCCGTGAATTTCTTAGAAGAAAACCCCAAAACCCCTATCTGCCAACCTTCTATGGTAATTGGAAAAGATACTAATACCGGGACAGGTTCTGCGGAAGTATCCTTATCAAATACTTTGTCTGCTTTAACAGGCTTTGCAAAAACTATTTCCGGCTGCTGGTCGAGAAAAACCTTACCAGTAGCACTAGCGCTAGGCTTTATTGATAGACAGCTAAAGTGATCTTCACATGGCCCCCAATAACGCCTCATTTTAAGAGTTTTATCTGCGGTTTCATAAATCAGCAACCAAGCTGCATCAGCACCGAAAACTCGCTTTGTTTCTGATATGATGGTCTGCTCTAGTTCCTCAAGAGAAAGCTTGTTTAAAAACTCATGGGAGGATTGTATAAGTAATGTCAATAGCTTGACAATCGCTTCGTGAGCAAGCTTTGTGTCGATTTTCTCAATCGTCATGGTCCACCAACCTGAACACTTGTAAAAGCGGATGAGAATAGTTGGCTGCAAACAGATAGTTTGGCTTCCTGGCAACCCTGGAGAACTGACCATAATTAACTTATCAATTATGCGTATATTGCGATAGTCCACCTTCGGCTAAATATATGGCTACAGTCTATATTATCCCTGGGTAAAAAAGCAATAGTTAAAGGATAATCTCATTAGCGATAGTTTATCTAGCTTATATTTATATTAATTCTCAATAACTTTAAACTTTAGGCCCTTTCTCCTTTTTATGGATATTAAGCGATAGAAAAGGGCACCTTCCTTTTCAAAAACGTTTTCCAAACAACCGATAGAAAGGGTAAAGGTTTAAAAATTGCAGTCCCAACAAAATATTGATGGGGTTACTGAAGCAAGATGTAACAGCAAGTTCTTTGGAGAGGCTAGATTGGTTAATACTATTAGAAAATTGCCACCAATTTCAGCAAAGGATGTGCTTCAGAAAGTATTTTTTTTCATAACCGACCCGAACTGGCTCCTATCTTTTATCCCTATTCCTCGACCTCACAGGTTCTTTATCAGCAAGCTCAAGCAAAAGCCATATGATCTCAAAAGCAGCACCGGTGGCATCAATGGCTTCTTCTCTTGTGGCTGGTTCTCCTCTATGGACTATGCGGTTCCGTTTTTGAGCAACTAATTTAACCCAACTCTTATAAACACCAGGATTTATATCAGAGATTTTCTTACCAATAGCAAGCTCCATAACTTTTTTAGCACGATCACTGGCTGCTTGGACCTTACTTAGTATCCAATCCACAACGTCATCGCTAAGCTTCTTTTTCCTAGTAAGAAGGTCCCACAGTACAGTTGCTAGTGTAACCTCAACAGCAATTTCTGCCTCAATAATGGCTCCCTGGTAATTACCATTAATTATACTTTCCTTAGCTCGTTGGAGATACTCGCGCCAGGCTTCTTCGCTATCGCCTTTAACGTCAGCGTATACAACCCAGTTTATATCGCACGGTTTGCCTAAAGTGACGCTATCCCCGGAACTAATTATGAGAAGGATATCTGGGAGAATAATCTTGTGCTCAAGATAAATTCGGCTGTGGCTGTCTGCCTCAAGTGGTGCTGTTTGCAATATAAATACTTTTTTGGCATTTCTTATGGGAATTTTAAGCTTTATTTCTTTAACGACACCAATTACAATCGTATCGTGACCTGATATTATTGTGTCGCTTACAAAACACCAGGCCATAAAATCATTGTCTGATGTAATAGCGTTTTTTATGCCTTCCTTAATCGAATAAGTGTCACCGCAATCTGGACCATTGCAAATGATGCGCAAAGGGTCTGCCAACTCCCATGCCTTTATATTTTGACGATAGCCACATGATTTACAGCTAACGAAAACTTGGTCTTGTGTCGAAGTTATTTGTTGCTTACCTAAATCTAGCATTTTAGCCCCGCAGATTTTCACGCCGTAATTTACGGCTTTTAGTTTATAGCTTTAGTTTACGGTTGCTGGTGCAATAATTCAAATGTTATTAAGGAGCTCTTGTTGATAGACTAATTTGCATGATTTTCGCAGCTAGTCTCCTCTTTAAGATATTCGCTATAAGAAAAGGGAAAAACATCCAGAAAATCTTTTAAAGGCCATTTCGCTAATTTGGAGGTGGAGATAGTGATCAGCCTTAGCAAACAGTGTTTTGTTTTTGTTGCGCTTATAGCCTTGATTTCTTTAATTGGTTGCACTATACAGCAAACAACAACTACAACTACGGCGCGGGAGCGTGAAAGGGTACGAGAGACAACAACAACTACTAACCAAGGCACGCAACAAAGCAACAAGGATACATATCTTCAGTTTGAGGACAGGTTTTTTGAAATTGAACAATCAGCTCTTAATGCAATCGATGATTTAGCAAATGTTTTGGATAGACTAGCAAATCGCAATGCAACAATTGATGAGGCTATCTCGTCAGCCGAGAGGGTTAGACAGGAAAGCCAAATAGCTTCCAATGATTATAACAACCTTACAGTTCCAAGTTCTTTACCAAGTAATGTGCAAGGAATATTAGAGCAAGCCACTAGCAGCGCATCAAGTAGCTATTCAGAGTTAGCGCTTGCAATGGATGCCTTGATAGCGTTTCTTCAAGCTCCAGCAGGCTCTTCGGAGGAGTCACGCGCGAGACAAGAGTTCCAGAATCGTTTGAATAGCGCTGTTGGCTTGCGTAATGCAGCTATCGATAGTCTTAACTCAGCAAGGAGAAGCCTTGGCTTGCCTAAGCTATCTACAGGAAAGGCAAACATGAAATTTCTTTCAATGCATAAGTTGATAGCTGAGCTTAGTCAGCTGCAGAAGAGTATGAGGAAGAAATAAAGAAAGATATTTCGTTTATTGAATCTAGCTGTGGATTTGAGATAAATTTGTGCATTGTAGCATCGATGCCTTGTTTGCCATGGTTTGAGTTTGTTATTAACTCCTGGATGAACTGGGGAACGGAGTTATGAGATTGTTTTACCTGCTCAACCGCCGATGTGATAAATAAAAAAGCAGCACCGTAGGAGCCGTCGTTATTTATGAAGCGGCCCGTCAGCTCAATGTTTGGGTTTTTACGGAAGCTGCTAATATAGTAGGATGGATTTCCGCCGTTTATGTACTCGGCGTATACCGCAAGCCCTTCATCAAGCCATTCGATGTTAGCACCACCGCTTTTATAGTAGATAAGATGAGCAAATTCATGTGCAAGCGTATTATAGGCTTCAGTTAGCTCTTCCCTTACTGTATCAGAATCGAGATAAATGAGATTTAATTTGGAAGGCCCAGACAGAACTCCTGAATCAAAATAGCCATCAGAGATACCAAGATTGGTAATCAGTATATCTACTCTAGTTACTTGCTTGCGGACGTGTGAATTCGCAAAGTACTCAATATTGCGAGAGTATATCTGGTTATCAAAGCGAGCAAGTATAAGGCTAAGCGTTTTATTTGGGATGGGCTGTTTGCTATCAACCCAGATAAATGTATGCTTGCCTATTGCGCATAAACGTGCTGAAATAAGTCTTTTCCCATGTTTTGCCGTATCTAAAGTAAAAGTTTGCGTATCTTCAATATGGCCTGCTCTTTTTATGTTGATCTGCTGAAGATTAAGCCCAGCCCAGCCCGAAGTTTCTTCCGTTGCCAGAGCTACAGATATCAAAAGTATTATGAACAGAACCAAAAAGGAGGCCCTTGAATCGTGCTTGAATTTGTTTAATTGAACTTGAAGCAATGCAAACCTCAGAGCAAAAATAGACGTTTGGAGTAAAGCTTAATATTTGTTCTTAGCAAGTGCAATGATAAGAGCTTGGTTAAAAACCGCAGATTTAAATCGATGTGTCCGAGACTGGACTTGAACCAGCACGGCATTGCTGCCACTAGGCCCTCAACCTAGCGCGTCTACCAATTCCGCCACTCGGACAGATTTGCACCCAATGGAAAGCTTTTGACTGTCAAACCAGATTGCAGAAGTAATTATATCATTTTGATGCGGTGTGTCAAAGATTGTTCCTTATGCTTCGAAAGATTGGTCGGCGGCTAGCGGTCATTTATTTTAACTGATAAACGTGCTATTATGTGCCGATAATAATTAATAAGCTTTATTTAGAGGTTTTCTATTGTGCTTGATTTATTTTTAACAAAAAATCCAAAGCATCAAGCTATCTTAATTGTAACGGCCTCACTAATCTTACTTACTATCACTGTGCTCTTAGGTTATGCGTTTTTCTTAAAGGGGCCAACCAAGCATGATGCTAAAAAGGATAAGAATTTTGTTACTGTGCCTGCGCTTGTTGGAAAAGGTATGTACGTAGCTAAGAAAAAGGTAGAATCGGCCGGGCTTAAATTTGAAGTTGACCAATGGGTTAATAGCAAAGTCTATCCAATAAAGCATGTTATATCTCAAAAGCCTCTTCCTAATATTAAAGTTAAAAAAGGTAGCAGGGTGATTGTTAATGTTAGTGGAGGCAAGGATTATTACAGTGAAAATGCGATACGTCAGCAATCTGCTGTAAATAATGAGAATCTAAAACCACTTCCTGAGCCGCCCATTCAGCCACGATTAGCATTGATAGGAAGAGTTGTGGTAATCGACCCTGGTCATCAAAGGAAGACAGATCTTACAAAAGAACCGATCGGCCCAGGATCAAAAATAATGAAAGTAAAGAACCCTGGTGGTACGTTAGGTACAGTATCCAAAGTACCAGAGTATGAATTAACGCTATCGATAGCAAAAAAAATAAGGGAAAGACTTCAAATGCGCGGTGTTAAAGTAGTAATGACTAGGGAATCTAATGATGTTGATATTGGCAATATCGATCGCGCAAGGATAGCCAACAATGCAAAAGCGGAACTTTTCGTTAGAATTCACGCAAATGGAGATTCTAACGCAGAAAAAAGTGGAATATCAACTCTTTATCCAGCCCTAAATGAATGGACAGCACCAATCTATGATAAAAGTTTAAAAGCAGCAAAAATAATTCAAAAGAGCTTGATTGAAACAACAAAGCAGAATGATTTGGGTATAGTTGCTCGAAATAATATGACTGGCTTTAACTGGTCTAAGGTACCGGTAGTTCTTATTGAAACAGGATTCATGACTAATCCTAAGGAGGATGTCCTCTTGAACTCCCCGAACTATCAGGATCATCTTGCTAAAGCTATTAGTGATGGGATTATTAAGTTTTTGCAGACCTATCCTCCGCGTGACCGCATCTTTAATTCTCAATGAAAACCATCCTTGGGTATATTGATACCCAGGACCCCCATCGAACGGGAATCAATTTTAGTGTAGGGAAAAGATTCTACTGACCCCATCACCTGCAGTTGGGTACCTGCCAGGTATACTTTGCATCTTTTGGTTTATACAGTATTGCCTGTTATCAATATTGCTTAATCATGTGTTTAAGCAAAAGCTTATGTTGGTATTACATTAATCAGCAGCGTGGTATAACCAGGCTACGTCTTTGTGTCAGGGCTTATCTTGTCATGAAGAGGAGATGAAAATGTGTATAGGTGGAGAAAACTGCCGCTCATCATGCTTGTTGTCCTCTCGTTGCTGTTCATGCTGATTTTCTCTAGCGTTGCCTTCGGTGTCGTAGCTACTGATGAGATAAACGTCACTCTAACAAATGACCCATGGATATCGATTTCCACTTCTGCCGATGTCAACTTGGGTAACATTACGGCAAAAGGAGTAAACGTAAGCAACAACACTACATGGACGGTTGAAAGCAATAACTGGACTGGCTATAATCTATCGGTTAAAGCCAGTCAAACTAGCGCCATGAGACTTAATGCCAATAGTAGTTACTATTTTGAAGATTATGATGGAACCGCAGATACGCCTACCGCTTGGTCGGTTGCCTCCGATAAAGCGTACTTTGGCTTCAGCGCCAACGGTACTGATGTCGACGCTAAGTGGGGCAATGGTACCAAGTATGCTGGGTTTACCGGCACAACAGGCATAACTGTTGCAAGCAACAATTCATACCAGGGTACCGGCATTGACACAGGTGTCTATTTCCAAGCAGGCGTAGGCTCTGGTAAGAACCTACCAAGTGGTGGCTACACAGCTGTTATAACAGCAACAGCCGCAACTAACCCATAATTATTGCTATTTAAGGCGCCTTTAAGGCGCCTTTTTTGTTGCAATTATACCAATGCGTTAACTTTTCTATCCTTGTTTCCCTGAAAAACTAAAGCTAATTTAGCAATTATCTGTTTTGATCCTCAAGCGTTAGGGTAAATAGTACAGAAAAATACCTAGCAGCATAATGAGATGGTTTGCAGCAGCAGTTAATCGATTTATCAAGCAAAAAATAGTCGCAGGCGAAAATCAATTGGCTTTAAATTTACAGCTGATTGTTGAAAAGCTGACAACTACTTTAAGTAAGCGGGTTTTTGGAGAATTATGAGGTTTATCATAAGCCATATTAGACAGACCCTATTGGTGCTTTTTGTTATTTTATTTATCTTTACTGGCGAAAAACCTTCTATAGCCTATAAGATCGATCCTATTTCCGATGGTCTTATTACGGGAAAATTTGAATTAGCTCCAGCCATGAAAGACTTTGAACTAAAAGAAGGAGAACACGCCAGCGTAACATTTATGGTACGTAATTTAACTGGAAAAGAACTTGATTTGGCGATATATACAGCTCATGTTATTGGAAGCCAAAATACCTTTAACCCTTGGCTTGAAACAAATGAGCCCACCTGGATCACCCCTGAAATCGATCGCATCAAGTTGAAAAATCTGAATAAACTCTCATTCAATATCAATATCGAAGTTCCAAAAGACGCCCGCCAGGGGACCATATTGAAATGGTTTACGTGCAGACCGTACCGTCGAAAGAGGAGAAGAAAGTCGGTGTCATTAAACCCATATCAAGACTCGCTGCTGTAATTTATATCACCGTGCCTAGCGGCGTTCTTCATACAAGAACTATTATTGAAAGTTTCAATATCGATAAGCGTTTTTATAGGGAAGGACCGGTAATATTTAAATTTGTCCTTAAGAATAAGGGAAATGTGCGTGGTCGTCTTTCTGGAAGAATTATTGTGATCAATACGATAAGGAAAAAGAGAGTGGGTACAGTAAGTATCCCTGGCATAAGTATAATGCCAAACGCAAGAAAAGAAATTTCTTTTAAATACCCGTTGGAAAGGCCTTTCGGCAAATATAAGGCAGAACTATTGCTTACCGAAAAGCTTGATAATCGGAAATCAAGAGCAAGTACCTGGTTCTATGGATTACCCTGGGCCGTACTCGGTATGATTTCCTTAATAGGGGCTCTTACGGGTCTATTATTGATATTGAAACGCAAATTTAAGATAGTTAGAAAAACTCCAGACATTAAATAGCGATGTACGCATATTCTTTTGCTCTTCTATATTCCTGTGAATAACAATCAATATTATGGGCATACTAATAATACTTAAGCATTTAGGGTAAATATAACAAGCGTAGATATCTCTTTCGCTTTATATATTGTAATAACCATTACATTAAATCCGTTTGGTTTTTACCTATGAACAAAAAACGGTGTTCAAGCATTTTTATGCTATATAAAAACTACAATAAAAAAGGCATGATAAAACTCCTATTTATCCTGCTATCTCTGACGTTAGCATTCACAATAAGCTCTGATTTTAAAAGCTTAGGATCAGTCTCCACTATTGACACCGGCACTGTATCGAACACCGATACAGCACTAGATATTGAAACAGTAACAGCTAGTGATGCTGATGTTGCATCACCTAGCGATTCAGATACTCCTTCTTGCGATAAAGAAATACCTGAGACCGAGCAAACAAATATTCACTCGCCGATTAGTAGTTCAATAACCCAAACAGAAACCATCGGTAGCATACCTTTAGCCTCTCCAATATTAACCGTACTCGAAACCAACTCAGCAGAAGAGTCTGAATTCTTTGTCAACCTGGACGCGGCCACTGTGCGCTTCTATAGCAAAAGTAAACAATATGCAGGTGTTCAATTTTATATAGGAAATAGCGCTCTTACCCTCTCTTTGCAAACTGATAAGCGAGTGACTGCAACCCAAATTGATCCTTTTAGCCTGAAATTTCGTTTCGAAACTGATACTGTCATCCATTACTCAATAAAAGACAGCCAGGTAAAAGAAAATATAATCTTAAAGAACTACCCGGTAAGATCAACAGTTAAATTTGAGTATAGTGAAATTGGGTTGGCTCGAGAGCGGACTAAAGAAGGTGGGTTTCGCTATTTAAGCGAGACAAGCGATGAGCTAATTCTGATGTTTCCCGCAGAAGCAGTAGACTCAAAAGGCGTCTCTGGAAGCGTTTGCACCATTGTTAATAATGATGCCCTATATCTTGCTATCGATCCAGCGTTCTTGATGTACGCTACCTACCCTGTTGTGATTGATTTTGCAATAGTTATCACCGGTAGCAATGATTTCGCTACCGCCTATCCCGGAGGGCAAAAGATATTAGCCCTAGAAGATGGTACACTGGTTATGGCCTTTACAAGCAATCAGGCTGATTTCGCTAATGGAGGCTATCAAATCTGCTTGTCTTATTCTAGGGATAATGGGACTACTTGGGATACGGTGTCCACTGGTATCTACGGCAAATATCCCGTAATTTTAAAAGATGACTCAAACAACCTTCACATGGTATACGAAAAGCAATTAAGTACAGACAATACAGATAATAATGGTATCTTCTACAGTTGGGGAACTTACAGTGCAGGCCCAAATTTTTCCTGGAGCCGGCCTGTTCAAATCAACAATACCCGTTATGACAATTGCCGCTTTCCATCTATGACAATAGATGGTAATGGAACCCTTCATGTTGTCTATGATAGGCACTCGGCTGGTGCCAATGTGATTAATCGCTGGCAATATATAAGAGGAGTTAATCGGGGCTCTAATTGGATCGATTTAGGAGACATGACGCTTGACGAGTACACTTCCACTCAAACAGCTGGGACTTTTCCTTCTATTGTAGCTGACTCCAACAACAATCTTTACGTTACCTGGAATAACGGTAATGGAACCTTCTATATCCGTCGTGCTGTTTACAAGACTGGGAAATGGATTTGGAACAAAACACCCTGGAGCAGCTTTAATAATGTAGGCAGCCCTGCTTGCATTATTCCTAATGCCATGATGGTACACTCAACCATAATTAGCTCAAGTGGTGATCAAATCGCCATAGTACTGCCCAACAGCAATTCAGATAACGGATACAAATACCAGCTTAAAACCAGCCCTACCGGCAATAATCCATCATGGACTACCACAACGGGAATTAACGGTACCGTACATGGTGACGGATGGCCTACGCTTACCGATGACGGTAAAGGCAACTACTACATTTTCCTAAAGGACAGTTCAGGCGGATACTCTAATATCGTCTATTATAAGTGCACCACCAGCCTGCAAGAAAAACAGATTCTATTTCAAGAAACTAATGGTGTAAATAATTAT
>ENA-ORXB01002076-ORXB01002076.1-sediment-metagenome-genome-assembly--contig:-NODE-2076-length-19032-cov-4.053917_pt1 | contig 19032 bp, 16 predicted proteins | sample MGYA00237863_ERZ511475 | MGnify/ENA primary metagenome ERZ511475 (study PRJEB26305, sample SAMN06343858) | sediment metagenome | isolation source: hot spring sediment | place: Canada: British Columbia... | reverse complement strand
GGTGGAAAATTCCTGGTTAACGAAACAATATTCCTCCGACCAGGCGTTGAGGCGCAGTTTCTCTCTTTCCGCCTCCGGAAAGGTTTTCAAGAGAAGATAAACCCCAAGGCCTAGGGCGTTCCCCTAAGACCTGATGGCGTCGTTTAGATACTGCGTGTAATCTATTAGTTCCTGCATGGTGGAAAATTCCTGGTTAACGAAACAATATTCCTCCGACCAGGCGTTGAGGCGCAGTTTCTCTCTTTCCGCCTCCGAAAAAGTTTCCAAGAAAAGTTCATAAAGCCGCGTTCCCCTGAACACCACTAGAGGGAAGAAGGTGGCCTCGCTTATCCCCTCTCTGCGTAGCGTCTCTACCGTCCTCTCCATGCCGGCGCGACTCTCGCCGGGAAGGCCGGCAATGAAGGTTAATATGGGTGTCAGGCCGTAATCCCGTGCCGCCCGAGCGGCTGCTAGTATCTCCTCACCGGTGGTTCGCTTCCTCACCACCTCCCTCAAAATGCGGTCATCGAGAGATTCCGCCCCCAGGGCTACGCTGACGAAGCCGCTCTCCCGCAAACCCTCCAGCACCTCGCGGGTGAGGGAATCCGCCCTGGTCTGGATATGATAGGCGTATGGCACCTCCTTGACCTCCTTGAAAATGGCGGAAAGGCGCGCGCGGTTGAGGGCGAAAGTGGCGTCCCCGAAATAAAAGGAACGCTCGCCAGCTGTGAAGTTTTCCCAGCAGTAATCCAGAACCTCCCGCACATAAGCGGGCGAGTGGTAGCGCGTCTTCCTTTTCCAGATCGTCGGGTCCAGGCAGAAGGTGCATTCTTCCGGGCAACCCCGCGAGGTGAGAAAACCGCTACCGGGAATGTAGTCGTCCAGGGGGTTGAGCGCCTTCAGCAGACGATGGCGTTCCTTTATGCGGAAGAGATCGGAAACCGTATATATGTGGGGGAAACGGTCCAGGTTCTTTTCTCTTTCCCTGTCCCGGTTATGAACCACCGCGCCGTCGCCGTCCCTCCAGGTCAAGCCGGAAATGTGGGAAAGGTCGCGCTTGCCTTCGGCTAAAGCCCGCATCAACTCCCAGGTGGTCCACTCCCCTTCCCCGCGCACCACCGCATCGGCGGCCCCATCCTCTATAATCTCACCGGAGTGCAGCGTGGAGTAAACGCCCCCGGTTACCAGCACGGCGTCGGGCATCATTTCCCTCAACCGCACCAGCATATCCCGGGCGTGCCGGGCCAGGTAATATATGGATATTGGAAACAGCACCACTTCCGGCTGCAGGCTTTTCAACGAACGCTCGAGGTAACCCCGCATGCGTATCAGGGCGTTCTCCCCGCCGATGGGAGCCGTCGAGAGGTGGTCATCGGGCAGGCCTTCCTCCGTTTCCCGGAACCAGGTTTCCTCGCCGAAGACATCGGCGACCAGGTTGAGAACCTCGACCTCCAATCCCTGCCCCCGAAGAAAAGCAGCTATGTACATGGCGCCGTATTCCGGCACCAACAAAGCTTTATTGCGGATGGCCTGGTAGCGCACCATCCAGAGGGGATGAGGTTTGGTCTCTATCAGGCCGAAGCCCCACGCGTCCGATATGATGACCGTCCTCGGATATTTCAAGCCCATTTCGACCCACCGCAACCGCATTACCCGCCCGCCATGCGGGAGAGAACGTAAATCTCGTCTCCGGGCTTTAGGGGGTCGTCCCTATTCACGGCGCGCGAACCTTTCCTGGTCGCCACGATGGTGTGATGGAAACGCTCCTTTTCCGCGTCCCACATGCCATCGGGCAAGCGGGAGCCGTACTCCCTTCCCACCAGGAGCATGAGGTCGCTCACCTTAGCTCCTTCAGGCAGCTCGTAAACTTTTTCCTTTTCCCCGGCATAATGCTTCATGAGGCCGGTGAAAAGCACTTTGACTCGCATAAGAATTCAACCCTTTCGTTCAAGCCATATCATTATAGCGTAGCGGTAAGCCCGGGGCTAAAACAAAGGCTTTGTCATGGTGTAGCGGCAAGCCCGGGGCTAAAGTTAAGCCTCTTTTATTGCGTAGCGGTAAGCCCGGGGCTAAAACAAAGGCTTTGTCATGGTGTAGCGGCAAGCCCGGGGCTAAAGCAAAGACTTGTCATGGCGTAGCGGGAAGCCCAGGGCTAAAGTTTAGCCTCTTTTATGGCGTAGCGGTAAGCCCGGAGCAAAACAAAGGCTTTGTCATGAAGGTGAAAATAATTCACAGAAGTTCTTGGTGATGAGCTCGGCCGCATCCTTTCCCAATGGCGGCTCATTTTCCTTCTCGCCGAGGTCGACCTCGCTCGACATATCATCCGAGCACGCTGCGGAAGAGTTCCATTATCTCCTCCCGGCCAGCGGGACGCGGATTGAAAAGCATCTGGACATCCTGCTCCGCTTTCTCCGCCAGCAATGGAAGGTCTTCTTCCCTGATGCCGTACTCCCCCAGGGTGGTGGGCAGTCCACAATCGGTTATGAGATCGCGGACCGCGCCTACGGCCGCTTCCGCTCCCTGCTCCTCGCTCATACCGCTCACGTCGACTCCCATGGCTTCGGCGACATCCCGGTACCGCTCGGCGCAGTAATCCTTGTTGTAATCCATAACCACCGGCAGCATCACCGTGTTGGCGACGCCATGAGGGATATCGAACATGCCTCCCAGGGCGTGGGCACAGGCATGAACGGCCCCGCACATGGTGTTGAAAAACCCTATGCCCGCCCCACAGGCTGCGAACATCATGTAGGCACGGGCCTCCAGGTTGTCGCCGTTGTTCACCGCTTCCCTCAACCACCTGCCGACAAGCCTCATGGCATGCAGGGACATGGCGTCGGCAAGGGGGTTGGCGTATGGCGAAGTGTAAGCCTCGATGGCATGGGTCAGGGCGTCCATGCCCGTGGAGGCCGTGAGACGAGGGGGCATGGGCTTGGTTACGTAGGGATCGAGGATGGCCACATCGGCAGCGGAATACCACTCTATGAACCCGCTCTTGGTCTGCTCTTCCTCGTTCTTGATTATCGCCCCCCATACCACTTCACAGCCCGTCCCGGAGGTAGTTGGAACAGCCACGTGGGGAAGCATGGGCTTGCCCAGCACCTCCGCTCCCACGTGTCCGGCGATATCCTCTTCGCCCCCACTGACCAGCACGTTGACCCCTTTGGCGGTGTCCATCACCGAACCCCCGCCCACGGATAGAATCCCGTCTCCCCCGACCTGCTTCAAAAAACGAGCCCCCTCGTTGACCACGCTCGCCGGGACATTCTCCCTTACCTTGTCAAATACTCCCACTATGGTGATACCGCTTCCCTCGAGAGCTTCGCGGACGTAATCCAGGTTGCCCGCTTTCACCACCCCGGGGTCGGTAAAAATGACCAGTCGCTTGACCCCCAGCTCCTCCAGTTCGTAGGGAATTTCTTCCACTGCGCCGACGCGGTAAATTATCTTGGTGCGCAGCTTAAACTCTATCAACTCTTCAGGAAGCGCCACTGCTATCTCCCTCGAGTCACACCCCGCTTGCCTTTATCGCCTTTCAGGCGCAGGCGGATACCTATCGATTTTCGTGCGTGCCGAGACTTCTCTCCTCGTCCCCTCCACAGCCCGGGGTCATTCGCTATTCCCAGATGTCTTCTTCCTCTTCTTCCGCCTCTTCTTTTTCTTCCTGCTCAATTCCAGGATCATCCATCGCGCCCCGGGAGGACACCGCCGCAGTTTCCTTTTCTTCCTTTGCCGCCTCGACCTGCGGTTCCTCCGCTTTCGCCGCCAGCTTCTCCGTTTGCTCGCTCTCACCCTCCGCAAACCTCTTCAGCCCCGAGGCGGGCTCCCTTGTAGAAAAACAGGTGGTAAAGCACTCCGTCTCGTATTCCAGACCGCGGTTTATATCCATATCCAAGGAATGGTTGAGACACCTCTTGGCCTGAAAAGCGGCGAACCTTCCCCCTTGCGCCAACCTTTCCACCGCTTCTTCCACTTTTTGCGCAAGCTTGCCCGGCTCGACAACCTCGTTTACCAGGCCCCAGACCAAAGCCGTCTCGGGGTCCAGTATCCTGCCAGCGAGGATCATCTCCCGTGCTCTTCTGAGGCCGACCAGACGAGCCAGACGCTGAGTACCGCCCCCGCAGGGGATCATCCCCAGTTTCACCTCCGGAAAGGCGAAAAGCGCCGCCTTGGTGGCGATCACCAGGTCGCAAGCCAGACAAACCTCCAGGCCGGCCCCCATAGCCACCCCGTTGACCGCCGCGATGGTCGGAAGCGACAGCTCGGCGATGCGATTGGTCAGCATCTGCATCTCGCGCGATCTGCGGCGGGCAGCGAGGGCCGAGATCCTTTCCATTCCCGCCATATCCATACCCGCGCAAAAGGCTACCCCGCGACCCGTGAAGACGGCCACCCTGACTTGGTTATCGGCCTCGATTTTCCCCAGCAGGGCCCACAACTCTCGCAGGGATTGCGGAGCCAGCGCGTTCATCCGCTCGGGTCGGTCAAAGAAAATCCACCCCGCTTGCCCCTTTCTATCAAAGGAAATGGTATGCTCGTGCTCCGGCATCGATCACATCACCAACCCTTCCAAACCGGATCACGCCGCTTGCGCAATCCTTTAAACGCCCTATAGCTGCCAGTAATTTTCCTGTTTGCCGCTAGAATAATCATACCATCCCCGACCCGTCTTGCGGCCGAGGTTTCCGGACGCAACCATGCGACGAAGCAACGGGGGAGGGTAGAACTTAGGGTCGCCGGTGTCGTTATAAATGGCCAAAGCGGCGTTCATGGACACGTCCAGGCCGGTCATGTCCGCCAGCTCCAGCGGCCCCATGGGGAGGTTGTAACCGAACCGCATGGCCTTATCGATGTCCTCGGGGGTGGCCACTCCCGCTTCCAGCATGCGCACCGCCTCCATGCCCATAGGCGAATAAAGCCGGTTGGCTATAAAGCCGGCATGGTCCTTGCGTACCAGCACCGTCTCTTTCCCCAGCGAACGTGCCCAGGCTTCCGCGGTTTCAATGGTCTCCTCCGAAGTTTCCAGCCCGCGAATGATCTCGCAAAGGCGCATGAGCGGCACAGGGCTGAAGAAATGCGTGCCTACCACCTTGTCCCTCCTGGCCGTGGCCGCCGCAATGGAAGAAATAGGTATGGCCGAGGTGTTGGTGGCCAGGATGGTATGCTCCGGGCATATCTTGTCCAGCTTCCCGAAAACATCCTTCTTGACCTCGAGGTCTTCGAAGACGGCCTCCACCACCAGGTCGCTGTCGGAGGCTTCCTCCAAATTGGTGGTGGTGGTGAGATTGGCTAGGGCGGCGTCATGCTGCTCCTGGGTTATCTTCTCTTTGGACAGGAACTTCCCCAGGGAGTCCTTTATGGCCTCCATGCCCTTGGCGGTGAATTCCTCCTTGACGTCATGCATCTTGACCTTATAGCCGGCGAAAGCGGTCACCTGCGCAATGCCGCCTCCCATCAGGCCTGACCCCACGACAAAGACGTTTTTGATTTCCATCTTTACCTCCCCTATTTCCAAAATCCGTCCCTAGAAGCGGAAAATACGGTATTTGAAGGGATTTCGCTGCTTCGTAACCCTTACGTCTACACGGCCTTAAAAGTATATCATATTAAGCGTGAGGGACTCAGCGATGCTCGACGAGTAACATAGTTCCCAGATCGAACATTTGGTAGATCGCCCCTTTCCTCTTGTCTAATTTGCTTGTTTTGTCAGGATGATGGGGTGATCTCAATTTATTTCAGCCCTGAAAGCGCCTACCGAAACGACACAGCATCGACAAGCAAGGAGTATTCCTGGCCCGCCTCGTGATATACAATGGCTATCGGCACCCTCATGTCCGGTTGGGAAAGGTGATCGTACGCCATGATCGAAGACGCCCTCGATACGGTTAAGACGACCCGTTACCAGATAGGCACCCTGTCTCACCTGAGCGAGGACTTCAAGGATTCGCTTCAGATCGCCAGGGGCTATAGCAGGCAGGTGGAGCTTTTCTTCTCCAAGCAAGGAAACGTGGCTGCGGTGGCGGCCTCCATAATATTTTTGCTTCTATTGATAAATTACCTGCGTGGTTGGTTTGCCGCCCGCTTCCGCCGTCGCAAATTCTTTTAACCCGCCCTATGGGGCGGCCCAGCGGCGCGCTTTCTCTTTCTGGTTCATCTTCCAGAAGTGTGGGTAGAGTTAAGACATTTGATACGGCGCGCTTCAGAAAAAAGTTGGCAATTTAAGTAATATTGAACTGTCGAACGCCGGGTGTCGGCCGCATTACCCACATTTTATGGCGAAGAGCCCTCTTTCTTAAAAGAGAGGGACATGGCAAAAAGCCCCCACGTCGAAAAGCCCCCCGTCGGTAATCTTTAGCTCCGGTATGACCGGAAGAGCCATGAAGGAAAGAGTCATGAAAGGGTCCTCAAGAACACAGCCCATCCGGCTCGCCGCCCCTTTGAGCGAACGCAAACGCTCCCTCACTTCATGCAACGGAAGGCTGGACATGAGACCGCCCACGTCAAGGGGAAGATCCGCCAATACCCTGCCCCTCTCCACGACCGCTTGGCCTCCCCCCATCGTCTCCACCGCCCGTACCGCCGCCAGTATATCCTCATCCCCGACTCCCACTGCTACCAGATTATGGGAGTCATGGGCTACGGTGGAAGCCATGGCGCCCTCTCGCAACCCGAAGCCCTTAATAAAGCCCAAGCCCACCTTGCCCGTCCCGCGATGTCTTTCAAAAACGCATATTTTCAAGAGGTCACGCGACACGTCGCTAACCGCCAGGCCGTTCTCCACGCGGGGCCTTTCCACCAGCTTGCGGGTCACTATTTGGTCGGGAACAACCCCGATGACCAGCATCGCCTCCCCATCGGCCCGGATTGCGATACCGGCTATCTTCTCCCAGGCGATATTCATGGCTCCGGGAGCCGGCGGCCCCGGCATCACCTCGGGAAGATACTTTCCCCCCTCAGCCACCTTTATGCCCTTCTTGAAAACCTGGAGAACCCGAAAGTCCTTCATATCCTCCAACACTACCAGGTCCGCCTGCCGGCCCGGAGCTATTCCCCCCAGATGGCGCAGGCCGAACCGCCTGGCTGTGTTCAGGCTCACCATGCGTACGGCAACCACCGCGTCCAGACCCAGAGCGACAGCCCTGCGCAAGATATGGTCCATGTGCCCGTGCTCTAAAAGGTCATCGGGTTGCCGGTCATCGTCCACGAACAGGCAACGCCGCTCCGTGGCCGGGTTGACGATGGGCAAGAGTGCCTCGAGATTTCTTGCCGTCGATCCCTCCCGGATAAATATATACATGCCTTTTTGCAGTTTTTCTCTGGCCTCTCCGACGTCCACACACTCATGGTCGGATTCCACGCCAGCCGCTATATAAGCATCCAGCAGCCTGCCGCCGAGGCCGGGCGCATGACCGTCAATGGGCTTGCCGGCGAAGGCCTTCAGCTTGGCCATTACCCCGGGGTCGGCGTTAATCACTCCGGGGAAGTTCATCACCTCCCCAAGCCCTATGACCCCTTCCTCGTCCCGCAAAGAAATCAGCTCCTCCGCCTCCAGCACTGCCCCGGCCGTCTCGAACGGCGTGGCCGGAACGCAGGAGGGAAGCATGACATAAATTTCCAGAGGAAGGCCACGGCCCAAATCCATCATGTAGCGTATGCCCTCCATCCCCAGGACATTGGCGATCTCGTGGTAGTCGGTGATCACGGCCGTGGTTCCCGCCGGCACCACCGTGCGCGCGTACTCGGGAGGTGTGACCATGGAGGACTCAATGTGCACATGGCCGTCGATGAATCCCGGGCAGAGATAGGCGCCGTCAAGGTCCACGACCTTCTCCGCCTCTACCTCGCCTATTCCCGCTATTCTCCCTTCATGGACGGCGACATCGCCGCTTTCGATCTCGCCGGTGAAGACATTGACCAGCCGCCCTCCACGCAAAAGAAGCTCCGTCTTTTCTTCCCCACGGGCAACGGCTAGAAAGTGATCTGTGGTCATGGCAGCCCCTCCTTGGACGGGATTTGTTTTTCAGCTAGATGACGGGTTCCTCTTCCAGCTCCCCTGCCGGCCTCAATCCCTCGGCCGGATAGGTCCGCATCTCCAGAATCACTTTTATGGACTCGTCCCTCGCGGCGTAATCGAAGGCTTGCAGGCCCATTTCCAGCGGAAATCTCCTGTCAATGAGTTCCTGCACACTGACCAGGCCCCTCAGGAGAGCCCTAATGGCGGGGCCGAAAGGCCCGCAACGAGATCCGACAACCTTTATCTCGTCCACCACCATACTGGAGATGTCCATACTCACCTTATCCACAAAAGTGCTCTTTTGGATAATAGTCCCTGCCGGCTCGATGAGACGTCGGGCCAGCTCGAAACCTTCCGGACGCCCCGTGCACTCGACGACGATATCGAAGCGCTCACTCAGTTCCAGCTCCGTCTCCATGACCGTCCTGATACCCAAGCGATCCAGGATCTTGAGCTTGTGTGCATGACGTCCTATGGCTAGCAGCGCGCAACCGCTCAGGCGCATCACTTGTGCGACTAAAAGGCCCAGCTTGCCGTCCCCGAGCACCGCCACTTTAAGGCGTGGGCTGATATGCACCTGCTCGGTGATTCGGAAACAGGCAGCCAAAGGTTCGACGAAAACGGCGTTATACAGAGGCAAAGTATCCGGCACCACATGAAGGTTGGCCACGGGCAGGGTCAGATATTCGGCAAAGGCCCCATTCCTGCCGGAAATGCCTAGGGTAGTGCGATGCGGACAATGATTGGCTTTTCCTTCTATGCATTGAGGGCAGACCCCGCAAGCGCAGTTAATTTCCCCCACTACTCTCAACCCCACCAGCTCTGGGTCATCCGCCTTTTCCACCACGCCGACGAATTCATGTCCCGGAATACCCGTAAAATCCATGTAACCTTTTATTATCTCCAGATCGGTATGGCATATGCCCGCCACCATGACCTTGATCAACGCCTCGCCGGGACCCGGCTCCGGTACCTGAAGATCGTCCCTAAGACGAAGTTCGCCGTCGTAGTACAAGCCGAGCATCCCCCTCACTCCTCTCGGTTTTCCTCTCGAGCCGCTTGTGCCATCCTTCATCCCAATCAGTCATCCGCCCAAGCACCGCCATGTATCACTAGTCAGCACAGGGCACCAAGGCGTGTGGGGCACTTCTCCCGTCCCAAGCCTCGCCTTCAATAAGCGCATCGGCCTCTAAGCAAAGCCTATAAAACCATATTATGCTTCGTCGAGCGATCAGGAAAACCTTTTGCTATATGAACCAAATATGAACTTTATGAGCTCAGTTCTGAAAGCAGTTCTGAAAGACCGCACCGCCTCAACCGCCTGTGCCGGCGAACATAACCTCAGGGCGATCCCGTCTTTCCCATATAGGTCGAGAAAAGCAACCGCCGTGCCCTATGAGCCCGTCGTGCACGGCAAAGGGGTGAGCGGGAAGGATACGCTCTCCTTCGAGCATTGAGGAAGCATGCGTGATCGCGACCAACGAGCGGGCTTTTCCTAAAGCCCCTTATTCGCTTCCGCCGGTTTCAGGTCCAAGGCGTCGAGCTTATCCGCCTCCTCCACGCAGGTTCCCTTGCGCCGGGCAATGAGAGTAATAATGGAAGGAAGCACCAGGAGGCTCGCCAGCAGCGACACCACCAACGACAGTGCCGTTATAATCCCGAAGCGCCTTATGGGCGCCATACGAGAGAAGGCAATGACCACAAAGGCGCCCGCCGTGGAAACGACGCTGGCCAGCAAGGGCTTGCCTACCAGGGTCACGGATATACTCAGGGCTTCCGCAACGCTTATCTCGCGCGGCGCATACTCCTCCAGGAAGCGGTGGGTGACGTGGATGCCGTAGTCAATGCCCATGCCGATGATCATGGAGGCGATGAACACGGTCAACATGTCCAGCTCCCACCCCATGAGGGCCAAGATACCCATCTCCACCGCTATCCCGGCCACCAATACGGAGAGGGTGGCCAGGCCGTAAGTTAAGGACCGGAAGATCACCACCAGCACCAAAGCCGAGAGGCAGAGGGCCAGTATGGCCGTCCATATCTGAGTGGGCACCATGTTGCCCAGCATGTCCGCCGTCATGGGGGTGATGCCGCCCACGCTATAGCCTATTCCCAACGACCCGAAGCAATCATCGGCCGCCTCTTTGATTGCCCGGTCTTTATCCATCATTTCCCGGTTCGATTTGGCTCCCTCGCTGAATATGGAGATCAGGGCGGCTTTATGGTCCTCGGACACCATTTTGCCTTCTTGGGAACCGAAAAGCTGCGCGATTTCCGCCAGAACCGCCTCCACTTCCCCTTTGGTGGCGGGCAATGCCGCCTTTAACCCCTCCGTACCCTCGTTTTGCGCCGTCCCCGCCTTTCCCGTTTCCCGCATGTAATCCGCGATAAGCTCCGCAATGCTGCCGCTGCCGTTCCTGTCGAAAGACGGCGACTCGGCCAACTCTTCCTGGAAATCGAGCATGGCCGCCAATATTCGGGGCTCCAGGACGTCACCGGTGAGCAGCATCACGTCCTGTTGCTGGCCTCCGAAAATCTCCTCCTCCAGATACTGGGCTTTGAGGGAAGGTATATTCTGGGGTGCCAAAGCCCTCAAGTCGGGCGTGGTGGTGAGCCGGAAAGCTCCCATCACGCATATGAACACCACAAGGGCATAAATTACCACCACCGCCCCGGGGCGGTGCTGGGAGATGGCGGAAACCCTTTCCAGCATGCGGTTGACTCGCGAACCGCTTTGCTTGGAAAATATATCCACTCCCTTTGGGAGGTATGCCTTGCCCCGGCGCTGGTGACGGTCTTCGCGCAGTATCATCAGCGCCGGGAGGAAGGTAACGCTCAAGAGAAAGCAGACCCCTATGCCCGCTGCCGCCATCACCCCGAACTGCCGCAAGACGTCGAAATCCGATAGGCCGAAGGAAATGAAACCAAAAACGGTGGTAATGCAGGCGAGAAAGATGGCCACCCCTACGGTTATAATCGCCTTGTAGGCGGCCCCGCGCTGTTCCCTAGTTATCCCGTACTCCTCATAGAAGCGGCTCATCATGTACACCAGGTTGCCCATGCTGATCCCCAGCACCAGCGGGCCGATGATCACCGAAACCACCGTGTAGGGATAACCCACCCAACCCATCAGCCCGTATATCCAAATGGCGGAGATGAAGATAACCACAAGCGGTAGGAAAATATCCGTAAACCTCCTAAAGGTAAGATAGAGCAAAAGCATGAGCATGAGCAGGGCAACAACCGCCAGCAGAACGGTGCTGGAAAAGACGTAATCCTCCAAGTCCTTGTCTATGGAGGGATCGCCGCTCACATAAACTTTGGCCGGTATTTCTCCGCCCTCGAAATAATCCTTGAAGAAGTTCTCCACCTTCGTAGCGAAGGCTTTGCGCTGTGAGGAATCGAGTTCCGGGCTCACCTTTATCCAAACCGTCGCGTACCTCTGGTCACGGGAAAGAAGCGCCGAGCCTCGCTTCTCCACCGTCCACTTGTAAGAAACGGGGTTATCCAAGTAAAGGCGGACGGCCTCCTCGATGCCCTGCTCGAACGGCACAGTGCGGGTAGGGTCCAGCGGGCTGGGCATTTTGCTGCCCTCCGCGAACTTGAGAATGGAGGAGATATTCTGGACCAGGGGGCCGTAGGTCTTCTTGGCCTCATTCAAGGCATTGAGGGCGAATCCGCTCAGGAAATGCTGCATGTAGACGTAATTCTCGCTTCCTACCGCGTCCGCCATCTCGTCATCCAGGAGAAGGAACTTCTTGATCATGGGGTAGGTTAGGAGCGCGTCGCTTTCCACCATAGGTATCTCGTTGTTTATACCGCCGAAGAGCTGATCCACTTCCTTGAGGGTCCGGGCGCTTTCGTATTTGGAGGGGATGAGATCCTTCTGGCCCACCCTTACGTCCAGAAAACCTATGCCGGCGGCCACGGGAACGGTTATCACGAGGCACAAGATTACCACCAGCCTCGCGTGATCCTTACTCAAGCGAGCGAAGAACTTCAATTTTCACGCTCCTTATTCAACCCTTCTTTGCGGGCACCTTGTCCTTCTCTTTGTGTGCGCCAAGCGCACCGTCGAGCTTTGCAAGCCCTTCATTACTATATATAACCTTCGTCCCCACAAGGTTACCATCCTTCCCCCATCCTTTCCTACCCGGACCATGCGCCTTTCTCGAAACCCGGTCAGTTCATGATTTCAGGCTGACCGCCCAAAGCTACCGGGTGTTATTATCTTCATAGGCTCTCGTAGTGAAGTTTATTTCAGCCGGAGATGTTCTCCGCGGAGAGTTCCCCGGCAAAACTTGACCGGTTTGGAGGAAGCGATGCCCTTTTTGGAGATAGCCGAAGTCGCCTCTTACGAACGCGGCCTCGTCGCCGCGACAATGGAAGGGATTCTCGATTCCAGTGGGCTGCCTTGGTCCGGAAAGAAGGTGCTGGTCAAACCCAATCTTCTCGGCCCCTTCCCGCCCCATTCGGCGGTGGTTACCCATCCCTCCATCATCAGCGCCCTGCGCGAGGCTTTGCGCCGCCGGGGATGTGAGGTGCTCGTGGGCGACAACCCGGGCGTGCGCGGGTACGGCATGGTCGGACGCACCGCCAAGATCAGCGGCGCAGGGGAGGCTTGCGGGGAGGATTTCAAGAACCTCTCCCTCCGGCCCCGCCTGGTCGCCTTAAAGTCCAGATATGCGGAAAAAGTACCCGTAAGTTCAGAAATCCTGGAGGCGGATCTGCTCGTCTCCGTGCCTAAGTTCAAGACCCACATGGCCACGGTAATCACCGGTGCTATTAAAAACAGTTACGGCATGGTGGTTGGGGCGGAAAAGTCCCGCCTGCACGCCGTAGCCCCCCGACCGCAGGATTTCGGGGAGCTGGTGGTGGACATCTATGCCGTAAGGCCCCCGGACCTGGTGATCATGGACGCGGTAACGGGGATGGAGGGAAACGGCCCTTCTTCTGGGAAAGTCCGCCATATAGGCTATATCCTCTCCTCTGACAGCGGAGGGGCCATGGACCTTGCCGTCTGCCTCATGGCCGGCATAGACCCCTCGCGGGTGCCCACGCAGAAGGTGGCCACGGAGAGAGGCCTAGCTCCGCGCGCTCTCGAAGAGGTGGATGTAAGGGGCGAGCTGCCGGTTATCCCGCGCTTCCGCCCTCCTTCGAATCTCATCCGCTTCGACCCCGGCGGCAGGATATACGCCTTAGTTTCAAGGAAGTTGGCCAAGCCGCAGATGAAGGTGGACCGGAAGCTCTGTACCGCCTGCGGGTTATGCTCCGAGAGCTGCCCCGTCCAGGCCATAAGCCTGGACCGCTACCCCACCTTTGATTACCAAGCCTGCATTTCCTGCTACTGTTGCTACGAGCTGTGCACCCAGCACGCCATAAGGCCAGGGGGGTTGATGCGTTGGTTGGGCGGAAAATAATCCCTCGCGAGACGGCTTTTGCTGATAAAATACAGGAATCCGAAAATCTCAAGCCTCGGCCATGAGAATCGGTTTTCAAACGGCGGGAAGGTGGTGCCGGTGAATTGACGCTTCTTAGCGAGATTTTCGATGCCAACGTCAGGCTCTACAAGGACAACCCCGGCATGTATTTCGAAGACGTGTTCCAGAGCAACGTGGAAACGTACCGCCGCGTCTGCCGCCTGGGAAACGGCCTCAAGGAACTGGGCATAGAGCCGGGAGAATTGCTTCTGTTGCACATGGAGAACCACCCCGACGTGGCCAACCTTCTGGGAGCATGCGCCAAGACGGGTATCATCTATTGCCCGACTATGTTTCTTCTAAGCGCCGAGGAGCTGTCGTGGATTGCCGAGCACTCCGAAGCCAAATATGTGGTAACCACGCGCGACCTCCTACCCAAAGTGCGTCTGGCTTGCCCTCATTTTTTCCGAAATAACGCCGTGATCCTAGTGGGTGAGGAAGGGGAGCCGGGTACCATTCTCCTGGAAGAGATGTGCAAGGATCAACCCGACTACCTCGAAACCCTGCCCTCCCTGGGGGACGACGACACCGCCGTGCTCATCTACACTTCCGGCACCACCGGCCGGCCCAAGGGCGTTTTGCTCACCCACCGCAACCTGGGTTCCAACTTGGAAGCTATTGCCAGCTCCAACCGCGTTACCCGCGACGAGGTGGCCATGTCCGCCTTGCCCCTTTCCCATTCCTACGGCCTGACCATGTCCCTTCTGCCTTGGAAGTGCGGGCTTACCTGTATCCTCATGCGCTGGTTCGACGTCGAGCTGACCTTCCAATACACCGAGAAATACCACATACGCAGCATCACGGGCGTTCCTGCCATGTTCATCCAGATGCTTAATCATCCGCGGGCTCCCCACTACAACGTGCGAAGCTGGAAGCGGCTGCAGAGCGGAGCGGCACCCTTGCCCGAGGAGGTTCTCATGGCCTTTCGGGAAAAATTCGGGGTGTACCTGTATGAGGGATACGGCCTTACCGAGGCCTCTCCCGTAGTGTCCTGTCAGCGTCCCCACCTACCCTTCAAGATGGGCTCGGTGGGCCCGCCCGTCGACGGAGTCGAGGTTATCATACGCGACGAGTTCGAGCGCGATCTTCCCGCTGGCAGCCCAGGGGAGATAGTGGTGCGCGGCCCCAATGTCATGAAAGGTTACTTGAAGGAAGCCGCGGAAACGGAGCGCGCCTTGCGGGGCGGCTGTTTGCACACCGGCGACATCGGCTATATGGACGAGGACGGTTACCTGTACATCGTGGAGCGTAAAAAGGATCTCATCATCACCGGGGGATTCAATCTTTACCCCTCCGAGGTGGAAAGGGTGCTCGAAAGACACCCTGCCGTGGAGGAAGCCGCAGTGGTGGGCGAGCCGGACCCCATACGCGGGGAAGTGGTTCATGCCTTTGTCATTCCCAAAGAAGGACGCGAGGTCAAGGTATCCGATCTCATCGAGTTCGCCCGCAATTCGCTCGTCTATTACAAGTGTCCTCAGAGCATCACTTTTCTCAAGGATTTCCCTAGGACCTTTTTAGGGAAACCCTCCCGGCGCGAGCTCAGAAACCTACTGGCTGAGAGACACGGCAGCGGCCCAGGTTCCGGTGCGAGCGGCCCGGGGTAAAACCTCCATGGGTACCTCGGTGTTGTCCTTTCCGCCTCCGTCAAGGGGGCCTTGATCAACCGCTGTTGCCTTTATGCGACGTGAAGCCCCCTCACTGCAGGCGCATTCCCTTTTCCTCCCCGATGCGACGCCTCAGCTCTGCGATGTTATCCGGACCGGGGCGCCTCCTGCCCGTCTCCATCTCCTTTATCAAAGAGAACAAGGCGCTGTGTACGGGAGCGCTTCCACCCCGTTCCCGCGCCAGCCCCTCCAGGTATCCGGAGAGACGATAGGCCTCCGTCTTCCGCGCCGCCTCGAGGTCCCTGAGCAACGGGGGCTTGATCCACCTCCAAACCGCATCCTCCCAGGGCGAGTCCAAAGCCTTCAGTTCAAACCCCGCCGAGCTCGCCAGCCGCTCACACTCCCCAGCCGCCTCGCGGCACAGGACATCAACTTCCTCTTCCACTCTGATCTCCTCGGGAGCTCCCCCAAGCACGGCGCATAGGCCACTTACCGCCGCCGCCGAGCGGAGCCTCAACCATTTTTCCCGCTCCAAGTCCCCCACGAGCAATGCCTTGCCCGGCAAGACCGCATCGGCCATCTCCACCAACTCCGAAAACACGGCATTGCTTGGCGGCAAAACCCCACCCACCACCAGCGAGCGGAACTCCTCCACTTCTATCTCCCCACCGTCGCTTTCCACAGCGGAAATCCAGGGCAACGCGCCTCCCGCCCTGGAATCGCCAACCAGCTCCCTGAGCTCATCCACGGCGCTGCCTTCCTGCACGGAAAGATAAGCCGTCTCCCGATGCACGTAAGGGCTGAGGGGCCTTAGGGATTCCGCCGGCGGCCCCGCCGCGCAAGCCAAGGCGATGAGGTCGAAGGGTTCCGTAAATTCTCCCGGCAATCTCGCTTTCGGGAAAACCTCGCCCACCATGTCGCCGCGTAAGCGTACCCCCTTGGCCTGAATCTCGGCGACCCTCTCCTTCCTGTCGTCATAGAGGAACACCTCAGCTCCCCCCGAACTCAATAGGTATGAGACGACGCTCCCTACCGCGCCGGCCCCCACCACCGCAACCTTCATTTTTCCTCCTTTAAGACACCGGGGCCGCGGGCACTTTTCGCCGGCGTGTCCGCCACGGGCACACTACTATAATACCCCGGCCTCAGGCCGAGCAACCGCCGCCATGTGCCTCGACCGCCCTGCCGTGTTTAGGGCGTCCGTTCCCTGGATAGGATAAGAAAACAATGTTTGTAATAAAGAGGAAAGGAGAGACTCATGTCGGACAGCGTGTACAAGATCATAGAAGTGGTGGGATCAAGTCCCAATTCCTGGGAGGAAGCGGCCAGGACGGCCGTGGAGACTGCTGCCAAGACCCTAAAGGACTTGCGCATAGCGGAAATCGCGGATATGGACATGAAGGTGGAGGAGGGCAAAGTTACCGCCTATCGCGCTCGGGTAAAGATTTCCTTCAAGTACCATACCGAGGAAGACTGAAGACCTGTCCTCGCGCTCTCGGCACGCCCTTACAGCCTGCCGAGCCCGGTTCTCCCTTGCTCCGGTTGCAGAGCGCTATTGGGTCGGGGTTTGCTGGCCCGGATTCTGGGGGGCATTGGGGGCCGTTTCTCCCTGGCCGGAACCCAGCCCCGGATCCTCGGGCCCCACGGGCGCACCCTCTTCGGGAGGCGGCGGAGGCACGGGGGAAGAAGTCCATATGAACAGGGGCGTTCCTACGCTCACGTTGTCGAAAAGCTCCATAATGGCCCAGTTGGCCATTCTTATGCAACCATGGGAATAAAGGCCGGGCACAAGGTTGCTGGTGCCGTGGATGAGAACCGTACCCCCGGCGGCGCTGGTTACCAGGGCCCGTAGGCCCAGGGGGTTATTGGGACCAGGCTCTATGCGCGGCGGCATATTTTTGGACCATTCCACGTTGGGATTGATCCACACCGGATTGGCTTCCTTGCGAATGATATAGTATTTGCCTAGGGGGGTGGGATATTTGGGCATGCCGGTGGCCACGTAATAGGTTTTGACCAGGGTATCTTTGTTGTACCACTTCAGGGTGTTGCCCATAATATCCACCACAAGGACCGTCTTCACGTCGTCACTGGAGACGGAAGGGGGAGTAACTGCCACCACCGGACTCAGGACGCGGTTCTGGGAGAAAAGGGAATCCGTCACCGCCGCCAGCGTGGCTTCCACGTCCATCCAAAGTCCATCTTGTGAGGGATGGAACACTAGGTGGCCGTTGGAGAAGTTGAAATCCAGGGAGGCGTCCTTCACCTCCCTATCGATCTCCGCCGCGATGGCGTTGAGTTTTCGGGTTATGAGATCCTTGCTCACGGAGTACTCCAACCCGACATTTATATTTTTTGGCCGGTTGAAGGCACGCCGCCAAAGGCGCTCGACGATGAAGCCGTCCCACCCGGAGCGGTAAGCCCTGTCCACGAGCTCCCCCACATCGACGTTAAGCTGCAGCTCCCGGGGATCAAGCACCCACTGTCGGCCTCGAAATTCGAGGGTGAGCGGGGTCATAAGGGGTTTCACGGCTTGCTCCGTTACCGCCTCCACCGCTTCCTCTCTGCTCATGCCAGTTACATCTACCCCCAGCACCACGGTGTTGGGGAACATCTCGCCCCGATGAAGCGAATCAGCGTAAACCAACACCGAAGAGGCGATAATGAGAAAACCCAGCAGGCATCCCAGGACGATAAGCGCCCAGCGCGTGACCCCCTTGCGCGGCTTCACAAGCGAAAGCGTTTTCTTCCAATTACTCATTTTCTTCCTGGTCATGTCCGCTCTATCTCCAAGTTTGTTATCCTCGCTTTTCGGACGCCTCTCCTCATCGTTTCGTTCCTACCACTTCTCCGTGAAGGGACCGAAATAGCTTAAGAATGAGTACTCCGAAAGCACCCTCTGCCTCCCCTCGTTGACAGCGATCAAGGTATTTATCCTCGCTTTTCGGACGCCTCTCCTCATCGTTTCGTTCCTACCACTCCTCCGTGAAGGGACCGAAATAGCTTAAGAAAGAGTACTCCGAAAGCACCCTCTGCCTCTCCTCGTGCAAAGAACGCAGCTTGGTCATGCTTCGCGCTTCCCCCCTGCCGCTCTCCATCTCGATGAGGGACACCAGTTCGACGTTACGCCTGCTTAGTTCCTCAAGACGCAGGTGATAATGAGGTATATACATGGCCATTAATTGCTCCTCCCGAAAACGGGCCATTGATCCGCACCGCCCGCATTCATAGTTCCCTTCCTCCTGCATAACGTGCATGATGGCGTCACAAAGGGGGCATCGCCGCTCTTCGGTTTGTCCGGAACTCAATAGACCATCTCCTCAGGTCGTTTACTATTTCCCATTATCTCTTTTCCCCGGCCGAAGCGTTATGATGAAAACGGCTCTCGGGATGCGCAAACATGACGCCGGTTCATGGCCATAAGGCCGAAAGGCACATTCTTTGTATCGGCAGGGACTTCACCCTTTAACACAGCCCTACACGCGGCACATTCCTACGGACTTTTCCGCATAGCTCAGGCTTCAGCTCGATTTTCGCGGGTCAACCTCCGGGCCTATTCCAACTCTTCCTCTTCTTGCGGTATTCCTCCGCCTCCCACCAGAAGTCCTATGATAAGGATTATGGAACCCACAATAAGCAGCGCCCAGGGAATATAGACCTTGTACAGATTTATCGCTCCGGTATCCTCCTTGGCACCCTCGACGCTTTCTTTCACCGATTGGTCCGTCTGCTCCACGTTGTACTCGAAGACCTTCGCCGCAGGCATGGACTCGATGGTGGATCGCAACTCCTGGAGCTTGCCCATCACAGGGCCAAGCACGGGATCCTGGGCATACTTCGCGGACATGTCCGCCAACTTGGTCAGTCTGGTCAGGTCTGCTTTCACACTAAGCGATTCCACGTCTTTGTATATATCGACCGGTCTGCCGCTCTTAGGCTCCACGGACAACTCCAT
>ENA-ORXB01002073-ORXB01002073.1-sediment-metagenome-genome-assembly--contig:-NODE-2073-length-19059-cov-2.789063_pt1 | contig 19059 bp, 13 predicted proteins | sample MGYA00237863_ERZ511475 | MGnify/ENA primary metagenome ERZ511475 (study PRJEB26305, sample SAMN06343858) | sediment metagenome | isolation source: hot spring sediment | place: Canada: British Columbia... | reverse complement strand
TCGAGACCGCGATGAAGAAGGCCCCGAAGATCGTCACCCCCATCACCGCCGGGAAGTCGTTGATGCTGATCGCGTGGAGCGCGTACTGCCCGATCCCCGGCAGGTTGAACACGGTCTCGGTGATGAACGCCCCGCCCAGGAGGATCCCGAGGTCGAGCCCGAACATCGTGACCACCGGCGTGAGGGCGGCCCGCAGCCCGTGCTTGAAGATCACGCGGCGCTCGGACAGGCCCTTGGCCCGGGCGGTGCGGATGTAGTCCTCGGACATCGTCTCGATCAGGTTCCCCCGGGTCATCCGGGCGTAGAACGCGGCGAACGAGAGGGCCAGGACCATCCAGGGCATCAGGAACCGCCCGCGCAGCACGGCCTCGACGAGGTTCTCCTGGGCCGGGATGCCGCTCCCCGGGAAGATCTGGAGCTTGAACCAGAACACGAACAGGAAGAGCTGGGCGAGCCAGAACACCGGCGCCGAGACGCCGAACAGCGCGAACAGCATCGTGGCCCGGTCCAGGACCGACCCCCGCTTGATCGCCGAGGCGATCCCGGTGGGGATCCCGATCAGGAGCCAGACCACGGCGGCCCCCACCGCGAGCGTCGCGGAGACCGGGAGCCGCTTGAAGATCTCCTCCTTGACCGGCACGAAGTTCTGCCACGAGTAGTAGTACTGCTCGTTCAGGAACCACCCCGGCCACGGGACCAGCCCCTTCGCGAAGCGCCCGTACTGGACGTACCAGGGTTTGTCCAGGCCGAGGGCCCGTCGCGCGTCCTCGATCTCCTCGGCGGTCGTGGCCCGTCCGATCGCGCGGCGGGCGGGGTCCCCGGGCGGGAGCTTGATGAAGATCAGGAAGGTGAGGGCGGAGACGATGAACAGGACCAGGATCAGGAACAGCGAGCGGCGGATCAGGTACCTGCCCATGGGTCCACCCGGAACCTTACACCAGGATCGGGGCATGAGAGGGGGCCGGCCCTCGGCCGGCCCCCTCTCGGAGATGCGACCCCGCTACGCCTCCTCGGCGACGGCGATCCAGTCGAGCGCCGCCAGCCCGTCGGCGATCGCGTACGAGTAGTTCACCACCCTCGTCGAGGTGAGGTCGATGTTGTTGTCGAAGATGTACGGGACCCAGGGCACGACCTCTTCCATCAGGAGCCGGTCGAGGTCCGCGTAGCACTGGACCCGCTCGTCCCCGGTCTTCGGCGCGCACGCCGCGAGCTCCTCGTCGACGCTCGGCACCTCGGTGACCGTGTAGTCGTACTTCTTCAGGTACTCGTGGCTCGCGCCGACCAGCGAGTAGTTGCAGCAGCTCGGGAACAGCGACTCCGAGCCGAAGAGCGGCGGCATGAACGTGTACGCGTCGCTGAAGTCCTTGAGCCATCCGGGCGCCAGGCAGATCGCCATGTGCACCGACGGGTCGTTGCACTTGTTGTACATCGTGGTCCGCTCGAAGGACTTCACGTCGAGCGTGAGACCCAGCGGCTCGATGTTGTCCTGGATCAGCGCGGCCTGGCCCGGGTAGGGGTCGGCCTCGTCGGTGATCGCCAGGATGTTCTCGCACACCGGGTCGTCGCAGACGCCGTCGCCGTCGGAGTCGTACTTCGACTGGGCCATCTCCTCCTTGGCCGCGTTGACGTCGCCCTGGCCGTTGGGCGTCTCGTACGGGTCGTAGCCGAGGAGGAGGTTGTTGAGCAGCCCGTCGGGGACGATGTGGCCCGCGATCACGCCCGCGTCGGGCCCGCCCCGGAGCCGCCGCATCCCGTCCTTGTCGATCGCCAGGTTCACCGCCTTGCGGACGTGGACGTCGTCGAAGGGGGGCACGGCGAGGTTGAAGGCGAGGTACCGGACCCCGTCCGTCGGGTTGATGTGGAGGTACTGCTGGAGGTTGGGGTCGGTCTTGTACTGCCGGAGCAGGTTCGGCGGCACGATGCCGTCCAGCACCATGTCCAGCTCGCCCGCCTGCACCTTGTTGTACAGGTCGTTGTTGTCCCCGCCGATCGAGATCTCCATCCGGTCCACGTACGCCGGGCCCCGCGCCCCGTCGGTCGCGGGATCGTAGGACGGGTTGCGGACCAGGATGATGTGCTGGCCCGGCTCGTAGCCCGAGACCGGGGTCTGGTCCTTCGGGGGAACCGAGAAGTCCAGGTTCTCCGAGCCCTCGAACATGTAGGGGCCGGAGGCCACCAGGAACCGGCCGTAGTCCCGGTCGTGCCCCTCGGCCACGCCCAGCCGGGCGTCCGGGTCGCCCGGGTTCGGCGGGATCGGCGCGGTGGCCGGCATCGAGAACAGGTACGGCAGCCACCCCGCCGGCTCGCTGGTCTTCACGACCAGCGTATGGTCATCGGGGGTCGAGACCCCGGAGATCGAGTCCGCCTTCCCCTCGCTGAACTCGTCGAAGCCCTCGATCACGGAGTAGTAGAAGGAGTAGCCGTTCAGCGCGCACTCCTCGCACGCCTCCCGCTCCAGGGCCCGGACGATGTCCTGCGCGGTGACCTCCACGTCCTGGAGCGGCGGCGCGTAGCGGATGCCGCTCTTGAGCGTGAAGGTCCACGTGAGCCCGTCCGAGGAGACCTCGGGCATGGCCGTGGCGAGGTCGGGCTGGGGGACGTTCCCGTCCTGGTCCGCCGGCTTGCCGTTGTACGTGAGGAGCGTCCGCAGCAGGCAGCAGCGGTAGAACTCCCAGGTGACCGAGTAGTACTCCTTCTGCGGGTCGAAGGCCGCGCTCACGTCGCCCAGCAGCGCCCCCCGGAACGTGCCGCCGCGCGGGACCTCTTCGGGCGGCGGCCCCGTGGGCTCCTCCGCCGGTCCCCCGCCCGCGCAGGCCGTGGCCGCGACGGCGAGGACCGCGGCGAACGCCAGTAGCTTCAGATATCGCGTCACCGACACCCCCCTCTCGACTCGTGGAACCTCTCCGCCTCCCGTGCGCGTGTCGTCAGGGCCGTTCATCCCCCCTTTCGCAAGGAGCACCGTCCCATGATGGTTCTACGGGGCAACCGCGGTCCGGGGATCGAAGGCGTCCCGGAGCCCGTCCCCCACCAGGTTGAAGGCCAGCGTGGTGAGGAACAGGAACAGCCCGGGGAACAGCATCATCCACGGCGCGTACGTGAAGGTCTTGGCGGCCTCCGAGAGCATCCGGCCCCAGGAGGGCGTGGTGAGCGGCACGCCCACCCCGAGGAACGACAGCGCCGCCTCGAACAGCACGTTGTTCGGGATGATCAGCGTGGTGTAGACGATGATCGGGGCGAGCACGTTGGGGAGGACCTCCTTCCACATGATCCGGAGGTCGCTCGCGCCCATCGCCCGGGCCGCCTCCACGAACTCCTTCTCGCGGAGCGAGAGCACCTGGCCCCGGACGATCCGGGCGATGTACGGCCAGCTGAACAGCCCGATGATGTAGGAGACGAGGAGCAGGCCGGGCTTCACCAGGCCCCCGAGGCACCCGGGCCCGGTGCCGCAGGCCGCCGCGAGCCCCAGGGCGAGCAGGAGGACCGGGAGCGACAGCACGACGTCGATGGCCCGGGAGATCACGGTGTCGATCCTCCCCCGGTAGAACCCGGCGGTCAGGCCCAGCACCACGCCGATCGTGACCGCGATCCCGGTGGCGAACACCGCCACGAACAGCGACGTGCGGGCCCCGTACAGGACCCGGACGAAGAGGTCCCGGCCGGCGTCGTCGGCCCCGAACCAGTACTGAGCGTTGGGACCCTTGGGGAGCCCGTACTCGTCCAGCGTGGCCCGCTGATCCACGTCGTTCGGCCCGTGGTGGACGACCTCGCTCGCGATCACCGGGGCCAGGAGGGCCAGGGCCACCATCAGGAGGACGACCACGATGCCGGCCAGGGCGAACCGGTCCCGGCGGAACCGCCGCCAGAAGATCTGCCAGGGGCTGCGCCCGACGATCGATGCGGACGGCTCGCCGCCCGCCGGAGCGGGGGCCCCCGTCAGGGCGGGCTCGGTGCTGACCTGGGCCATGACCGACCGACCTCTCCCTCTCCTCCGGCGCGCATCTTACGCCCGCGCGCGACCGCGGACCACACGGCCACGGGTGCCGGGCGGGCCGCCTCGCGACCCCCTCACCGGTACCGCACGATCAGCGCGAACTCCTCTGGATCCAGGCTCGCCCCGCCGACCAGGGCCCCGTCGATCTCGGGGTGGGCCATGAAGTCCCGGATATTGCCGGCCTTCACGCTGCCCCCGTACTGGATGCGCACCGCCCCGGCCACCTCCGGGGAGGCCAGCGCCGCGAGCGTGGCCCGGATCATCCCGATCACCTCCCCGGCGTCCGCCGGCTCCGCGTTCCGGCCGGTGCCGATGGCCCAGATCGGCTCGTACGCCACCACGACCCGGGCCACCTCCTCCGCGGCCAGGCCGCGGAGCGCGGCCTCCACCTGCCCCCGGACCTTCTCCTCGGTGCGGCCGGCGTCCCGTTCCTCGAGCGTCTCCCCCACGCAGAGGATCGGCGCCATCCCGTGGGCCAGGACCGCCCGCACCTTCCGGGCAACGAAGGCGTCGTCCTCCCCGAAGCGCTGGCGGCGCTCGGAGTGCCCGACGATCACGTAGGAGACCTTGAGCGCCTGGAGCATCGGCGCCGAGATCTCGCCGGTGTACGGCCCCTGGGGCTCGGGGTGGACGTTCTGGGCCCCCAGCCCGAACGGGAGGCGGTCGCTCTCGATCAGGGTCTGGACCGCCCGGAGCGCCGTGAACGGGGGGCAGATCACGACCTCGACCCGGTCGGCGTCGCCGCGGTCCAGCAGGTAGGAGAGCTTCTGGACGTCGCGGATCGCCTCCAGGTGGGTCTTGTGCATCTTCCAGTTCGCGGCGATGATCGGCCGCCTGGCCACCCTAGGCCTCCAGCACCGCGATCCCGGGGAGCTCCCTGCCCTCGAGGAACTCGAGGGAGGCCCCCCCGCCGGTCGAGAGGTGGTCGAACGAGTCCGAGAGCCCGGCCCGGGCGATCGCCGCCAGCGTGTCCCCCCCGCCCGCGACCTTGAAGGCCCGGCACCCGGCGATGGCGGTGGCCACGCCCCGCGTGCCGGCGGAGAACGGCTCCAGCTCGAAGACCCCCATCGGGCCGTTCCAGAGGACGGTCCGGGCGTCGGCCACGATCCGGGCGAACTCCTCCACGGTCCGGGGCCCGATGTCGAGGGCCATGTGGTCGCGGGGGATCTCTCGGGCCGGCACCGTGCGCCACCTGGCGTCGGCCGAGGCCTCGGGGGCCGCCACGGCGTCGACGGGGAGCTCGAGGAGCACGCCCCGCTCGCCGGCCAGCCGGCGGGCCCCCCGGACCTCGTCGAACCGCTCGGGCTCCACCAGGGTCCGGCCGACCTCCGCGCCCTCGGCCGCGAGGAACGTGAAGGCCATGGCGCCGCCGAGCAGGAGGGCGTCCACCCGCTCCACGAGCGCCGCGATCGTGCCGAGCTTGTCCGAGACCTTCGCGCCCCCGAGGACCGCGACGTAGGGGCGCTCCGGTTCCTCCCGGAGCCGGCTCAGGACCTCCACCTCCCGCTGGAGCAGGCGGCCGGCCACCGCCGGGCGACCCCTGGCCAGCATGGCCCGGGGGAGCGCCTCCACCGACGCGTGGGCGCGGTGGGCGGCCCCGAAGGCGTCGTCCACGTAGGCCTCGGCCAGCGCGGCCAGCTCCTCGGCGAAAGCCGGGTCGTTCGCCTCCTCCCGCGGGTCGAACCGGAGGTTCTCGAGCATCAGGACCTGCCCCGGCTGGAGGGCCGCGCAGGCCTCCCGGACCGGCTCCCCGGTCACGAGGTCGAGGGCCCGGACCTCCCGGCCGAGCAGCTCCCCCAGGCGGCGGGCCACGGGGGCGAGGCGCAGCTCCTCCCGGACCTGCCCCTTGGGCCGGCCCAGGTGCGAGGCGACCACGAGCCCCGCGCCCCGCTCGAGCAGCTCGACGAGCGTGGGGACCGTGGCCCGGATCCGCGCGTCGTCGGCCACCGCGCCCCCCCCGATCGGGACGTTGAGGTCGGCCCGGACGAAGACGCGGAGATCGGCGACGTCGCCGAGGTCGTCGAGGGTCCGGAGCTTCACAGGCGCTCCGCGATCATCTCCACCAGCTCGACGAGCCGGTTCGAGTACCCCCACTCGTTGTCGTACCAGCCGATCACCTTCACCAGGTCCCCGATGGCCATCGTGTAGAGCGCGTCGAACACGCAGGAGGCGGGGTTGCCCACGACGTCGGTGGAGACGATGGGGTCCTCGGTGTAGACCAGGCGCCCGCGGAGCCGCTCGGTCTGGGAGGCCTCGCGGAACGCCTCGTTCACCTCCTCCACCGTGGCCTCCCGGGCGAGCACGCACACGAGGTCGGTCACCGAGCCGTCGGGCACCGGCACCCGCATCGCGACCCCGTCCAGGCGCCCCTTCAGCTCGGGGATCGCGAGCGAGGAGGCCTTCGCCGCCCCGGTGGAGGTGGGGATGATGTTGATCGCCGCGGCCCGGGCCCGGCGGAGGTCCTTGTGGGGGAGGTCGAGGATCCGCTGGTCGTTCGTGTAGGCGTGGATCGTGGTCATGAAGCCCCGCTCGATCCCGAACGCGTCCTGGAGGACCTTGGCCATCGGCACCACGCAGTTCGTCGTGCACGAAGCGTTGGAGATCACGTGGTGGGCGGTCGGGTCGTAGGCATCCTCGTTCACGCCCAGCACGATCGTGATGTCCTCGCCCTTGGCCGGCGCGCTGATCACGACCTTCCGGGCCCCCGCCCCCAGGTGCAGCTCGGCCTTGGCGCGGTCCGTGAACAGCCCGGTGGACTCGAGCACCACGTCCACCCCGAGGTCGCCCCAGGGGAGGGCCGCCGGGTCGCGCTCGGCGAGGACCCTGAAGGCCCGGCCGTTCACCGCGATGCCGTCATCGGTGGCCTTGATGTCCGCGTCCAGGACCCCCAGGACCGAGTCGTACTTGAGCAGGTGGGCCAGGGTCCTGGCGTCGGTGATGTCGTTCACCGCCACGACCTCGAGGTCCGCGCCCCGCTGGATCGCGGCCCGGAAGAAGTTCCGGCCGATGCGGCCGAACCCGTTGATGCCAACCCTCACCGTCATCGGTTCCCTCCTCGAGCGACGGACCCCATCCTATCGGGCCGTCCCCCGGCGCGCCCCGGCCCGCCCTAGCCGCGGTCGAGATCGCGGTGGTCGACGGCCGTGGGAAGACCTCGCTCCCGGAACCACCGGGCGAGCTCGTCCACGACGACCACCGATCGGTGCCGCCCGCCGGTGCACCCCACGGCCACCGTGAGGTAGGACTTCCCCTCCCGCACGTAGCCCGGGACCAGGACGTCCAGGAGCGCCCGGAGCCGTTCCATGAACGCGTCGTAGGCGGGCTGGCTGGTCACGTACCGCCGGACCCGCTCGTCGCTCCCGGGGAGCGGGCGGAGATCGTCCACCCAGTGGGGGTTGGGGAGGAAGCGGACGTCGAGCACGAGGTCGGCGTCCCGGGGCGTGCCGTACTTGTAGCCGAAGGACACCAGGGAGACCTGGAGGCTCTCCTCGGGGGGCGCGTCGGCGAAGGCCTCCCGCACCCGGTCCCGCAGCTCGTGGGGGGTGAGCCCGGTGGTGTCGAGGATCAGGTCGGCGTCCCCGCGCAGGCTCTCCATCATGAGGCGCTCCTTCCGGATCCCCTCCACCACGCGGTCCGCTGGGGCCAGGGGGTGGCGCCGGCGGGTGGCCTCGTAGCGGTTCACCAGGGTCTCGTCGGAGGCCTCGAGGTAGAGGATGCGGTAGGCGATGTGGAGCTGCTTCAGCTCCTCGAGCGCCTTCGACAGCTCGCCGAAGAACACGCCGCCCCGGGCGTCGACCACCACGGCGACCCGGCTGGGCCCGCCGGGGCGGTCGGCGAGCTCGGCCATCTTGGAGAGGAGGGCGGGCGGGAGGTTGTCCACGACGAAGTAGCCGAGGTCCTCGAGGCACCGGGCGGCCTCGGACCGCCCCGCCCCCGACAGCCCGGTGATGATCGTGAACCCGGGCCCCGTGCGCCGGGGGGCCTCCTCCTCCCCCTCCCCGGCGGGCGCCGGCGCCGCTCGGTCCCCCGCCGGCTCCCCGGCCCGGGCCTCGGCCGTCGGCTCGCGGACCGCGTCGGCCATCAGGCGCTCTCCCGGCGGTCCGCGGGGGCCCGGAGGTGCTCGTGGATGGCCCGAGCCAGCTCCGGCCCGATCCCCCGGACCCGCGCGATCTCCTCGGGCGGGGCCGCGCGGAGCCGGGCGAGCGACCCGAACGCCCGCAGCAGGGCCCGCTTCCTCGTCGGTCCCACGCCCGGCACCTCGTCGAGGGGGGAGGCGAGCGTCCGCCTCGCCCGCTTCGTCCGGTGGTACGTGAGCGCGAAGCGGTGGGCCTCGTCCCGGAGGTGCTGGAGGACGAAGAGCGCCTCCGAGGACCGCGGGATGCGGAGGGGCTCCGGGCGGCCCGGGAGGTAGACCTCCTCCAGGCGCTTGGCGAGCCCCACGGCGGGGATGTCGAGCCCCAGCTCGGCGAGGACGCGCACGGCCACGCCGAGCTGACCGGCGCCGCCGTCCACCACCACGAGTCCCGGCGGGTACGAGAACCGCCGGGGCCGGCGCTCGCCGTCCCCCGCCTCCCGCTCCTCGAGGAGCCTGCGGAACCGCCGGCGGAGCATCTCCTCCATCGAGGCGAAGTCGTCCTGGCCCGCCACGCCGCGGATCTCGAACCGCCGGTAGTCGGAGCGCTTGGGCAGCCCGTCCTCGAAGACCACCATCGAGCCGACCACGTCCGTCGGCCCCAGGTTCGAGACGTCGTAGCACTCGATCCGGAGCGGGGCCTGCGGGAGCCCGAGCTCCTCCGCGAGCTGGGCCAGGGCCCGGGAACGGGCCCCGAAGTCCTGGGCCCGGCGGAGCTTGTGCCGCTGGAACGCCTCCTCGGCGTTCCGCGTCACCATCTCGAGCAGCTTCCGCTTGGCCCCGCGCTCGGGGACCCCGATCGCCACCCGGCCGCCGCGGCGCTCGGAGAGCCACTCCTCGAGGACCTCGCGGCCCTCGGGGAGGACCGGGACCAGCACCCGGGCCGGCACGTCGTCCCGCTCCATGTACAGCTCGCGGAGGAAGGAGGCCACGAGCTGAGGGCGGTCCAGCTCCTCGACGCGGTCCACGACCCAGCCCTTCCGTCCCATCACCCGGCCCCGGCGGACGAAGAACGCCTGGAAGCAGGCCTCGAGGCCGTCCTCGGCCAGGCCCACGACGTCGAGGTGCTCCTCCCGCGGCAGCACCATCTCCTGGCTCTCCATCGCCCGCCGCGCCGCGAAGAGCTGGTCCCGGAGCTTGGCCGCGAGCTCGAACTCCTGCCGCGCCGCGGCCTCCCGCATCTCGCGCTCCAGCCGGCGGAGGACCGGCTCGTGGTTCCCCGAGAGGAAGTCCGAGAGCGCCTCGACGTGGGCGCAGTAGGCCTCCTCGGTGATGCCGGTGAGGGCCGGCACGCAGGGGCCCGCGCACCGCCCGATGTCGTGGTAGAGGCAGGGCCGGCCCGCCCGGGCCCGCTGGTCGAAGAAGCTGTTCGAGCAGGTCCGGACGGGGAAGACCCGGGTGAGCGCGTCGAGCGTCTCCCGGATCGCGTAGGCGTGCCCATAGGGCCCGAAGTACCGCACGTCGCGCCGCTTCCGATCCCGGAGCACCTGGGCCCTCGGCCACCGCTCCCCCACCGTGATCGCGAGGTAGGGATAGCTCTTGTCGTCGCGGTAGCGGACGTTGAACCGGGGCCGGTGCTCCTTGATCAGGTTGTACTCGAGCATCAGCGCGTCGACCTCGGTCCGGGCCACGATCCAGTCGACCGAGGAGGCGGCCGCCACCATCGCCTCGGTCCTGGGGTGGAGGGGCCGGCCCCAGTAGCTCGCGAGGCGCTTGCGGAGCGAACGCGCCTTCCCCACGTACACCACCCGGCCGTCGCGGTCCCGGAAGAGGTAGACGCCGGGTTCGTCGGGGATGGTCGACGCCTCCGGCCGCGGCACGCTCACGAGGTCATCGTACGACAGGGGGGCGCCGCCCCCGGGGAGCCCTCGGGATGCCCGCCGCGGCTACTCGGCGGTGAGCGTCCCGGTCATCGTGGTCGGGTGGTAATCGCAGCGGAAGAAGTACTCGCCGGGGTCGAGCGCAGGGACCTCCGCGATCAGCATCACGGGCGCCGGCGGGTCGTTCGGGAACGACCCCGCCTCCGCCAGCTTCTCCGAGGCCGACTGGTCGGTGTACAGGGCCCAGTTGTGGGGGATCCCGGCGTCCCGGTTGTCGAAGCAGACCGTGAACGGTTCGCCGGCGGGGACCGTGAGCTCGGTCTGGTCGAAGCCGTTGCTGATCGCCCCAGGGGACGCCGTGATCCGGACCCCGTCCCGTGGGCACTCGCCCGGCGCCGGGCCGCCCGTCGGGGTGCCCGTGGGCTGGGGGCTCGGGGACGTGGGCGGCGGCGTGGTCGGTGACGCCCCGGGGCTCGCCAGGCCCGTGGGCCGGGCGAGCGCGAGCCCCTCCACGTCCTCGTAGGCCCCGAGCAAGAGGTCGCCGTGGGCCGGGTCGTACCAGGCGACGAACGCGGCCGAGCCGTCCGACGCCACCGCGACGTCGGGCGACGTCCCCCCGGCCGTCCCGTGGCCCTCGATCTCCTCGAAGCCGTCCGGCCCTCCGCTCGCGAGATGCACGCCCCGGCCGTCGTCCCAGGCCACCCAGACCGTCCCCTGGCCGTCGACGGCGACCCCGGTGCGGGAGGTCGTCCCGTCGGCCGAGGCCACCGTCGACGCGCGCCATCCGCCGCCGTCGGAGGCCGCGACCCGCACCTCGCCACCCATTGCGTACGCCGCGTACAGCCCCCCGTCGGGGCCGCCGGCGAACGAGAACGCCGCGGCGTCGGCCCGGGCCTCGATGGCCTCGGTCCCCCACTCCCCGTCGGCGGTCCGTCGCGCGACCGTGGGCGTCCCACCGTCCAGGAACGCCACCACGGGCTCGCCGTCCACGATCGCGACCCCCGCCGGGCCGGCCGAACCGCCCGCGGCGGCCACGACCTCGCTCTCCCAGGAGCCCCCGGACCGGACGGCGAGCGTCACCTCGGCGCGGCCCCCGGTGGCGTCGACGAACGCCACCGCCGGCTCCCCCGCGTCGTCGAGCGCGATCGCCGGCGGCCCGAGCGCCCCCGCCTGCCCCAGGGGCTCTCGGAGCGGGCGGACCCGTTCGACCGAGAACGACGTGCCGTCGCCCGAGGCGTACCAGACCCCGGTGTCGGCGACCCACGCCACGTGCAGCCCCCCGCCGCCGTCCACGGCGACGTCGGTCCCGCTCACGTTCCCGGGCGCCATCGAGGACAGCTCCTCCACGGTCTGGGGCCCGAACGGCACGGCCGTCGGCGCGTCCGCCGCCATCGCCACCCCGCCCCGGATCCACGAGCCGTCCCGCCGGGCGTCGATCACCACCGCCGGGACCGTGGGGGCGTCGAGGGGACGGGTCTCGGGGACCTCCCCGGGCCGGGTGGGCTCCTCGAAGGCGAAGGCCACCACCACCGGCTGACCCTGGGCATCGACCGCGACCGAGGGGAACCGGCCCACGTCGCTCACGGCGTCCACGACGATCGGCACGAAGGTCCGCCCGCTGCCCAGCTCGAGCTCGGGCTCGGGCGGCCTGCCGCAGGCCGCCGCGAGCAGCCCGAGAGCGAGCGCGAGGAGCGCGGGCTTCCTGGACACAGCGGGCGCGATACTAGCAAGCGCGGCCCGCCCGGGGCGATGGCGCTGCGCGCCGCGGCCGATGGAGGTCAGCGGGCGGCGGCCGCCTCGAGGGGCAGCGTCCCCAGGACCTCGGCCAGGAACCGCCCGGTGTGCGAGCGGGGCTCGAGCGCGATCGCCTCCGGCGGCCCGGCCGCCACCACCTCGCCGCCCGCGTCGCCCCCCTCGGGGCCGAGGTCGATGATCCAGTCCGCGGTCTTGATCACGTCCAGGTTGTGCTCGATCACCACCACGGTGTTCCCGGCGTCGACGAGGCGCTGGAGGACCGCGAGGAGCTTGCGGATGTCCTCGAAGTGCAGGCCGGTGGTGGGCTCGTCGAGCACGTAGAACGTGTTCCCGGTGGCCCGCTTCTGGAGCTCGGCGGCGAGCTTGATCCGCTGGGCCTCGCCGCCCGAGAGCGTGGGCGCCGGCTGCCCGAGCTCGATGTAGCCGAGCCCCACGTCGGCCAGGGTCTGGAGGTGCCGGGCGATCACCGGGATGTTCCGGAAGAAGTCCAGGGCCTCCTCGACGCTCATCTCGAGGACGTCGGCGATGCTCCGGTTCTTGTAGCGGACCTCGAGCGTCTCCCGGTTGTACCGCCGCCCCTTGCAGACCTCGCAGGTCACGTAGACGTCGGGCAGGAAGTGCATCTCGATCTTGATCTGCCCGTCGCCCGCGCAGTTCTCGCACCGCCCGCCCCGGACGTTGAACGAGAACCGGCCCGGGAGGTAGCCGCGGACCCGGGCCTCCGGGACCTGGGCGAACAGCCGGCGGATGTGGTCGAACACGCCGGTGTAGGTCGCAGGGTTCGACCGCGGGGTCCGGCCGATCGGCGACTGGTCGATGTCGATCACCTTGTCGATCTGCTCCCACCCCACCAACCGCCGGTGCTTCCCCGGCAGGGCCTTCGACCGATAGATCTTCTGCATGAGGGCTCGGAGCAGGACCTCCTGGACGAGCGTCGACTTCCCCGATCCCGAGACCCCGGTCACGCAGACGAACAACCCCAAAGGGATCTCGACCGTCACGTCCTTGAGGTTGTGCTCGCGGGCCCCCTCCAGCCGGAGCCACCGCCCGGTGGGCTGCCGTCGGCGCTCGGGCACCGGGATCCGCCGCCGCCCGGAGAGGTACGCGCCGGTGAGCGAGCGCTCCTCGCGGAGCAGGCCCTCGAGCGGCCCGGAGTAGACGATCTCGCCGCCCGCCGCCCCGGCGCCGGGCCCGATGTCCACGATGTGGTCGGCGGCGCGGATCGTGGCCTCGTCGTGCTCCACGACGATCAGGGTGTTGCCCAGGTCCCGCAGCCGCAGGAGCGTGTCGATCAACCGCCGGTTGTCCCGCTGGTGGAGCCCGATCGAGGGCTCGTCGAGGATGTAGAGGACCCCGACCAGCCCGCTCCCGATCTGGGTGGCGAGCCGGATCCGCTGGGCCTCGCCGCCCGCGAGCGTGGCCGAGGCCCGGTCCAGCGTGAGGTAGTCGAGCCCCACGTCCACCAGGAACCCCAGGCGGGCCCGGATCTCCTTGAGCAGGCGCTCGGCGATCATCCGCTCCCGGTCGGAGAGCTCCAGGGTGTCCACGAACCGGAGGCACTCCCGGATCGAGAGCGCGGTGAGCTGGGCGATGTTGAGCCCGCCGACGGTGACCGCGAGCGACTCCGGGCGCAGCCGCGCACCGCCGCAGGCCCGGCAGGGGACCTCCCGCATGTACTGCTCGAGGCGCTCCCGCTGGGTCTCGGAGTCGGTCTCGGCGTGGCGGCGCTCGACGTTGGGGATCACGCCCTCGTAGGTCGTCCAGTAGGCCCGGACCCGCCCGTAGCGGTTCCGGTAGCGGACGTAGATCTCCTCGTCGCTCCCGTAGAGGAGGACGTCCCGCGCCTCCTCGGGCAGCTTCCGCCACGGCGTGCGCAGGTCGAACCCGTGGGCCTCGGCCACCGCCTCCAGCACCCGGTCCCAGTACTCGAGGCGGGACCCGGCCCACGGGGCGATGGCCCCCTCCGCCACCGAGAGGTCGGGGTCGGGCACCACGAGGTCGGGATCCACCTCGAGGCGGGTCCCCAGCCCGTCGCAGGTCTGGCAGGCGCCGTAGGGCGAGTTGAACGAGAAGTTCCGGGGCTGCAGCTCGTCGAAGGACAGGCCGCAGTTCGTGCAGGCCAGGTCCTGGGAGAAGGTCTGAACCTCCTCCTTCCCGTCCGTCTGGACCGCGACGGCCGCGATACCCTCCGCGAGCTGGAGGGCCTGCTCGATCGAGTCCGCGACCCGCCGGCGGATCCCCGGCTTGGCCACCAGGCGGTCGACGACCACCTCGATCGTGTGCTTGTAGTAGCGGTCGAGGCGGATGGGCTCCGACAGGTCCCGGACCTGGCCGTCGATCCGGGCCCGGACGAAGCCCTTGCGGGCGAGGTCGGCGAGGAGCCGCTCGTACTCGCCCTTCCGCCCCCGGACCACCGGCGCGAGGACCTGGAACCGAGTGCCCTCGGGGAGCTGCATCACCTGGTCCACGATCTGCTCGGGGGTCTGCCGCCCGATCGGCCGGCCGCAACGGGGGCAGTGGGGGTGGCCGATCCGCGCGTAGAGCACCCGGAGGTAGTCGTAGATCTCGGTGATGGTCCCCACGGTCGACCGCGGGTTCTTGGACGCCGACTTCTGGTCGATCGAGATCGCCGGGGAGAGGCCCTCGATGTAGTCGACGTCGGGCTTCTCCATCTGCCCGAGGAACTGCCGGGCGTAGGCCGACAGCGACTCCACGTACCGCCGCTGGCCCTCGGCGTAGATCGTGTCGAAGGCGAGCGACGACTTCCCGGAGCCGGACAGGCCCGTGAACACGATCAGCACGTCGCGGGGGAGCTCGAGCGTGACGTTCTTCAGGTTGTGCTCACGGGCGCCGTGGATGACGAGCCGGTCGGTGCCCACGGAGGGCATTCTACGGGCGGCCGCCGCCCGGGCCGTCCTGGGGTAGGCTCGGGGGCCGTGGGCGTCGACCTCCTGCGGTACCGGGAGGAGTTCCCGGTGCTCGAACGGAAGGCCTACCTGATCAGCGCCTCCCTCGGGCCGATCTCCCGGCGCTCCCGCGCCTACCTCGAGGGGTTCCTGGAGGCGTGGGAGACGGAGGGCGCCCCGGACCACGTCTGGTTCGAGGACGTCTTCCCCACGATGCGGCGCTGCAAGGAGGTCTTCGCGGGCCTCGTCGGGGCCCGCCCCCACGAGCTCGCGATCACCACGAACGTGTCGGTGGCGCTCTCCACGATCGCCTCCTGCGCCGATCTCTCCTCCCGGACGAAGATCGTCTGCTCGGAGCTCGACTTCCCCACCGACGGGCACGTCTGGCTGGCCCACGTGCGTCGGGGGGCCGAGGTGGTGTTCCTCCGCTCACCCGACGGCCTCACGGTCCCCCTCGAGGCCTACGAGGAGGCCATCGACGAGCGGACGGCGGTGGTGATGGTGAACCGCGTCCTGTACCGATCGAGCGCCCTGGTCGATGCCGCGGCGATCTGCCGGATGGCCCGGGAGGCGGGGGCGTGGTCCGTCGTGGACGACTTCCACGGAGCCGGGATCGTCCCGGTCGACGTCCGGGAGCTGGGCTGCGACTTCTACGTGACGGGGGTCCTGAAGTGGCTGTGCGGGGGGCCCGGGCTCGCCTTCCTCTACGCCCGGGAGGAGCTCCTCCCCCGGCTCCAGCCCCTGGTCACGGGGTGGTTCGCGACCCGGGATCCGTTCTCCTTCGACCTCGAGCACCTCGAGCTCCACCCCACCGCCCGGCGCCTGGAGCACGGGACCCCGCCCGCGGCCGCGGCCTTCGTGGCCCGGGGGGGCCTGGAGATCGTGGCCGAGGTGGGCCCGGGGCGGATCCGGGAGCGGCAGGGGGAGCTCACCGACCTCGTGATCGCCCGGGCCGACGAGGCCGGCCTCCCGGTGCGGACGCCCCGGGACCGGGCGGCCCGGGGTGGGGTGGTGAACGTGGGGGTCGGCCTGGAGGCCCCGAAGATCTGCCACGCGCTCCTCGAGCGCGGCGTCTGCACCGACCCCCGGGGGGACGGGCTCCGCGTGTCCCCGCACTTCTTCACGACCGAGGAGGAGATCGACCGGCTGTTCCGGGAGCTGCGCGCGCTCCTCTGACCCCGGGCCGGGGGCCGGGCGCGGCGGCGCGAACCTCCCTTGCCGCCGCTGCCGGCGGCCGCGCTAGGATGTGGCCGGTCGGGCCCCGCGCCTGGGGCCGGGCCGGGTGGCGAGGCTTCGGTTCGTTCGGATGCGATGAGGACGACCAGGCGCATCGTGGCCGTCGGGGCCGCGGCGGCCCTCCTGGCGGCGGTGGGGGCGCCGGCCTGGGCCGCCCCAGGCCCCAGCGTCACCACCCCCTACCCGGCGGTCGTGGTCGGTCCCGGGGAGACCGTCACCTTCGAGCTCACGGTCTCGGCCCCCGGCCGCCAGCGCGTGGACCTCGCGGTCCGGGACGTGCCGAAGGGCTGGCGGGCCGTCCTGCGGGGAGGCGGCTTCGTGATCGACGGCGTCATGACCGACCCCGACCAGCCGCCCGCGGTGGAGCTCGAGGTGGAGGTGCCGCCCGACGCGGCCCCCGGCCGTTACGGCCTCGAGGTCGTGGGGAGCTCGGCGACCGGCACCGACGTGCTCCGGATCGACCTGCGGGTGAGCCGCGGGGCGCAGGGGGGCGTCGCCCTCACCACCGACAGCCCCCGGCTGGCCGGCCCCGCCGACTCCACGTTCACGTTCGACCTCCAGCTCCGGAACGACACCCCCCGGGACGCCACCTTCGACCTGGGAGGGGCGGGACCGCCGGGCTGGCTCGTGGACGTCCGCCCGGTCGGCGAGCAGCTCGCGACGTCGATCCGCGTGGGCGGAGGGGAGAGCGAGAGCGTCCAGGTGGAGGTGGACCCGCCGGACGACACGGTGGCCGGCCGCTACTCGGTGCTGGTCCGGGCGGCGGGCGGCGGGCTCTCCGCCCGGGCCGAGCTCGTGGTCGAGATCACCGGGAACTACGAGCTGGTCTTCACCACCCCCGACGAGCGGCTCAGCGCGGACGTGGGGGCGGGAGGGACGACGACCGTCGTGATGGTCGTGCGGAACACGGGGACCGCGCCCCTCGCGGACCTCCGCTTCGACGCGGACCCCCCGACGGACTGGACGGTCCGGTTCGTCCCGGAGCGGATCCCCCAGGTGGCGCCGGGCGATTCGGCGCAGGTGCGGGTCCTGATCACGCCGTCCGGGGACGCCGTGGCCGGCGACTACATCGTCCGGCTCTCGGCCCGGAACGACCAGGTGAGCGAGGACGTGGACCTCCGGACCACGGTCCGGACCTCGGGGCTCTGGGGGTTCGTGGGGATCGCGCTGATCCTCGCGGCCCTCGGCGGCCTGTGGTGGGTGTTCCAGCGCTACGGCCGGCGGTGAGCCGCCCATGGAGGAACCCGCGGTCGTCACCAGGGGGCTGACCAAGCGCTACGGGGACCTCGTCGCCGTCGACCACCTCGACCTCGAGCTCCACCGGGGCGAGATCTTCGGGCTCCTGGGGCCCAACGGCGCGGGGAAGACCACGACGCTGCGGGCCATCCACGGCATCGTGCCGGCAGCCAGCGGCGAGATCGTCTACGCGGGCCGGCGGCTCCATGGACTTTCGCCGGCGGTGCGGGTGCGCCTGGGTCTCGGCCTGGTGCCCGAGGGCCGGGAGCTCTTTCCCGCCATGTCGGTCGAGGACCACCTCGAGCTGGGCTTCGTGACAGGGCGCGGGCGCCGCCTGGCCGAGGCGCGGGACGAGGTGTACACGCTCTTCCCGCGGCTGGCCGAGCGCCGGCGGCAGGCCGCCGGGTCGCTGTCGGGCGGCGAGCAGCAGATGCTGGCCATCGGGCGGGCCCTGATGGCCACGCCCGCGCTGCTGATGCTCGACGAACCCTCGTTGGGGCTGGCCCCGCGCGTGGTCGACCAGGTGTACGACACGCTGGCAGCCCTCAACCGCCGCGGGTTGACGCTGGTGCTGGTGGAGCAGCACGTCTACGAGGCCCTGGCCCTGGCGCACCGCGCCTACATCATGACCAGCGGCGAGATCACGCTGCACGGGCCCGCCGCCGAGGTGCGGGAGCGCCCCGAGCTGCGCACCAGCTACCTGGCCGTGTAGCGGGAACGGACCGTGTCGCCGGCGCTGTTCGTCGAGCTGCTCCTGGGGGGCGTGGTGGTCGGGGGGCTCTACGCGCTCATGGCGTTCTCGTTCTCCCTGATCCTGGCCACCACCCACGTCCTGAACGTCGCCCACGGCGTCTTCATGGTGCTGGGCGCCGCGGCCGCCACGCTGCTCGTCCGGCACGTCGGCGTCGCGCTGGTGCCGGCGTTCGTGCTGGTCGCCACGGCGTTCCTGGTCTTGGGCACGCTGGTCTACATGGCGCTCGTCCGCCCGCTGGGCGCTCGGCCGCCGGAGCAGATACTGGTCGGCTCGATCCTGGTCACGTTCGGTCTGGCCCTGGCCGCGGAAGCGCTGCTGGGCTTCTACTGGGCCCGGCTGATCGAGCCCCAGCCGATCTTCGCGCTGGCGCCGCGCGTCGCGTCGCTCAGCCTGGGCCCGGTCGTCGTCTCCGGCCCGCGGGCCGTGGCGCTGCTGTTCACGGCGGGCGCGGTGGCCGTGCTGCACCTGCTGCTGGTGCGCACGCGCATCGGCAAGGAAGCCCGCGCCGTGGCCCAGAACGCCACCGGGGCCCGGATCATCGGCCTGGAGCCGTCGCGCGTGGCCACGGCGGTCCTGACCGTGGGCATCATGCTGGCGGCGCTGTCGGGGGCGGTCTTCGTCCTGGCGATTCCCCTGACCCCGTACGAGGGCCTGCGGCTCACGATGATCGCGTTCACCGTGTCGGCCGCCGGCGGGGTGGGAAACCTGCCCGGGGCGCTGGCGGCCGGCGTGGCGCTGGGCGTGGCCGAGGTGTTCACGGGCTACTGGGTCGGGGCGGTCTGGTCGCCGATGACCAGCCTGCTGGTGCTCTTCGGCGTGCTGCTGTGGCGGCCGGTGGCGTTGGTGGGAGGCGCGGGGCGGTGAGCGGTCGTCTGCTGGTCGGCGCGCTGCTGGCGGCGTTGGTCGCAGCGCCGTGGGCGTTGGGCCGCGACCTGCTCACGGTGCTGCTGTTCACGTTCCTGTTGGTGGTGCTGGCCTCCAACTACGACCTGCTGGGCGGGTTCCTGGGGCTGTACAACCTGGGGCAGGCCAGTTTCTTCGGCCTGGGCGCCTACGTGACGTTCCTGCTGCTGCTCCGGGCGCCCGCGCTGCTGGCGCTGGGGTGGACCGGCGTCGCGCTGGCGGTGGCGGCCGGTGTGGTGGCGGCGGCGGCCTGCGCGGCGGTGCTGGCCTACCCGCTGCTGCGGCTGCGGGGGGCGTACTTCGCGGTGGGGACGTTCGCGCTGCTG
>ENA-ORXB01002072-ORXB01002072.1-sediment-metagenome-genome-assembly--contig:-NODE-2072-length-19070-cov-2.984837_pt1 | contig 19070 bp, 16 predicted proteins | sample MGYA00237863_ERZ511475 | MGnify/ENA primary metagenome ERZ511475 (study PRJEB26305, sample SAMN06343858) | sediment metagenome | isolation source: hot spring sediment | place: Canada: British Columbia... | reverse complement strand
GCCGAACAAGACCAGATAGACCATCCACAGATAGCCTACGGGGCCAGTTGCGCCAGCGGGCAGCGGGCGCGGAATCTCCAGCACGCCCTGCGGGCCGCCAGTGTAGTCGCGCAGGTTGGTGAACAGCAGGCGGATGATCTCGCCGAAGCCGAGCGTCACGATGGCCAGGTAGTCACCGCGCAGCCGCAGCACCGGAATGCCCAGCATGATGCCCGACAACATGCCCGCAATGATGCCCACGATGATGCCAATCACGAAGGGCGAAGCATTGTGGAAAAGACGCTCGTAGATCGCCGTGCCCTCCAGGGCCGAGGCCACGATCACGCTTAGCGCGATGGCGATCACCGTCAGCAGGGTGGCGAAGCCATTGCCAGGGTACGATGGGAAGCGCACCAGCGGGGGACGACGGTGTGCCCAGGAGCGGTGATCAGCGTTGCGGCGCTGCCACCAGCGCACGCCCACTAGCACTACCAGCAGCGTGACGATGACGGTGATAGGAATCCAACCGGCCAGTTTGATCACCATCTCGTCGTTGCCGGCGAACTTCAGACCGGCGGGTTGCCCATCCGGACCAGTCTTGATCTGATTGGACGACAGGAAGGCATAGGCATAAGCGCCCAGGGCGAAGAAAGCCACATAGCCCAGGTCGAGCAGGCCCGCGTACCCCACCACGATGTTCAGCCCCAGGCCGAGCATGATGTTGATGCCCACGATGGTCATCACGTCGTTCTGGCTCTGGTTGAGGAAGAGCGGCATGAGCAGCACCACCAGCAGGGCCTGCGTGCCCGCGAACTGCACCTCAAAGCGACCGGGCGTGCGCAACGCCAGGGCGTTTTGCACCGCCAGCAGCACACCAATGCCCAGCAAGATCACCGTGCTGAGCGTCTCGCTGCCGCGCAGCGCACGGGACGTGGCGACGAAGTAAATGTCGCTGCTCGCTACGCGCCACAGGCCCACCGCGGTCAGCAGGGCGATCAGGCCCAGGCACACCCCCAGCCGCGCCGGATAGTTGAGGCCCTTGTCGCTGGGTTGAGCGGCGCGCACGGCCACCAGCCCCCACAAGATAATGCCGAAGCCAATCAGCAGTTGCACTTCCTGCGCGCTGCCGCCCAGGTCAATGATCGGGTTAAGCACGCTGTAGGTGGCTTTGCTGGCGTTGTACAGACCGTGACCGACCGTCAGCCACAGCAGCGCGAAGAAAGCGAGCGGCAACAGCAGGACGCCGTTATGCGCTGCCGGGCTGGTAGAGAGATAGGCGCGGGCGGCTTTCCAGCGCTGTCCCGCGCGCGCCGCCAGAAATACCCAGCCCAGCAACGTACCGGCCACGCCCGCAACGATCAACGCGATCAGGAAGCCATAGAAGCCACCGATGATCAGGTTGACGCCGAGCACCTCCAGCCCTGTTTTCTCGTCGAAGGTCAGGCGCATGGGGTTGGTGCGCAGCGGTTTGCCCTCCGGATATTGGCCGGTGAGCGGGTCGCGGGGCGGGTTGGGGAACAACTGCGACGCAGGCACGCCGGAGAGCACTGTCGTCGTATCGGTCGTGACAGATGGGAAATAGTTGGCGACGTTGACGCCGCGCTCCTGCCAGCGGTTGATCAGCGCCATCAGCAGGTAGGCCAGCAGCGCAGCTACCAGGCCCAACACCAGGGCGTTGCGTAGCATATGCCACAGTCCGCGCCCGTGCAGACGGCGTGCCAGCCGCATCCCAAAGATGAACGGCACCAGCAAGATGGCAAAGAGGGCGATATTGCGCAGGTTGACCGGAATGCCCAGCAAGATCAGGAAGATCACCAGCACGCCGCTGATGAAACCGGCGTTGATTCCCGCGCGCACAGAGCCAAGGAACTGTCGGATGCGTGTTTGCAGCATGGCCTACACCTTCTTTTCTGCCAACACTTCGCCGAAGATACCGGTAGGCCGGAAGATGAGCACGAGCACCAGCAGGCTGAAGGCGATCACGTCCTTATACTCTGCCGGAATGCCCAGCATGGTCGGTCCCAGCGCTTCCACCAGTCCCAGGAAGAAGCCACCGAACATGGCGCCGGGGATGTTGCCGATGCCGCCCAATACCGCCGCCGTGAACGCTTTGAGGCCAGGGATGAAACCGGCGCGGAAATTGAACGACTGATTGTGGAACCCCATCATCACGCCGGCTGCACCCGCCAGCAACGCGCCCAGGGCGAAGGTGATTACAATCACCTGATCCACATCCACGCCCATCAGGGCTGCCGTCGGCTTGTCTTCGGCCACGGCGCGCATGGCCCGCCCCGTCTTGGAGCGCTGCACGAAGAGGTACAGGAAGACCATGAGTAGCAAGGAGAAGATGACGATGATGATACCGGTCTTGGTGACGGGAATGGTGCCCAGATCGCCCAGGCGCACGTCAATGGTGCCGTCAATCAGTTTGGGGCGGCTGTAGGCGCGTTTGGACGGGCCGAAGACGTTGAGCATGGTCTGTTGCAGGAAGAACGATGCGCCGATGGCGCTGATCAGCGGCGTCAGGCGTGGTGCACCGCGCAGCGGGCGATAGGCAATGCGCTCGACGGTGACCGCCACCAGCATCGAGACGATCATCCCCACGGCCACAATGAAGAGCAGCGCTACGATGGTCGTCACCACTTCGTAGATGTGCGGGGCGAAGCCGCCCAGCGCCTGCAACAGCCCGTAGCCGATCAGCGCACCGATCAACAGGCGGAAGGGCAGGCTGAGCAGCGTCAGGAACCAGGTGGGGTCGGGTTCGGCGGCACGGGCAGTGTGACGGCGTCCGGCACGGGCTGCCAGCGTCTCCAGGGGCAGGAAAAGGATGGCAAAGAACAGGGGCAACAGCACTCCGGCCACACTGGCCGCACCTACCTCGAACGTGCCGCCGCCGGTCTCGATCACGTAGGTCAGCGCAAACCAGCCGCCGAAAGTGCCCATGACCAGCACTTCGCCGTGCGCGAAGTTGATCATGAACAGGATGCCATACACCAGGGTATAGCCCAAGGCCACCAGGGCGTACATGCCGCCCAGCACCACCCCGTTGACCAGTTGCAGGCCCCACAGCGTGATGGGGAAGCGAGCCGGATCGGCTTCGATGACCGTGACCACGCGGATGGAAGCTGCCAGGAAAAGCAACACGCCCAGGTAGTTGATGATCACCCGCGTCGAGGAGGTCGCTTCTTCGCTGCGCGCCCGCGCGTAGAGCACTGCCCCCAGGCCCACCAGCCCGATCAGCGCATAGCCCCACAGAAGGATGCCCAGCCAGTCCCCGATGCGGACGTAGATTTCGTCTGGCGGCGAACCGAACAGCTTGGCATTGACCGCAATGACCCAGAAGATGCGCAGGACGGCGATCAGCGCCCCCCAACCGAGATACTGGCCGCTAAGCCGATCGGCATTGAGTTCGATGCGTTCCAACCGGCGAGCCTGTGTGATGTGCGCCATCCAGACCTCCCTCCCCAGGGCACTTGAGGCCCGCGCCAAGCCAGAGCTACCCTCAGGAATGCGCCACAAGACACTTTGCCAGACCCAGCGTGCGGGGTCTGCAGATTAGGGCGAAATTGTACCAGCGCCACAAGCAAAACTCCAACTTATGGCGCTGGTACGCTACGAACCGCTCAGGTCCGCCTGGATCACAGGCGGGCTACTCGACTTCCATCTCCAGCAGGTTTTCCGGCACTTCCACCGGCACGAACTCGCCGTCTTCCACCACATAGATGTTGAAGACAGTCGCACCGCAGTCACCGTTCTCGGTGCAGGTGAGAACGCCCGTCAGACCCTCGTAATCCTTGGTCTCGCGCACCGCCTTGATGAGCGCTTCGCGATCGATCACCAGGTTGCCGTCGGCGTCCACTTCGGCCACCTTCTCCAGCGCGGCGAAGATCAGGCCCGCGGCGTCAGCAGCATGGTAGTGGAACGGGCCGAGGAAGTCTTCAGTCGGGTTGATGCCGAACAGTTCTTCGTAGCGAGCGTCCCAGTCTTCGTAGACGAGCTGTGGTGGGAAGCTGGCGTAGGTGCCTTCAGCCGCCGCGCCCGCGCCGTCAATGAACGCCTGGCCGAAGATGCCATCCGGGCCGAAGAAGATCGCGTTCTGCAGGCCGACATCGTTCTTCTGCGGAGCCAGCAGCACGGCCTGCTGCTCATACCCGCCGAAGAAGATCACTTCCGGTTCCAGCGCCACCAGGGGAGTCAGGATAGGCCGGTAGTCCTGATCTTCGGGGTTGATGCCTTCGAAGGCCACCACTTCGCCACCCAGCCGCTTGAATTCCTCGGCCACAGCAGTGGCCAGGCCCAGCCCGTAGGTGTCGTTGTCGTGCAGCACGGCGATCTTGCGCGCGCCCAGAATCTTATAGATGAAGTGGGCGTCGAAGACCCCCTGCACGCTGTCCAGCGGGGCGACGCGGTTGATGACGGTCAGGCCGCGCGAAGTCACTTCCGCCGCCGTCGCGCTGGGCGACACCATCACGATGCGCGCCTCTTCGTAGACGTTGGAGGCGGCGATGGTCGCGCCGGAGCAGATATGGCCTACCACGGCCACGACCTGCGGGTCAGAGGCAATGCGGTTGGCGACAGTCGTCGCGTCGTCACCGGTGCAGCGGTCGTCCTCGACGAACATCTCGACTTCAAAGCCCTTGATGCCACCCTTCTCGTTGAGGAACGACAGAGCTGTCTGAGCGCCCTGAGCAATGTCCAGGCCGAACTCAGGGATGGCGTTGGTCAGATCGGTGGCCACCGCGATCTTGATCTTCTCGCCGGGCTTGACCACCACCTTGCCGCCTTCCTGCGCCTGGACAGGCAACACGGCGATCAGCAACAGGGCGGTGATAACCAGGAACAGCAGTTTCTTACGCATGGTCTAATCTCTCCTCAAGTGCTCTGGTGTGTGACCCAGACGGGCCTTTTGTGTGACACTGTGCTCTGCGGAACAAAAGACGAACAGTCTGCTGGCAGGTGTTTCGACAATGACCAAACTCCGAAGTCACCTCCTTTGCCCCAAGCGCTCCATTGGCACGGTCGAGCGATCACGCTTCATTACTTCCTGGCTGGCTTACACAGGCCACCAGGAAACCGGAAAAAAGGAAAGACACACTTGAGAAAGGATGCCTTATGTTAGCAAGATTGCTCAATATGTGTCAAACCAAAACAATTACACACAGCATCCTGCCCAGGCAATAGGCGGAATACTTCTGTGTATCTGCAATTGTACGGCATGGTTCGGCCAGGGTCTTGTTCAAATTGCACAAGATCGCCGCTGTGGCACAGGGAAACGCCCGATATTGTGGCAAAATCAGAGCGGGTTGCCCTCTTCTATAGACATTTCTATATTCCCCTGAGCAAAACCCTTGACTTGCGCTATAATGAACATGCTGTGCGCAGACGTCGGGCGATGTGGCCGGTGACAGTGTGTGGCTGCACAGCCGTAGAATTGCTGCATTTTAGTCTGGAGGAGATGTTTCTATGAACGCACGTCGTGTTGGTTTGTTGCTCATCGTGGCGCTGATGCTGGTGTTGGCGTTGCCAGCCCAGGCCCAGGAAGGCGAAGTGGCGATCAAGGCCCTGCCCTGCAAAGAGCCGGGCAAGCTCACTATGTGGGTCTGGGACGAGAACTGGGCCAAGATCATTGGCGACTCTATCGAACTGTGGAAGAGCGAATATTGCCCCGGCGCTGAGGTAGACCTGCAGGTACAGCCCTGGGGTCAATATTGGGATCTGCTGAAGACCAACGCCGCGGGCGGCGAACTGCCGGATGTCTTCAACATGTCGCAGCCGTTCTTCTACTTCTATGCGGTCAATGGGGCCGTGCTCAACCTGCAGCCTTACTGGGACGAGTTCGGTGTAGACACCTCGATCTGGGGCAGCGGTTTGGTGGGGCCGTATCGCTGGGGCGAGAACGGTGACCTGTATGCTGCACCGGTCAACTGGGACACCATCGCCGTCTTCTACAACAAGGACATGTTCGACGCCAAGGGCCTGGCCTATCCCACTGCCGACTGGACGTGGGACGACTTCGCTGCCTATGCCGAAGCGCTGACCGACCCGGAAAACGATGTCTATGGTGCGGCGGTGTACGCTGAGTATCAGGCCGGCTATCCCAACTGGATTGCCGCTACCGGTGAGACCCCTGTCGTAGACGCAGCGCGCACCGACTGCACGCTCGACAACCCCGGCAGCCTGGAGGCGCTCAACTTCCTCAAGGGCCTGTACGACAAAGGCTATATGCCGTCGGTGTCGGTGATGGGCGGTACCTCGGCGGACGATGCCTTCAACTTCTGGGCGTCGGGCAAGGTGGCGATGATCACGGGCGGATCGTGGAAGCTGACGCAGGCGTTGCAAGAAGTGCCCTTCAACTGGGACGTGGTACAACTGCCCAAGCACCCGCAGACCGGACGCAGCCGCTCGATCGTGCACGCGGTGGGCTATGTGGCTTCGGCGCGCACGGCCAACCCCGACCTGGCCGCCAACCTGATCCTGTTCCTGGCCAGCGACGAAGGTCAGAGGTTCTTCGCTGAGGGTGGCAACGTGGCCCCGGCCAACCCCTCGCCCGCCATCCAGCAACTGTGGATCGACTCCTTCGGCGAGACCGACGTCAACATCCAGGCGTTTGTGGACGCCACCTATGATTCGCAGGGTGTCACCGTCTTCGAGGAAATCTGGGACGTGATGAACACCGAGCTGGTGGTGAAGATCTTCGATCTGAACATGAGCGTTGAGGACGCCGTCGCCGAGACGTGCGAAGTGATCAACGCTCAGTTGCCCTAGGCGCACTCGTTCGTTGCCCGCCGGGGAGCGGGACGAGCCTGCTCCCCGGCTTTGTTTGCCCATGTCCACCATACGACTGTTTCCAACGCACGGGCGCTCGTGGCTGACGCGACCCCTCAACTGGCTCGGCCCCACCCCGCTCAGCCGACGCAAGGCGTTGTGGGGCCTGGCGCTGATCGCTCCCAACACGCTGGGACTGTTTTTCTTCTTCGGCATTCCGGTGCTGATGGCGTTTTCTACCTCGTTGCAGGAGTGGAACGCCATCCGGCCAGCGCGTTTCATCGGTCTGGACAACTTCGAACGTCTGATACAGGATGACAAGTTCGCCCAGGCGCTGACCAACACCTTCAAGCTGATCGGCCTGGTCGTGCCGCTGGAAGTGGGGCTGGCACTGGGGGTGGCTGTGCTGCTCAATCTCCCCTTGCGCGGACGCAACCTGCTGCGCACCGCCTACTTTCTGCCGGTGGTGACTTCGACCGTCGCCGCATCGGTGGTGTGGACGAGCATCTTCCAGCCGCGCTACGGCATTCTCAGCCAGGTCCTCAAGCCGCTGGGCCTGGGCGATACCAACTGGCTGGTAGACCCTGGCCTGGTGTTGATTCCGGTGGCAGTCGTCGCCATCTGGCAGCGGCTGGGCTTCGACATGGTCATCTTCCTGGCTGGCCTGCAGGCCATCCCGCACGAGCTATACGAGGCGGCGCGCATTGACGGAGCCGGTCGCTGGGGGCGCTTCCGTCACGTGACCCTACCCATGCTCTCGCCGACGACGTTTCTGGTGGTGGTGCTGGCGATCATCAACGGTTTCCAGATATTCGACCAGGTCTATGTGATGACCCTGCGCACGGTGCCCGGTGGCGTAAGCGGCAGCGCTACCACCCTGGCCTACTACCTCTATCGGCGCGCCTTCACGCATTCTGAATTCGGCTACGCCTCGGCGATAGCGCTGGTGCTGTTCGCGCTGATCTTGCTGGTGACGGTGTTTCAACTCGCCGTTCAGCGCTATTGGGTGTACTACGAAGCGGAGAGCGAAAAGTGATTGCACGACGAGTCAGGCGGCGCAGGAGCGGGCCGCGCGACCTGACGGTACCCATTCAGCTATTCTCTTACGCTGTGCTGCTGGCCGGGGCGGTGATCATGATCCTGCCCTTCCTGTGGATGACCTCCACAGCCTGCAAGCCGCCGGTGGAACTGAACAAAATACCGGTGCGCTTCCTGCCGCAGAACGCGGTCTGCCGCCAGAACCTGGACACACTCTACGACACGTCGCCGCACTTCAACCGCTATCTGCTCAACTCCGCCATCGTCACCATCGGGCGCACGCTGGGGCAACTGGTCACCTGCTCGCTGGCCGCCTATGGCTTCGCCCGCTTCCGCTTTCCGGGGCGCAACCTGATCTTCGCCCTGTGCCTGGCGCTGCTGATGGTGCCTTTCCAGGCCATCCTCATCCCCGAATATATGCTGATCCGCAAACTGGGCTGGCTGAACAGCTTCAAGGCGTTGATCGTGCCGGGGACGTTCAGCGCGTTTGCCTTGTTCCTGCTGCGCCAGGCATTCCTGCAAATCCCCCTGGAGATTGAAGAGGCGGCGATCATAGACGGGGCGAACCCGCTGCGCGTGTTGTGGCATGTCACGCTGCCGCTGTCGGTGCCCGCGCTGGCTGCGTTCGCTGTGATCACCGTGCAGGCGGCGTGGAACGATTTCCTGTATCCGCTGGTGGTCTCCAGCACACCCGATACGCGCGTGGTGACGATCGGCATTGCCCTGCTGCAAGGCGAACGGCGCACTCCCTACAACCTGTTGATGATGGGCTCGTTCCTGGCGACCGTGCCCATGCTGTTCCTGTTCCTGGCCATGCAGCGCTATTTCATCGCTGGTATCGCGCTGGGCGGTGTCAAGCGCTAAAGGCCGTTATGAACTTTTGCCCGGAGTTTTCCCTCACCCCTGCGCCCCTCTCCCTCGCGGCTGCATCGCGGGGCGAGGGGAGAGACTTCGGAAGTCTGGCTGTGGTCTCTGTGCCCTCTGCGGTGATTTTCCGCCTGTGCTGGTGACCGTACCACTTTTGGAGAACTGCTCGTGGAATACGACGTTTTCGTGCCTGGCGATTATTTCTTCGACCTGATCTATACCGGCCTGCCCGAATTCCCGATGTTGGGACGCGAGGTCTACGCCCAGGGGATCATTGCCACAGGCGGGGCCATGTTCATCACCGCTACCTCGCTGCATCGCCTGGGGGTGCGAGTGGGCTGGGCGGCCTGCTTCGGCAACGACTACTACAGCCAGTATGTGCGTGGGCTGGCACTGGCCGAAGGGGTTGATCTGTCGCTGGCCTGTGAGGTGGACAAGCCCTACCGCAGAGTCACTACCTCGATCCCCTTCCAGGGCGAGCGCGCCTTCGTCACCTACTACGACCCGCCGCCGATTGACCTGGACGCGCACTGGTTGGCGGCCATGCGGCGCTGCTCGTTCAAACATCTGCATCTGGGCGGGATCATGTCGCTGGAACGGCTGACCCCTCTGGTTGAGGAAGCGCGGGCACATGGCGCAACCGTTTCGATGGACTGCCAGGACGTGCCCAACCTGCCGGAAGCCTGCACCTGGCCGCGCCTGCTGAATCTGGTGGACATCTTCATGCCCAACGCCCGCGAAGCGTTGCTCATCAGCGGCACCAGCGCGGTTGAGAGCGCGCTCTACCGCCTGATGGAGTGGACGAAGATCGTGGTGGTGAAAGATGGGGCCAACGGCGCGTGGATCGGCACTGAGGGCACGATCATCCATGCGCCCGCCGTCAACGCCGGGCCAGCGGTGGACACGACCGGCGCAGGCGACTGCTTCAACGCGGGTTTTCTGCTGGGCTATGTGGTCGAGCACGCCCCGCTGGAGCGGTGCGCCCGCTACGCCAACATCTGCGGTGGTCTATCGGTGACGCAGGTGGGCGGAGCAACTGCCGCGCCCACCCGCGCCGAACTCGATGCCTGGCTGGCTCGCCTGGGCGACTGAGGATCATTACAGGTTGAGATCGTCGTTGCTGCCGCTGTGATAGTGGGCCAGGATCGCCTGGGCCACGGCTTCTGGCGGTTTGGCATCGGCGGGCACCCTGAATGGCGCATTTTGCCACAGGGCGGTGCTCACCGCGCCAGGGCGCACCACAGCGAAGCGCTGACGCCGGTTTTCTTTGCGTAGCACGGTCACCAGCGTTTCCAGTCCGGCTTTGGCGGCGGCATACGCGCCCATCTTGGGCAAGGTGACGTGATCAACGTACGCGCCGATGAAGGCCATCAGCCCGCCCTCATTGAGCAGGTACAGGCTGTGACTGGCCGCCAGGAATGCGCCGGTCAGGTTGCTGGCCAGCACAGCATCCCAATCGGGCACGCTCATCTTCTTGAGCAATTCCGCGCGTAGCTCGCCTGCGGCATAGACGGCCAGTTCCACGCCCTGCGTCTCGTGGGCCAGCAAGGTACTCGCCTCCTTGACACTGGCCGGGTTGGCCGCATCGAACGAACATGCAAAGCTGGCCTGCGCGGGTATACGCGCCACATCGCGGGCCACCGCCAGCACGCGCCAGCCAGCACGGTGCAAAGTGGTCACCAGCGCTGCCCCCATGCCCCCTGATGCACCCCAGATTAAAGCATCCGCCATGCCAAACCTCTCCTCATGCCCTTTGGCACAACGTGGTTTACTGGATGACCGCCGCGAAAATCTGGTCAATGTGCGCCAGCGTCTCGGCGTCCAGTGTCACCTCCACCGCCTTGAGCGTCTCCTCAAGCTGCGCGGGTTTGGTCGCGCCGGTGATGGCGCTGCTGACGCCCGGCTGCCGCAGCGTCCAGGCGATGGCCAGTTGTGCCCGCGTCAATCCCAGCGCGTCCGCCACTGGCTTGAGGGCGCGGACGGCGGCGATCAGCTCGCCCTTGTACCAGTTGTCGCGCAGCCAGTCAATGCGGGCCAGGCGGCTGTCTTCTGGCAGGGCCTCGTCGTATTTGCCCGTCAGCAGCCCGCTCGCCAGCGGACTCCATACCACCAGCCCCATACCGTTGCGTTCGGCGACCGGCAAGACATCCTGCTCGACCTTGCGGCGCACCAGCAGGTTGTATTGCGGCTGCTCGACCTGCGGTTTGTAGAGGTTGTGCCGCTCGCACAACTCGATCGCCGCCTGTATTTGCGCTCCCGTCCATTCGCTGGTGCCCCAATAGAGAATCTTGCCCTGGTGCACCAGGTCATCCATGGCGCGGACCGTCTCTTCGAGCGGGGTTTCTTCGTCGAAGCGATGGCAAAAATAGAGATCGAGGTAGTCAGTGCCAATGCGTTGCAGCGACTTTTCCACGCTCTCCATGATATGCTTGCGCGACAGGCCGCGATCGTTCACGTCGTCGCTCATCGGCCAGTAGGCTTTGCTGGAGATGACCAGCGTATGGCGTGGAAACAGCTTGAGGATCGATCCCATCAGCCGTTCTGCTTCGCCTTTGGCGTAGATGTCGGCAATGTCGAAGAAGTTGATGCCACTGTCGTAAGCTTTGACAATGATGTCACGGGCCAGCCGCGGGTCGGTCAGGCTGTCGCCAAATGTCGTCCACCCTCCCAGGCTCAGCGCACTGACCTTCAGCCCGGAGTTCCCCAAACGACGGTATTGCATGGTCGTTACCCCCTTGGTTCAGAGCAAAAGTAGACGCTACGCACAGTTGTCAGTTTTAGCGCAAGGAGCGGTCGCTGCCCACCCCGTTTCACGGCGACAGGCGGCGCAGCGTCTCGTAGAGCGGGCGCAGCCGCGCGTACAGCCGGCGGTAGACCTCGTTGTACAGCGCGTCGTAGGTGGCATGTGTGGTTGGGTTCGGCTCGAAGACACGCTCGATACGCGTCATGGTGCGGATGGCCGTGCTGAAGTCCGGATGCAGTCCCAGCCCGACCGCGGCATCAATGGCCGCGCCCAGGCCTGAGGTCTCGTAGGTGTGCGGGCGGGCAGCGGGCAGACCGAAGACGTCTGCGGTGAGTTGCATGGCCGCGTCGCTCTGCGAGCCGCCGCCGGAGACACGCAGTTCGGTGATGGGCACACCGCTGCGCTTCTCGGTGCGTTCCTTGCCCTCGCGCAGGGCGTAGGCCAGCCCTTCCAGGATGGCGCGGTAGAGATGAGCGCGGGTGTGCACGTCGCTGAAGCCGATCACCGCACCGCGCGCCTCCGGCCCTGGCACGCGCACCCCCGGCGACCAGTAGGGCTGCAACACCAGCCCCTGTGATCCCGGCGGGGCCTGCGCCAGCAATTCGTCGAGCAGCGTCTCCGGCTCGACGCCGTTCTGTTCGGCCAGCGCCACCTCCCGGTGACCGAACTCCTGCTTGAACCAGCTCACCATCCAGAAGCCGCGGTAAATCTGAATTTCCAGGCTGTAGGCACCGGGCACTGCCGACGGATACGGCGGGATGAGGGGGATGACCTCGATGTAACGGCGGTGCGTGGTGTTGATTGTCGCCGTCGTGCCGTAGCTCAGGCAACCGATGTGCGGTTCCAGGCAGCCGGAGCCGATCACTTCGCAGGCTTTGTCGGCGGCGGCGGCGATCACTGGCAGACCGGCGGGGATGCCTGTCTCCTGGGCGGCGCGCGAACTGACGTTGCCCAGCGGCGCAGCGGGCGGCACCAGTTCCGGCAACTGTTCCGGGCGGACGGCCAGCGCCTGCCATTTCCAGTCCCAGGGGCGTGCCCAGGTCTGACGTTTGTAGTCGAATGGCAGATAGCCCACCTGACAGCCCACCGAATCCACCAGCCGACCGGTCAGACGATAGGTGAGGTAGCCGGAGAGCAGCACATACTTGTGTGTCCGCGCCCACACATCGGGTTGCTCGGTGGCGATCCAGTTGGCTTCGGCCTCGGCCTGCAGATAGGCGACCGTCTCGCGCAGCCGCGCCGCGCGGAAGGCCAGTCCCCATGCCCCGCCTACGGGCCGCACGCCGACTGCTCGCCGTTGATCCGGCCAGACGATGGCCGGGCGCAGGGGCTGCCCGGCGCTATCCAGGTTGATCACCGTGCCGCGCTGTGTGGTCAGCGTCACGCCGCGCACGGCCTCTTTGGGCACGTCCGCTCGTGCCCAGAGCTGACGGCACGCTTCGCACAGTTTCTCCCAGAAATATTCGGGGCGTTGTTCGGCCCAGCCGGGGCGCGGCGACACATACGGCTCGATGAGCACGCGCGACTTGGCGATCAGCCGTCCCTGCAGGTCGAACAGCAAGGCGCGCACGCTCTGCGTCCCGTTATCTATGGCCAGGATAAGATCGTCGGGCATGGCTTCTCCGCGATGTTCACGGTGAGCACGGTCTCTAGAGCGTGTTATGCACTTTTTCTCCCTCAACCCCAACCTCTTCTCCTGCAGCGCGGGAGAAGGGGTGTCGCTCGTGGCGGCGCTGTTCTGCTGCGCCAGCGGGTGACAGCGCAGGCCATTCCCCTCGCCCCGCGACGCAGTCGCGTGGGAGAGGGGCGTAGGGGTGAGGGAAAAACACCGGGCACAAGTTCATAACAGCCTCTAGACGTGTTCGCGCCCGCGATGGAGGTACATCTCCAGCAGCTTGACCGCCATGGACAGAGACAGCGTCAACACCAGATAGGTCAGGGCAACCACATTGTACGCCTGGAAGAAGGTGAAGGTGCTGGCGGCGTAGGTCTGCCCCTGGCGCGTGATGTCTTCGACACCCAGGATGGAGACCAGCGAGCTTTCCTTCAGCATGGCGGTGAAGTCGTTGGCCAGGGGCGGGATCACCACGCGGATGGCCTGCGGCAGCACCACCAGGCGCATGATCTGCCAGCGGGTCATGCCCAGACTCTCGGCGGCCTCGCGCTGACCTTTGCTGACACTGTCAATGCCCGCGCGGAAGACTTCGGACAGGAAGGCGCTGTAGGAGATCGCCAGGCCGATGATCGCGCGGTAGGCATTGGGGAACTGCCGCGTGTTGAACTCCGCCAGGCTGGTGCCAATGTGCTGAAAAGTCAGGTGATAGACGGCGTCGTCGCTGAGCACGATGGTGATCTTCAACCACGACAGCCACTCGCCCAGCTCGTTGCCCAATGTGATCAATTGAGGGATGGCCGCCAGCGCCATATAGTAGACCAGCACCAGCGTTGGAATGCCGCGCACACCCTCCACGTAGAAGGTGCTCAACTGATAGATGATCACGTTGTTCGAGCGGCGCAGCAACGCCACCAGCAACCCCAGCACCACCGCGATGCTATAGGCCACGATTGACACCCAGATGGTCGTCCAGATGCCCTGGCGCACAGCACGCCAGATGATGGGATAGGGATGGCGATCGTTCACGCTCAGCGCGAACACGATGACCATTAGCGCCATCAGCAGCAACCACCAGGGCGCGCGCGCCAGCCGCCGGATCAGGATATTCTTTTTCTGGGGATTGGGTCGGGCTGTTACAGGAGTTGCGTAGACGACGGTCATGGATCACTTCCAGATTAGCTCGCCGGAGGGGCGAGCACAAGCCTTCGCTGCGCCTTCTGCCGGGGCGCAATGCCCTAATGATACTGAGCGCCCGCGGGAACTACAACCACACTCCTGGCCTGGCGGCAGGATTTACCGTAGAGCGCGCAGAGAACGCGAAAAGTTGTTTGGCTGGCTCTGCGTCCTCTGCATCGCGGCGGTGCGATCGCTGCCTGGCACACAAGCGGCGCTCCCGTTGTTCACCGCGCGGGACTGTTTGTCATCACGCCCGGCTTGTGGCAAAACCTGATTGTCCGCATCGTGTTTGGGAGGAAGCCCATGTTCGACTTCAGCGATGAGGTAGCCCTGGTCACCGGCGCAGGGGGCAACCTGGGTGGCGCGGTCGCTCGCGCCTTTTACGCCAGCGGGGCCAGCGTGGTGCTGGTGGATCGCTCCATCGAGCGACTGACCGCCCTTTACCCGTCGGAGCAGTTCGTGCCTGCACGGGTGCACTTCGCCGTTGCCGATCTCGCCGACGAAGCATCTGTGACAGCACTGGTGACCGGCGCGCTCGATCGTTTCGGGCGCATTGACATCCTGGCGAACACGGTAGGCGGCTATCGCGCTGGCACGCCGGTACACGAGACGCCCCTGGAGACGTGGGAGTTCATGCTGACGCTCAACGCGCGCACCGCCTTCCTGATCAGCAAGGCCGTGATCCCGACCATGCTGGCGCAGAAATATGGCAAGATCGTCCATGTGGCCGCGCGCGGAGGGCTGGCGGGCACAGCCCGGCACAGCGCCTACGCCGCCTCCAAGAGCGCGGTCATCCGCCTGGTGGAGACGCTCGCCGCCGAGCTACGGCATGAGGGCATCAACGTCAACTGCGTGCTGCCAGGCACGATCGACACGCCGCAGAATCGCGCCGAAGCGCCAGGGGCGGACTACAGCAAGTGGGTCGCGCCGGAAGACATCGCCAACGTGATCCTCTTCCTGGCCTCGGATGCTGCCCGCGCAGTCAATGGGGCGGCAGTGCCGGTCTACGGGCGGAGTTAGCCGTTCGCGCCGGGCTCGGCGTCGTCAAAGACATTTCTGCGCACTGGGGCGGTGAGGACGTATCGCGGAGACGCCGAGAGCGCAGAGGAAAGAACTCTGTGCCTTCTGCGTTCTCAGCGGTGAATTCCGCTTTTGAATCCAGGTGCCTTCCCGCAATCCACCCTCGATCAAAGCCCGCCCGCGCGCTATACTGAGCGTAGCTTCAGCGCCAGGGCGTGCCCCTGGCCGGGCACAGACGAGAGAAACCTCATGCGACTGGGAATCATCGGCCTGCCCAATAGCGGCAAGACCACCATCTTCAACGCCCTCACCGGCAGCAACTACCCCACCGAACCTTTTTCGTCGGGACAGTTGGAGGTGCACACCGCCGTCGTCAGCGTGCCCGACCCGCGCCTGGATCACCTCAGCCAGGTCTACAAGCCCAAGAAGACCACCTACGCCACGGTCACCTACACCGACATCGGCGGGCTGGACAAGGGCATCGGCGAAGGCGGGCTGAGCGGCCCTCTGCGCAACGAACTGGCCCAGGTAGACGGCTTTCTGCACGTGCTGCGCGCCTTCGAGGACGAAACCGTCCTGCACTCGCTCGGCTCGGTGGACCCGGCCCGCGACCTGGCCGTCATTGATGGCGAATTCCTGCTGCTCGATCTGATCGCCGTCGAAAACCGGCTGGCGCGTCTGGAAGAAGAGCGCAAGAAGGGCAAGACCGACAACAAACAGCAGCACGCCTTCGAGACGGCGCTGATGGAGAAGATGCACGCGCACCTGGAAGCCGAACAGCCGCTGCGCGATCTCGACCTGACGCCCGACGAACTCAAACTGGTGCGCGGCTACGGCTTCCTGACGCTCAAGCCGGTGCTGGTGATCATCAACATGGGTGACGATCTCAACACGACCCCGCCCGATCTCGCCTATGAGCACCGCCATACGCAGGTGATGGCCCTACACGGCAAGCTGGAAGCGGAAATCGCCCAACTGGACAACCCCGACGACGTGACGCTCTTCCTGGCCGAATACGGCATCGAGCGCCCCAGCCGCGAGCGCGTGCTGCAGGCTTCCTATGATCTGTTGGGTGTTCACTCCTTCTTCACCTATGGCGACGACGAGGTGCGTGCCTGGCCGTTGCGCAAGGGCGGCACGGCGGTCGAAGCTGCGGGCACCATTCACACCGACCTGGCACGGGGTTTCATTCGCGCCGAGGTAGTCGCCTACGAGGATTTTGTCGCGGCGGGCAGCAACATGGCCGAGGTCAAGGCGCGCGGCAAGATGCGCCTGGAAGGGCGCGACTACGTGGTGCGCGACGGCGATATGATCATCGTGCGCTTTGCCGTCTGAGCCGTGCAACTCCCCGCTCTTCCCTGCGTATAGACTGGTGTCCGGTCTTAGCGGAGGAGGAGCAATGTCCGCGCAAGCCATCACTGAGCAGGATCGCGCCATGGCCCAGAAGTGCCTGGAATGTGCCGTCTGCAAGCGTGCCCGGCACAAGCAACGTGGCCTGGCTTTCTGGTTCGTCAAGCATATCGAAGGCGGCATGTGCCCCTACTGCCAGGCTTATGAGCGCGTCTGTGGGCGCAAAGCCCACGAACCGCTGCCGAGGCCCTAGAGTGTGTCGTGCTCTTTTCCTCTTATCCTCCGGCCCTGCAGTCGCCAGGGAGAGAGGATTACGGGTGAGGGTTGCTGGCGGGTGGCTGTGCTATGATTGGCAATAGAGCGCTCGTACGCTACCAGACACAAGGAGGAGAGCCATGCCCCTGCCCGGTGTGAAATTCGCCACCCTGAACGAAGAACAACTCAAGACGCTGCAGGCGTTGGAGAAGGAACTGGGCGTCTACCTGCTGGCGCTGGTACCGGAGAAGCTGCGCCTGGCCTCGCTGACCCCCGAACAGGTCGCAAAGGTGCAGGAGGTCGAGGAGAAACTCGGCGTGATGCTCATTGCCTACCGGGCGGATCGCTGAGCGCACTCCCGTCAGCCAGATGGCGGGCGAACCATTCCACCACGCGGCAGGCGTACTGGTCGCGATGCGTTGACCACGCCTGCCGATGACCGCAATCCGGCAGCGACCATAGCTCCACCGGCCCGCGCAGGCGCGCCGCCAGGGTATGCACCTCGTCCGTCCGCACAAACGGATCGCGTTCGCCGTGAATGAAGAGCGTCGGCGCGGTGATGCGCCCGGCCAGGTCAAGCGGATTCGCCCGCGCGATGCTGTAACCGGCGCGCACTCCGGCCACCCACAGCACGATCCGCGCGAAGCTTCCTGCCAGCGGCCCAGGAATGCCGCGCAGACGCAGATAGCCGGTCAGGATGCCGCTCAGACGGGGGAAAGCGCCGTCCACGACCAGCGCCCGGACGCGCCGATCCTGTGCGGCGACCAGCAGCGCCACTCCCGCCCCCATGCTGAAGCCGAGCACGCCAACCTGCCCGATGCCGCGCTCGCTCTCCAGGTAGTCCAGAGCGCCGAACAAGTCGGCCTGTTCCAGCGCCCCCAGCGTGACCAGTTCGCCTTCCGAACAGCCATGCGCGCGAAAATCGAATAGCAGCACGTTGAAACCAGCCCGCTGCAGCGGCACGGCCTGAGGAATGTCTTTGTCCAGGCTGCCATTCTGACCGGGGCACAGGATCACCGTGCCGCGCGGCGTCCCCGCGGCAGGAATCCACCACCCGCCCAACTGCAATCCGTCACGGCTGAGGAACTGCACGACCTCGGCGGGCATATCGTGGTTGGCCGGGCAGTCGGGTGGATCGGGATCACGGCGACGCATGAGCGGCACTGTCGCGGCGAAGGCCAGCGCCAGCACGGCGAGCGTCAGCGCTGCTCCCAGCCAGAGCAACACCAGGATCAGGCTCATGGGCGCTCCCAGACTGTCTACTCAGTCGCCCAGGCAGGTGCCGATACGCCGGGCGCTCTCGATCCAGGGGTGATCGAGCGGGACGGTCTTGCGCTTGCCCGCGACTTCGCTCAACGGCACCGGCTCGGCCCCATCGCCCCGCGCCGCGACCAGCACCCCATAGACCCCCTGCGCGATGAGGTCGGCGCAGGCCGTGCCCAGGCGCGTTGCCAGCAGGCGGTCGGCGGCGGAAGGCGTGCCGCCGCGCTGCAGATGCCCCAGGATGGTCACGCGCGACTCCAGGCGGGTGAGCTGTTCGAGCTGACGGGCCAGGCGCACCGTGCTATCGAGCTGCGCCGCTTCCAGCGCGGCCAGGTGCGCCTGAGCTTCGGCAACCTTATCGGGATCGCCCTTCTTCTCGGCTTTCTTGACAGCCTGTTGTGCTTCCTGAATAGCCGCCGCGTCCTCTTTGGACATCGCCCCTTCAGAGATGGCGACGATGGAGAACGCCTTGCCGCTGCGGTAACGGGCCAGGATGGACTCGGCGACCACGTTCACATCATAGGGAATTTCGGGAATCAGGATTACATCGGCCCCGCCGGCGATGCCCGCGCCCAGGGCCAGCCAGCCGGCGTTGTGCCCCATCACCTCGACGACGATGATGCGGTGATGGCTGTGCGCGGTGCTGTGCAGGCGGTCAATGGCCTCGGTGGCAATGCCCAGCGCCGTGTCGAAGCCGAAGGTCACGTCGGTCATGGCCACGTCGTTGTCAATGGTCTTGGGCAGCGTAATCACGTTCAGACCGTACTGCATCAGGCGATAGGCATTCTTCTGCGTACCGCCGCCGCCAATGCACACCAGTACGTCGAGGTTGTGCTTCTGATAGTTGGCGATGATGACGTCGGTCATGTCCATTTCCTGGCCGCCCATGGGCATCCGGTGCGGCTTGTCGCGGCTGGTGCCCAGAATCGTGCCACCGATGGTGAGGATGCCGGACAGCGCCGACCCATCGAGACGCATGGTGCGATTTTCTACTAACCC
>ENA-ORXB01002071-ORXB01002071.1-sediment-metagenome-genome-assembly--contig:-NODE-2071-length-19109-cov-3.969157_pt1 | contig 19109 bp, 18 predicted proteins | sample MGYA00237863_ERZ511475 | MGnify/ENA primary metagenome ERZ511475 (study PRJEB26305, sample SAMN06343858) | sediment metagenome | isolation source: hot spring sediment | place: Canada: British Columbia... | reverse complement strand
TATCTCCTCCAAAAAACACTTCTTTGTCCCGTTTACTATTCTTTCGCTGGTTAATATGTCCGTACCTATTTGAGACATACTATAACATAAAACTTGACGATTTTTAAAAAAGAAAATAAAATATTAATCTCTTTAATGGTGAGCGTAGCTCAGTTGGTTAGAGCACAAGGTTGTGGCCCTTGTGGTCGTGGGTTCGAGTCCCATCGCTCACCCCTGATAAAATGGGCCATTAGCTCAGTTCGGTAGAGCAGCTGACTCTTAATCAGTTGGTCCAAGGTTCGAATCCTTGATGGCCCATTTATTTCAATAACTTATAATCCACTTATGGCTGGTTGATAACCTTTTTATAGAGCGTTTTTATCAGTCAAGTTTAAATCTGAAATTTCGGAACAATCTGATGTCAAGCATAAAATAAGAAGAGGTGCTGGTTAAAAAATCAAAATAAATGGAGAAGTTTATATTATTCAAGGAGTATTTATACAATTATAAATTAGTGAAATGTATTGAATTTTTTCATACTTGGTTCTGTCAATTCAAAACAGATTATACACTCAAATAGGTGTAAACATATTAGCCATGTAATATTTCAATGGTTTTAAATCGTTGTGTATCTTTTTAAATCCCTGATTTTCCTTGGTATCTTATTATCTTCTCTTCTGTGGCTTTTTTTATTTGAAATTCACTTTTTTGAGGAGTAAACTAATGGAAAAATCGGGAGGTACAGGATGCTTTTCTTTTATGCTGTTTTGATAATATTATTTTTAATCATATTTTTCTTTGTTTTATCCTATAACAAGTTCGTAAAACTCAAAAATCATATAGATGAAGCATTAAGCAGTATAGATGTGCAACTGAAAAGAAGGTATGATCTGATACCCAACCTAATTGAAATTGTTAAAGGGTATGCCAAGCATGAGCAGAATACTCTGGAAAAGGTTATTAATGCAAGAAATGTTGCTCAAAACGCAAAAAATTTTAGTGAAAAGGCTAAGGCTGAAAATATACTTACTGAAACTTTGAAATCATTGTTTGCTTTAGCAGAAAGTTATCCTGATTTGAAAGCAAACCAGAATTTTCTCGATTTACAAAAAACTTTAAAAGAAATTGAAGAAAATATTCAATATGCAAGGAGATATTATAATGCAGAAGTAAGGGATTATAATATTCTCTGTGAATCCTTTCCAACCAACATAATTGCACAGATGTTTCTTTTTAAAAAGAGAGATTTTTTTGAGATTTCTGAATCTGAAAGGGAAAATGTTAAGATTACTTTTTGATAATGAGGATATTCTTTACTTTATTCTTTCTTTTAATTGCTATAAACCTCCGTTGTGAAGATTTTGTTATTAAAGATTACAGAGTGAATGTAAAAGTATATGATAATGGCGAGATTTCGGTAAATGAGGAAATTGATCTGGATTTTAAAGTCCATAGACATGGCATTGTAAGAAGAATTCCTCTTTTTTTCAAAACTCTTTCTAATAGGAATAAGGAATTAAATGTTTACGACATAAAAGTATCGGGAGAAAAGTTCAGTACGAATAAAAAAGGAAATTTTTTATATATAAAAGTTGGTGATGAATACGAAACTTTCACTGGTTCAAAAAAATATGTGATTTCTTATAAAATTTATAATGCTATTGAGTATTTAAATGATTTAGCAAATATTAATCTTATTTTAATCAGGCATGATTGGGACGTTGAAATTTTAAAAGGAACATTTTATTTATATTTTCCCAGAGGCTATGAGTTAAAAAAACAGGATGTTTATTTTTATTCTGGCAATTTTGAAAAAAGTATTGATTATGTGGATTATTTTATAGAAAGGAATCTTGTTTATGCAAAGATAATTAGACCTCTTACTTATAATGAAAGCGTTCAAGTAAGTATTTCAGTTCCTAAAAAACTCATAAATAAATCATCTTTCCTGCCTCTAAAAATTTTTTTGAAGGAAAACAAAGTTATTTTTTTGCCCGTAATTACTTTTTTATTTCTTTTTGTTATCTGGTGGTTCTTTGGCAAGGATGAAATGATATCAAGAATTGTTCATTATGAACTTCCTGATGATTTAAATCCAGCCGTTGCAGGGTATATCTATAATGATAAAGCTGATAATAGGGATTTAGTTTCACTATTTTTTTACTGGGCACATAAAGGAATAATCTCTATCGAAGAAGTAGAAGATCCCTTATCAATATTTTTTTCAAAAAAGGATTATATTCTAAGACAGTTAAAACCATTATATATCGATGCCAAGCCATTTGAATGGGTAATTTTTTCAGAATTATTTCCCTCCTATGTAAATGTGATAAGACTGAGTTCCTTAAAAAATAATTTTTTTGATGTAATGAAAAGGGCTAAAGCTTCTCTGGAAGATTATATAAGTAACACGCAACTCTATGATAAAAAAAGTTTTATTTTTAGAAAAATTTTTGAGGTTTCAGCCATTTTGATATTTTTTGCCGGGTTTTATCTGGGGCTCAAAGTTGAAATATATTGGGGAATAAGTTTTATTCTAACCGCTTTAATAGTATTTTTATTCGGCCTTATAATGCCAAAAAAAACTGATTATGGTAAAAAAGTATATCAAGTTGTCTCAGGTTTTAAGGATTTTCTCGAAAAAGTAGAAAAAAATAAAATTGAAAAGATGCTTTCAAAAAACCCTGAATACTTTGATGATATTTTACCTTATGCGATAGCTCTGGGTATTGCTGATAAAATTGCAAATAAATTTTCAGGCCTATTTAAAGAACCACCACAATATTATTCCTATCAAGGGAAAAAGTTCGAGAGTATGGATAATTTTCTTATCAGTATTAGTTTAATTATAAGTGATTTGGGTAGTTTTATTGGTTCTTCCTCTGAAAGTAATTTTACTAAAAATGGCTTTTTTGAGAAGAATAGCAGTGGTAGCACTGGTGGAGGAACAGGCTGGTGAAATTATAAACCCCATAGAAAATAGCATTATCCCCCATCGCCCATTTCCTATTGCCCATAGCCCATCCCCTATAGCCTATCGCCCACACCTCACACCCCACACCCCACATCCATTTACGCGAATTTTCTTGTTAAAAAAAGCTGCCTAATGTATCATATTTCTTATGTGTTTGGCAGTGCCAATGAAGGTTGTAAATATTGTTGAGGATTTTTGCACTGTGGAATTAAATGGTGTGAAAAAATCCTGTTACATAGGCTTTCTTGATGAAAGACCTAAAGAGGGAGATTATTTGCTGGTTCATGCTGGTATGGCAATAAGGGTTTTAGATTATGATTCTGCAAAAGAAATATTAAATGAGCTTGCCTTTCTTATAGAAGGAGAATTAGGTAGTGGCGATCAACAATCCTGAGTTTTATAAAGATAAGAATATTACAAAAGCATTGGTCAATTATTTAAAAAATCGCTTAATTAAATTTGAAAATCTAAGAATAATGGAATTTTGTGGAACACATACTCATAATATTTTTCAATACGGGTTCAGATATGCCTTCAAACCCAATTTAAGTTTTATAGCCGGTCCAGGTTGTCCAGTTTGTGTAACTTCTGATTATGAATTAGCTGAAGTTTTCTATCTTCTTGAGAAAGAAAATGTTGGCATAATAACCTATGGTGATATGTTAAAAGTACCTTACGATGGGAAAAGTTTATTAGATTACAGATCTGATGGATATAGCATAGAAATTGCATATAGTGCTTTAGATGCTTTAAACATAGCAGAAAAAAAACCACAAATGGAGTGGGTTTTTTTAGGGGTTGGTTTTGAGACAACAATACCTGCAACGGCAGCTCTATTAGAACTCATAATCAAAAGAAATGTAAAAAATTTGTCCATACTTTCCTTTCATAAAAACACCAAATCAATAATTTCTGCACTTGGAAAAATAGGTGAGCTCAAAGTTGATGGGATTTTTTTACCGGGGCATGTTTCAGCTGTTGTTGGATGGAAATATTTTGAAGATATAAATAATTTTGGCATACCTTCTGTAGTTGTTGGATTTGAACCTGTTGATATACTGCATGGTTTATATGAATTAATAAACATGATTGAAAAGGGAGAAAGGGGTATTAAATGCTGTTATAAAAGGGCTGTAGAAGATAAAGGAAATCCCAGGATGTTAATGTCAATAAGTTACTATTTTGACATAGTAGAGTGCTACTGGAGGGGGTTAGGAATTATAAAAGACGGTGGTTTTGAAATAAAATCAAAGTTTAAAGAATTTAATGCACGTAATAGATTTAATTTTAAAAATTTTAAATTTAATGATGTAAAATCTCAATGTATGTGTGGAGATGTGTTGATTGGAAAAATAGAACCTATTGAGTGTCCATCCTATGAAGTAATTTGTACTCCCGATACACCAATAGGACCGTGTATGGTCTCTCATGAAGGAACTTGTCTTGCATATTATAAATGGAGCCGAATTAATGGATAAGGTTCAAATAACTATTGGAAGTGGAGGTAAAAAAACGCAATCTTTTATTAATAACGAGATTATTTCAAGATTTTCAAATGAAAAACTTGAGATTCTTGCAGATGGGGCTCATATTGATAATAACATTGTTATAACGACAGATTCTTTTACAGTTTATCCACCATTTTTTGATGGTGGAGATATTGGTATGCTTTCTGTATGTGGAATGATAAATGATTTAGCTTCAATGGGTGCAGAACCTAAGTTTATGACCATGTCTTTGATAATAGAAGAAGGTTTCTCTTTTAAAGATCTAAAAATTATACTAGATAGCATAAAACAGATAGCTAACAATCATATGATACAGTTAGTAGCAGGTGATACAAAGGTTGTTGAAAAGGGAAAACTGGATGGTATTATTATTAATGTTACCGGAATTGGATACAGATATAGAGATATTTTGTTACCCGCAAAAGACTATAAGGTGGGTGATAAAATTATTTTAACTGGTCCTGTAGGAGAACATTCGGTTGCAGTGCTTAAAGGTAGAGGTATAGTAGAATTTGATGGCGAAATTATATCAGATGTTGCCCCTTTATGGGATCCTGTAAAAGAACTTATCGATGCTAATTTAAAGATAAAGTTCATAAGGGATGTTACCAGAGGTGGGCTTTCTGCAGTTTTGAATGAATTTGCTTTTTTTTCTAAAGCAAAATTGGAAATATACGAAGATGAAATTCCCATTAACGAAAAGGTATTATCAATTTGTGATATATATGGGTTTGATATTTATAGCCTTGCCTGCGAAGGCAGGCTTGTTATAATTGTGGATTCTGAAGATGCTGAGAATGCCTTAGATTGTTTATCCCGAAATAATCTTACAAAAGATTCAAAAATTATTGGTCAAATTATCGAGCTCTCAAAACCTCTCGTTATTATGAATACACAATATGGTGGAAAAATTATTATGGATATGCCAACCGGGGAGATACTGCCAAGGATATGTTAAATATAAAAGATTTAATGATAATATTCATCGCTGTGATTATAGCTTTTGGAATTATGTATTTGATTCAAATTGAATTGCCAAAGCATATGAAAGATGAAATTAGATGCTACGATATTTACATAAATAAAAAATAGGATTTTATGAAAAAATTTCACTGTAAACCCTTTTGTTTTATTTTGATTGCCATCATTCTTTTGCTACTTCATTTTGGTCTTGTAGCCTATATTCATACTAAATATGTTCATGTTGACGCCTCTTTTTGGGAACATTTTTTAAGTATTAAACATTTGACTATAGATGAGAAGTTGAATAGGCTATTCACAGTGTCTATTGTTTTGTTTTTTGCCGTTATAGCAACAGTTTTATATTCTAAACTACATCAGTATAATGAGAAGGTTTTAAAAATACACAATGAACTTGAAGAGAAATATAAAAATTTATTAACTACCCTTAATTCTCAATTTTCTTTTTTTTCCAGACTGTTAGATAATTCGCCTGTTGCTATTTTTGTAATCGATAAACATCACAAGGTGCTTTTCTGGAATAGGGCTTGTGAGAATCTTACGGGTATTAAGAGAGAAGAAGTGTTGGGTACGGACACACACTGGAAAGGGTTTAGTCAAGAGAAAAGACCGTTGTTAGCAGATTTAGTATTAATGAAGAATATACATAATTATTCTCAATTTTATGATAAGGTTGACAAATCCAGTCTTATCGACAATGGTTTTTATGCTGAAAAGTATTTTGAAAATTTGGGAGGAAAAGAACGTTACATAATGTTTGAAGTAGCACCTATTTATAATGAAAAGGGAGAAATTGAAGCAGTTGTTCAAACATTACAAGATATAACAGAAATAAAGAAAATGGAAAAAGAATTAATTGAGAGAGAAGAAATATTTAATAAATTAGCTAATTCTACGTCAGCGGCAATTTTTATGTACGATGAAACAGGATTTAAATATGGAAACAAGATGTGTGAAACATTAGGTGGATATAAGCTTGAAGAACTATTAAAGATGAGCTTTTATGATGTTGTTCATCCCGATATGAAAGAAGTTGCGAAAGAACGGGGAATAAAAAGACTATCTGGAGAAAAAATAGAAAACAGATATGATATGAAAATAGTAACAAAATCTGGAGAAGTTAAATGGGTTGATTTTACTTCCGATATTATTGAATTTAAAGGTAAAAAAATAGCAATAGGTACTGCCTATGATATAACGGAAAAAAAGAAATTAGAAGAAACACTTATACACTCTCAAAAGATGGAAGCTATAGGAAGGCTCGCGGCAGGTATTGCCCATGATTTTAATAATATTCTTACGGGTATTATAGGTTTTGCATCGTTGATAGAAATGAATGCCCATAATAATGAAGATATTAAAAAACAGGCAAAAAACATTCTTTTAGCCTCTGAAAGGGCAGCAGATCTAACAAGGGCTTTGCTCGCATTTAGTAGAAAACAGATATTTAGCTTAAGAAGTTGTGATATTAATGAACTTTTGAATAGTTTTTATAAAATTATAAAAAGAATTATAGGTGAAGATATTGAATTGAAATTATTTCTTTGTGAAGAAAAGATAGTATCTAAGGTTGATCCAGCCCAGATTGAATCAGCCATTCTTAATTTAGTTACCAATGCAAGAGATGCAATGCCCGGCGGTGGTATTTTAACAATCGAGACATATCTATTTAAACCCGATAAAATTTTTAAACAAAAATATAGTTATGAAAATGGTGATATGTTTTGTGTGATTGCAGTTTCCGATACAGGGGTAGGCATTCCTGATAGCATTAAGGAAAAAATCTTTGAGCCCTTTTTTACAACAAAAGAAGTTGGTAGAGGTACAGGGTTAGGACTTGCTTCTGTTTATGGCATCGTTAAACAACATAAGGGTTATATAAATGTGTATTCTGAAGTAGGACGTGGAACTACTTTTAAAATTTACTTACCATTAACAACAGAAGAACCTGTTACAAATGTTTATAATGCGGAAGATCATGTAAAATATACAGGAAAGGAGTGTATACTTCTTGTTGAGGATGAAGAGATTGTTAGAAAAATAAACAAAGAAACTTTAGAGTTATTTGGCTATACAGTTATAGAAGCAAAAGATGGCTCAGAAGCACTAAATATTTACGTATCTAATCATAATAAAATTGATTTAGTTATATTAGATGTAGTCATGCCAAAAATGGATGGAAAGGAAGCATATGAAAACATGAAAAAAATTAATACAGACGTTAAGGTATTATTTATGAGCGGTTATACAGAAAATTTAATACATAGTAAAGGTGTTTTAGCTGAAGGAATTAATTTTATCTCTAAGCCAGTAACACCAACAGAACTTGCAAAAAAGGTAAGGTTTGTGTTAGATAATAGATAAATTATTGTGAAGGAGGTTAATATGCCACTTGTACCAATGAAGCAAATACTTGATGAAGCAATGAAAGGTGGATATGGTGTTGGTGCTTTTAATGTGAATAATATGGAACAGATACAAGCCATAATGGAGGCAGCAAGGAGAACAAAATCTCCTGTTATTGTTCAGGCAAGTAGAGGCGCTCTTAAATATTCCAATCTTATCTATTTAAAATATCTTATGGTAGCAGCGGCAGAAGAAAATCCTGATATTCCTATTGCAATGCATTTAGACCATGGCAATGGTATGGAAGTGGTAAAACAGGCAATTGATTTAGGATTTACCTCTGTAATGATAGATGGCTCTTTGTTGGAAGATGGAAAGACGCCTAGCACCTATGAGTATAATGTTGAAATTACAAGAAGAGTTGTTGAATATGCCCATCAGTTTGGAGTTACTGTAGAAGGTGAGTTAGGCACATTAGGTGGGATAGAAGATGGTGTAGGCTCAGGGAAAATTCACTTAACCGATCCCGATCAGGCAGAAGAGTTTATCAAGGCAACTGGTGTGGATGCATTGGCTGTAGCAATTGGGACATCTCATGGTGCATACAAGTTTAAAGCAGAACCTAAATTGGCAATTGATATAGTAAAAGAAATAAACAGAAGATGTCCCAATGTGCCATTAGTTATGCATGGGTCATCTTCTGTACCGCAGGAACTGGTAGAAATTGTTAACAAATATGGCGGAAAAATGCCTAACGCAAAGGGGGTTCCCATCGAGTCCATTCAGGAAGCAATAAAACATGGTGTAAGAAAAATAAATGTTGATACTGATAGTCGTATTGCAATAACTGGAGCAATTAGAAAGGTGTTTTATGAAGAGCCTGAGAAATTTGACCCTAGGGATTATTTAAAACCTGCAAGGGAAGCAATGGCAAAAGTCGTTGAAGCAAGAATGATTGCCTTTGGTTCTGCCGGCCATGCCTATGACTATAAACCAATGAGTTTAGATGATATGAAAAAGGTTTATGTTGGGAAATAGGTGTGGGGTGTGAGGTATTGGGGTATGGGCTATAGGCTATAGGCGATGGGCAATAGGCTATGGGCGATGGGTGCTAGGGTAGTTGAAGTGTCTCGTTCGTAAATATGTGAGATGTGAGATGTTATACGTGAGACGTTGGATGTGAAGTGGGAAAATTTAGTCGATATAAATAAAGAACAAATTTTGGGAGGTAAGTTTTATGAAGAAAGTGCTTGTTGCATATTATTCAAAAGGCGGAAATACAAAAAAAATGGCAGAAATGATTACAGATGGTTTAAGGGCTAAAGGCGTTGATGTAACGATAGATAGTGTGGAGTCTATTAATATTGACACTTTGCCAGATTTTGATGGTTATATAGTAGGATCTCCCAACTATTTTGGAACCATGGCTTATCCTGTTAAGAAATTTTTTGATGATTCCGTTAAATTTTTTAAAAAATTAGAAGGTAAAGTGGCAACTGCCTTTTGTTCTACAGGCATGATTGGAGGTGGTGGAGAGACAGTGTGTTTAGATATCTTGAAAGCTTTTTTAATTCATGGTTGTGTTGTTGTTGGGTATTGTGGTTTAGGACATTATGGCCCTGTATCAATAGGCTCTCCCGATGAAAGGGTAAAAAAAGAAATAACCACACTGGTGGAAAAATTCGTTAATATATTAAACAGATAAGGAAGGATTATAATGGTAAAATTAGATTTTAGTAAAATGAATGGTCTCATCCCTGCTGTTATTCAAGATGCAGAAACGGGTGAAGTGCTCATGCTTGCCTTTATGGATGAGAAGGCTTTAAACTTGACGCTTGAGACAAAAAAGACATGGTTTTACAGCAGAAGTAGAAACAAATACTGGATGAAAGGTGAACAGTCAGGACATATCCAGGAAGTAGTTGATGTATATACTGATTGTGATACTGATTCAGTTTTAATAAAAGTAAAACAGCATGGTGGTGCAGCATGCCATACGGGGAATAGGAGTTGTTTTTATATCAGATGGGAAGATGGCAAATGGGTAGAACACTCAAATCCACTTTTTAATCCCGATGAGGTATATAGAAAATAGGGTTTGAGGTATGGGGTGTGAGGTGTGGGGTTTGAGGTATGAGGTTTGGGGTGTGGGGTGTGTATTTAATGCCATAAAATAAAGGAGTTTGTGATGTCAAATATACTTAAATTTGGAATTCCCAAGGGAAGTTTAGAAGCAGCAACAATTGAATTGTTTAAAAAGGCTGGTTGGGTTATTACACCTTCTTCAAGAAATTATTTTCCTACCATTGATGATGAAGAGATAAAATGTAATCTTATCCGTTCCCAGGAAATGAGTATTTACGTGGAAAAGGGTACTATCGATGCAGGAATTGCCGGTTATGATTGGGTTTTAGAAAATGATTCTGATGTAGTTAAGGTTTGTGATCTTGTATATTCTAAAGTATCAAGAAGGCCAGCCAGATGGGTATTAGTGGTAACAGAAGATTCGCCTATTAAAAAAATTGAAGATCTTAAGAACAAAACTATAGCAACAGAGTTAGTAAATTTTACAAAAAAATTTTTTCATGATAGGAAAATACCCGTTAAAGTAGAGTTTTCCTGGGGAGCAACAGAAGCTAAAGTTGTAGAAGGGCTTTGTGATGCAATCGTTGAAGTTACTGAAACGGGAACAACAATTAAAGCAAATGGCCTTCGTATTGTGGATACGTTACTTGTTTCCAATCCCATACTTATGGCTAATAAAAAGGCATGGCAAAACAAATGGAAAAGAGAAAAGATAAATCAAATAGCCACTCTTTTGCAGGCTGCTCTCAGGGCTGAGAGCATGGTGGGTATAAAATTGAATGCACCAAAAAATGCGATTGAAAAAATTGTAAAAGTACTGCCAAGTTTGAATTATCCCACAATATCTAATCTTTACAATTCAGAATGGGTATCAATAGAGAGTGTTTTGCCAGAAAAGCAGGTTCGTGTTATAATACCAAAGCTTATAGCTCTTGGCGCACAAGGTATTATTGAGTATTCATTAAATAAGGTAATATAGGAGTTATTAATGGGGAAAAATATTGTCCAGAAAATATTGGAAAATCATCTTATAGCTGGTGAAATGAAAAAAGGAAGCGAAATTGCTATTAAAATCGATCAGACCTTAACACAGGATGCAACAGGTACCATGGCTTATCTACAATTTGAGGCAATTGGTATTCCAAAGGTTAGAACTGAGCTATCGGTTAGTTATGTGGATCATAATACACTTCAAACTGGTTTTGAGAATGCCGATGACCACAGGTTTTTAAGAACCTTTGCAGCAAAATATGGTATATATTTTTCTGCTCCAGGAAATGGTATATGCCATCAGGTTCATCTGGAAAGATTCGGTATCCCCGGTAAAACACTTTTGGGTTCTGATAGCCATACCCCTACTGCTGGTGGAATTGGCATGCTTGCTATTGGAGTAGGTGGATTGGATGTTGCTGTTGCAATGGCTGGGTATCCCTTTTATATGAATATGCCAGAAATTATTAAAGTGAAGCTAACAGGAAAGTTGAATCCCTTTGTTTCTGCAAAGGATGTGATACTGGAATTGTTGAGGAGGTTGACTGTTAAAGGTGGTGTTGGAAAAATATTTGAGTATGGAGGTGAGGGGGTTAAAACATTGTCTGTTCCTGAAAGAGCAACAATAACTAACATGGGAGCTGAGTTAGGTGCTACAACCTCAATATTTCCTTCCGACGAAGTAACATTAGCTTTTTTGAAATCTCAAGGAAGAGATAGGGATTTTATTGAATTAAATGCTGATGATGATGCTATGTATGATGGAGAAATTGAAATAAACTTATCTGAGTTAGAGCCTCTAATTGCTTGTCCCCATTCACCCGATAATGTGGTCACAGTTAAAAGTTTAGAAGGTTTGCCTGTTGACCAAGTATGTATTGGAAGCTGTACTAACTCGTCTTATAAAGATCTTGCAACGGTTGCTGAAATTTTAAAGGGCAAGAAAATTCCTCCCTCAGTTAGTCTCGTAATATCCCCTGGTTCAAAGCAGGTAATGGAGACAATTGAAAAAATGGGTTATTTGAAACATATTATTGCTTCGGGCGCAAGAATTTTAGAAAATGCATGTGGCCCCTGTATTGGTATGGGGCAAGCTCCTGCTACTGGAAGTGTATCTTTAAGAACTTATAATAGGAATTTCGAGGGCAGAAGTGGTACAAAGGATGCTAAGGTTTACCTATGCTCACCTGAGACTGCTGTGGTTTCAGCATTATTTGGAAAAATAACAGATCCAAGAAAATATCATGATAAAATTGTTATAAACTATCCAGAAGTATTTGAAATTAATGATAATTTAATATATCCTCCATCTGACAATCCAGAATCTGTAGAAATCTTGAGAGGACCGAATATAAAACCGCTTCCCATTGCAAAACCTCTTTCTGAAAAATTAAGTGGCAGTGTATTAATTAAAGTGGGAGATAATATAACCACAGATCATATTATGCCAGCGGGAGCAAAAATCCTGCCCCTTCGTTCTAATATACCGGCTATATCAAAATATGTTTTTCACAATATTGACGAAACCTTTCATGATAGGGCATTAAGTAAAGGAGGTGGTTTTATAATTGGTGGAGAAAACTACGGTCAGGGCTCAAGTAGAGAACATGCAGCATTGGCACCCATGTATCTTGGAGTAAAAGCGGTGATTGCCATCTCATTTGCAAGGATACATAGATCTAATCTCATTAACTTCGGCATTTTGCCCCTCATTTTTGAGAATAAAGAAGATTATTTTAAAATTGAAAGAGAAGATGAGCTGCTTATAGAGGATTATATTGAAAAACTTTTCAAAAATGAAATTATAACTGTTAAAAACGTAACTAAAGATTTTATTTTTTCAGTAAAAGCTAACTTAACGCCCCGTCAGGCTTCGATTATTCTGAAAGGAGGACTTTTAAATTTTGTAAAATCGGTATCCTGAGACTTTCGAGACAATGAATAATTTCTGATAAAGTAATTAGTGGATTTTGATTTTCTGGAAAAATTATTTCCAAGATATCTGATATTATAATGTTTTTTTCTATTAGTTCTTTTATTTTATTTTGGTTTTTTTCTATATATTTGATGTGGGTATCAATTATTTTTTCAGGAGTTGTTATCTTGTCCCCATGTCCCGGTAGCACTACTGTTAATTCCATATTTTTTAGATTTATTAATGTTTGTAAGTATATTGCTAAAGAATCTATTAATAAATCGGGATCAAAAAATGGGGATATTCCTTCTTTTAGTAATGCATCTCCGCTCAGCAATAATTTATCTTCCTTAAAGTATAGCCCAATACTTCCTGATGTATGACCGGGTAATTTCAAAATCTCAATGTCCGAAAAGTGTAATTTATCAATATTAAAGCAAAATTCAATAGGCTTTAATAATTTCTTGTAATAATTAGTTCTTTCTTCTAAAATGTCAAGGTTTTTATTATTAATACCAAAGAATTTAGCAATTTTTCGTATCTTCTCAATTCTTATTTTCAATCTTTCAGGGAAATTACTTCCGATTCTCTCTTTTTCTTCTAAAGAAACGTAAATCGGGACATTGTAATGGTCGGCGAGTATAGATGCACATCCAGCATGATCTAAATGCCCATGGGAAAGAATTATGCCATCAATTTTTCCTTTTGTTTCAATAGTTTTTTTTAAATATTCAATGGTATTAGTATTTTTAATGCCCGTATCAAAAAGAAATATTCCTTCTTTTAATTCTAATAGATAGGAGTTTGTGTGGTATGGTGGAAAATCGAATGTTGTTTTTATTGTTTGAATGGATAATTTTTGCATTTTTTCAGGCTAATATTGTTTATTCTTGACTTGAAAATAATTATAAACTAATCTTATTGCTTATGGAATTAAAAACGGCAATAAATGAAATTTTAGACAGAGAACAATCTGTTAAATCTGCATTAATACTTGATAAGGATGGAATTGTATTGCTTGAGGTTGTAAGGGATAATTATAAAAGTGCCCAGGAACTTGCTATAGAGTATGCTACTGCATTACAACAAATAATTAAGGTAACTGATATTTTAAGTTTAGGTGGATTAGAAGAAATATTGGTTTCAACAGACAAAAGTGTTATTGTGATAAGATTGATTACAAGAAGCTATTATTTAATTCTCGTTATTGACAATGAAGGTAATATTGGTAAAGCCAAATATCTTGCAAAAAGAACAGTAGAACTCATTAAAGATGAATTTGTATGAAAAATATACTTGTTATTAATGGTCCTAATCTTAATATGCTTGGTAAACGGGATACAAAGCAATATGGTAGTTTATCTTTAAAAGAGATTGAGGGTATGATTTTAAAAGAAGCAAAAAAGCTTAAAATAAATGTGAGTTTTTTTCAGAGTAATGATGAAGGAGAAATTGTTAGCAAAATTCAACAATCTGAAAATTTCGATGGCATAATTATAAATGCAGGTGCTTATACTCATACAAGTATTGCTATAAGAGATGCGTTAGAGATTTTTGGAAAACCTGTTATCGAGGTGCATTTATCAAATATTTTTGCTAGAGAACCTTTCAGACATAACTCTTATATTAGTGGGGTTGCTGTAGGTGTTGTTGCTGGGTTTAAGGAATTTTCATATATAATGGCATTAAAGGCACTAAATCAAATTTTAGATAACCAGTAAATCTTCATGCTTTTTAAAAACCGAAGGGAAAAAGTTTTAAATTTTTTGAGAAAAAATGGTTATGAGTCTCTTCTGGTGTACGGGACACATGATATTTTCTATTTAACAGGATTTTATGGTTCCTATGGGTTATTGATTTTATCTAGGGATAAAAACTTTTTATTTGTTGATGGAAGATATTTAGAAGAAGCCAATAAATGTACTGAATTAGATCTCGAAGTAGTTTTAATAAAAGATTTATTAATGGATTTGAAGAAAATATTAGAAATATGTAAATTAAATAGTATCTCTTTTGATCCCGAATCTATTAGTGTTTCTTTGTATAACAAAATCAGTGGTATATTAGATAAGACAAAATTTCTTCCATTAACGGTATCTCCTGTTAAAAAGCTGAGAAGCATTAAAGATGAGCAGGAAATTAGAATAATTAAAGAAGCAGTAAATATTTCTAAGAAAATTTTTACTGATTTTAATAGGAATATAAAGAGCGGTATTACAGAAAAAGAGATTACTGCTAAATTGAATTATATGATAGAAATCAATGGTGAGGGGTGTAGTTTTGACACAATTGTACTTTCAGGAGAAAGGTCTTCTCTGCCACATGGAAAACCTGGAGAAAAAGTTATTAATTATGATGAAGCAATTTTGATTGATTATGGAATTAGGTGGAAAAATTATTGTACTGACCACACTCGTGTAAAATTTTTAGGTAATAATAAATTAAAAAAATATTATAAAATTGTAAAAGAGGCTTTTAAATATGCCTTAAGTTTTATTAAACCTGGTATCGAAATTGGAAAGATTGATAGATCTGTGAGAGAGTATTTTGCGAAACATGATCTGGAAAAAAATTTTCTTCATTCCACAGGACATGGGATTGGATTAGAAGTGCATGAGTATCCAGTTGTGAATTTTAAAAATAAAGATAAACTAAAAAAAGGTATGGTAATAACCATTGAGCCCGGACTTTATTTTCCAAATGAAGGTGGGGTAAGATATGAAGAAATGATACTGGTAACAGACGGGGGTTTTGAGGTATTATAATAAAATTATTTAAAATAATTGGGAGGTAACATGTATTCTACAGCAGATTTCAAGAAGGGATTAAAAATTGAATTCAATGGAGAACCCTATGAAATTATTGATTTTCAACATGTGAAAATGGGGAGGGGTGGTGCAATAGTAAGAACAAAGATGAAAAATTTAAAAACTGGTTATGTAATGGAAAATACGTTCAGGTCAGGTGAAAAGGTAGAAAGACCTAATTTAGAAGAAAAGGAAATGCAGTTTTTATATAAAAGTGAAGATAATTATGTATTTATGGATAATGAGAATTATGAACAGATAAATATTCCTGAAAGTTTAGTGGGAGATAACAAAGATTATCTACTCGAAAATATGACTGTTAAAATACTCTTTTTTCAAGGCAATCCCATAGGAATTGAAATACCAACTTTTGTTGAATTGAAGGTCGTCGAGACAGTTCCTGGTATTAAAGGTGATACAGTAAGTGGAGGGGGTAAACCAGCAAAATTAGAAACAGGTGCAACAATTCAAGTACCTTTGTTTATAAATGAAGGAGATATCATTAAAATTGATACCAGAACGGGAACCTATATTGAAAGAGTTAATAAGTAATGATCAGGAGGGGTTATGGAGGACAATGACATTAAATATTCTAAAAATCATATGTGGGTTAGGATAGAAGATGATTTTGTCTTTATAGGTGTTACAGAAGAGTTTCTTGAAGATATAGATGAAATTGTAGAGATTAATTTGCCTAAAGCCGGTGAAGATATTGAAAGTGAAGAACCCTTTGGTTCGGTAGATACGGGGGAAGAACTGGTTGATTTAATTGCACCAATAAGTGGAGAAATACTAAAAGTTAATAAAAAAATAGTTAAGGATCCGGGAATACTTATTGAAGATCCCATGGGTGAAGGCTGGCTTTTGAAAGTTGAGCCATATGATTGGGAAGAGTTAAGTAATCTTTTAGATGAAGAAGAATACGAGAGAGAAATTCAATAGAAAATGGCATTCAATAAAGCTAAAGTTTTAGAAGATGTTAATAAATTGATACAAAAGGGAGATTATAGCAGGGCTATAATCGAATTTGAACGAATCTTTAAAATTGATCCAAAAGACTATAAGCTCAGACAGAGATTGGGTGATATCTATTTAAGGGTAGGTAAAAAAAAGGAGGCAGTGGAGCAATTTCAGCTCGTTGCCGAAGGTTATGTAAAAGAAGGGTTTTTTCTTAAGGCAATGGCAATTTACAGGCAGATTTTGAGAATAGAACCTGCAAGATATGATATTTATGAGAAGTTAGCGGAACTGTACAAAAAACAGGGATTACTTGCCGATGCTATTACCAATCTTCGTGTTCTTGCTGATGCTTATGAAAAGCAAAAGAAACTTAATGAGGCGATGCAAACATGGGAAAAGATAATATCATGGGATCCAGATAACATCATTTATAGAGGTAAGCTAATAGAGTTTTATTTAAAACAAGGCCTTTATTCCCGTGCTACGGAAAAGCTAAAACAGACAATTGACTATTTAAAAAGCAAAGGCCGTTTTGAAGATGTAGAAAACCTGATAAATAAATTTCCAGGATTGATTGAAGAAGATAAGGGCTTTGGAATACAGATTGCTCGTTCCCTATATAACTCAGGTAAATATATGGAGGCTTTAGCTCGCATTGATACGTATTTAAGTTCAAATCCAGATGATATTGAAAGTATTTGCCTGAAAGGAAATTGTTATACCGCATTAGGACAGTTAGAAAAAGCAAAAGAAGCTTTTAAAAATGCTCTAAAAATTAATCCCGATTTGATTGATGCAAAAAAAGGATTGTTGAAAGTATATGTAAAAGAGAAAAACACGGTTGATTTTCTTGTTATACTTGATGAACTGTATAAACAACTTGTTGCTAAGAAGCAATATGACGAAATAAAGACGATACTTGATAACTACTATGTATATCTACCAAATGAGAAGAAAATAATAAAAATGTATGTAGAACTCGCAAGAACTATAGGTGATATTAATGGTTTAATAGATAAATTAAAAAAGTTAGGCAATCTATATATAGAAGATGGAAATATAAATGATGCAGCACTTTGTTTTAAAGAGATTCTTGCCATAGATCCCTATGAGCCCAATGCAGTTGAGTTTTTTGAAAGGTTTAAGCCTAAGGAGGGAGTTAAAGAGACAGAGAAAACACCTCAAATATTAGAAGAAATAGAAATACAGGAAGAAGTAATTCCCGAGATTAATAGAGAAATTTTAGAAGTTGAAACTCATCTTAAGTATGGTCTAATAAATAAGGCAAAAGAAAAACTTGAAGAATTATCAAATAGATACCCAGATAGTCATGAAATAAAGGAACTCTGGCTTAAATATTTTACCATTACAAAGGATAAAGAAGCTACAATAATGGTGCTTAATGAGCTTGTTAATATATATAAAGCTCAGGAAAATATTGAAAAGGCAAATTTTTATGAACAGAAATTAAAAGAATTGACAGTTCAGGTATTACCAGAGAAAGGTTATCAGAAAGAAGAAGTGATAGAAGAAGTAGAAGTAGTTGATGAATTAGAGGTTATAGAAAGCGAAACTGAAGCCGAAGTAGTAGAAGAAACAGTTGAAGAAATTACAGCTCCTAATATTGAAGAAATGTTTTTAGAAGCAGACTTCTATTTAAAAAATGGTCTTACAGAAGATGCAATAAAAGTTTATCAAAATATATTGAATTTTTACCCTGACAATGAAAGGGCAAAAAAAGCCTTGGCTGAAATTATTGGTAAAGAGAAAACGGTTATTGAAGAAATACCTGAGCAAGAACCTATAAAAGATGAAGAAAAACATGAATTTTTTGATTTGTCGAAAGAAATTATAAAGGAAATGGAACAGGAAGAAGCACTGACAAATTTATTTAAATCAGAAGCAGAGAAACTAACATTCGAAAAATTGTTAAAAGAATTTAAAAGCAAAATTTCTCAAGAAATTGAGGAAAGTGATGTGGAAACCCATTATAATTTAGGTATTGCCTATAAAGAAATGGGACTTCTTGATGAAGCGATTCATGAGTTTGTTTTAACATCACGGTTTTTAAATAAGGCGTATGATTCATATACAATGATTGCTTCCTGTCTTACTGAAAAGAAGGAGTGGGATAAGGCTCTTGAGTTTTATAAAAGAGCACTCCAGATGCCTGATATATCAAAAGAAAAGGTCGCTGGAACTTATTTGGAAATGGGATACTTATATGAAAATATGAATGAGATTGATAATGCACTTTTATCCTTTAAAAAAGCTTATGATATAGATAATAATCTATTTATTGCAAAAGAGAAAATAGATGAAATAATATCAAAAAACCCATTGGCAGCTAAATCTTTAGATAAGAATAAAGAAGTCTAATGAAATCAATCAATTATATGGAATCATCTGATAGAATATCATACCTAAACAGTATTCTGGATATATATGGATTTGAAATAAAAAAAATGCTTTTGGAAAGGAATATTTATTTTGTTGGTGGAGCAGTAAGGGATATTTTAAATAATAAGGAAAATATAACTGATATTGATATAGTGGTTGAAAAC